>Ga0310694_10000237_pt1 | contig 80556 bp, 63 predicted proteins | sample 174DNAGHGhighgp2_FD_203884 | JGI IMG/M metagenome (GOLD analysis project Ga0310694, IMG submission 203884) | Sheep rumen microbial communities from Palmerston North, Manawatu-Wanganui, New Zealand - 1742 DNA GHGhigh gp2 (v2) (version 2) | ecosystem: Host-associated > Mammals > Digestive system...
ATTAATAACGATGTCACCAACAGCGGTGTTGTTACTCTGTACCGCTATTTGTGCTGTCATGGCTGTGTTGTCCAGCGTATAATAAACGCTGTCAATAAAAACCCTTTGCGCGTAGGCACATGCTCCTTTTAGAAGTAAAAAGGCTACAAAAAGCAGACAAATTTGATTTTTCTTTTCCATAATTTGCATATGTTAAAAAGATTTACTAATTTTGCACTCCAAAATACATTTTGAAACAATCGTTCGAGGATCCCTAATCCGAGATTAGAAATTCGGTGCAAAGGTACTGCTTTTTTTTGACATGTGCAAATTTTGCAGTTGTACGAGGGGTGTATATGGCATTTTGTAAGTTATTGTAAATAAGCAAATTATAATTTTGTATGAAAAATAAAGTTGTACGATGGGAATTTTTGCCGCTTTTAGGCTTGATTTTTTGTGTTCAGAGTTGCGATTTTGAGTCTCAAAACGCCCAAAATCGGCTTCACGAAGCGGAAGAATTGTACCTTCAAGGAACCTCATCCAACAGTAGTAGTCAGTACGAATCTTCTACCGTTTATCTAAAGCAAGCGGAAGAGATCTTGGAGAGTATTCAGCCGTCAGCCGTCAGCCATCAGCAGTTGGCACGGCGGAATGAGTTATTAGGGTTGACATGGTTCCACTTGGGCAACACTTCAGAGAGTGAGATGTTGTATGACATTGCGCAGAGTTATTACCGCAAAGCGATACCCATGTTAGATCCGGATAGTAACGCGGTCTATTTAGCATGTGCCTATCGTGACATAGCGCGTACAATAGCTATTGCAAATGGGAAACAGGATAGCGTTCTTTGGTATTTCCGCCAAGCGGAACACTATGCAGAAGTGGCGCAAAATGAGTTGTTGAAACTCGATATTGATGCCTATCGTTACCAACTATGCTACCCGGATAGTATATCTCCACGTTTGGCGGTATGCAAACGAATGGCAGAGACCTATCATATCCCTACGCGCTATGCCGAGATAGTGGAATTGTTCTTGGCGCAACATGCTACGGACTCAGCGGCTTATTATCTGGAGCAACTGCAACCCACCGACTCGGCATATACGTATTGGTTTGAACAGACATACGCCTATCTGCACTGCCAGATCTTGCGTCAGCGAGGTAAGACATCACAAGCTTATGAAGAACTGCTCAACCTGTACGACCGTAAGATAGAAGAGTTGCAACGCGACGCGGGTGCGCGTACGTACGCGCTTTCCTTACATTATGATGTAGCACGAGAACAGCAGTTGGCAGAAAAAGCACAAAACGAGAAACAGTGGCAACGGAAGATTTCGTCCGTGTTAGTGTTGCTTCTGGCGTTAGTCATTGCCTTGTCGCTGGTATTGTGGCGCTATTGGTTGCAACGCCGACGCGAACAGGCACAGAAATTAGAGACGCTCCGTGACAAATATGTGCAGCAGTTGCAGTTGGCGCTCGAACGGTTGCAACAGAAAGTAAACCTCACCCGTGAGATCGAACTGCAGCACATGCGAGGCAATGAGGTGGAGTTTCCGAAATGGCTGCAAATCTACCGCGACGAGAAACTGGTAATGAACAAAGAGAGTTTGGATGAGCTGATTGCTTCTATTGACAAAGCTTTGGATGGTGCTATCAGCCGTTTGCGTAAGGATTATCCCGAACTGACCGAATCGGATATGCAGTTTGCCATCCTGTCTATCATCGGCGCGTCGGATAATGACATGTCTATCGTGCTGAACGTGCAGAAGCAGACAATCTATCATAGACGGCAGATTGTCCGCAAGCACGTCAATCCGGAGATAGAAGATATCGATGCGTGGCTAAGGAAGTACGTGCTAAGTATATAACACACTAAGATACAAGGAATTCCTGAAATGTGCAAAAAAATGTATCCAAATATTGCAAATTTGGAAAAAAAGCAGTATCTTTGCAGGCTGAAATGATGAGTGGAGAGGAAAGAGCGAATACATGGACGCATTTAGTTGCGTTAATTGCCACATTGTGTGTGGCGTGGCCGTTGATCCGTTTGTCGCTGCATCCGGCGGCAGGGCCCGTTGATCCGGTTAATGTGATAGGCACGGCGCTGTTCATCGCCGGCATGACGATGATGTATCTGTCGTCTACGCTGTACCACGCTGCTACGACGCCGAAGATCAAACACCGTCTGCGGGTGATGGACCATATATCGATCTACGTGATGATCGCCGGTTCGTACTCGCTGGTGTGCATGTCGGTCGTCGGAGGATGGGGCGGCTGGTCGCTGTTCGGGTTCCTGTGGGCGTGTGTGCTGGTGGGCTCGATCAGTAAGTTTTTTGTGCTGGGCCGGCATCCGCATATGTCGCTGGCCTTGTACCTGATGATGGGGTGGGTGGCGATTCTGGTCATCTGGCCGATGTGGAAGAACATGCCGCATAGCGCGTTCCTGTGGATCGTGGCGGAAGGAGTGCTATACTCCATCGGTGCGTACTTCTTCAGCAAGGACGAGGAGCACGCCTATTTCCACGCCATTTGGCACGTGTTCATCATGCTCGGTTCGCTGAGCCATACGATAGCAACTATTTACATACTTAACAATATCGGATTATGAAAAAATCAGTCTTATTGGCCTTGGCCCTGACGTGCGGTCTGTTCGCACAGGCACAGTTGTTGAACCCCTCTTATCTGCGCTATATCAACCAGTGGAAGGGTGTGGCCGTGCAGCAACAGCAGGAGTACGGCATCCCGGCATCGATCACGATGGCGCAGGCGCTGCTGGAGTCGGGAGCCGGTCAGAGTGAGTTGGCGGTCAATGCCCGCAATCACTTCGGCATCAAGTGCACCAACGATTGGTTCGGCGGTGTGTATTACTACGACGATGATAGCAAAGGTGAGTGTTTCCGCACCTATCCGGATGCGGCCGAGAGTTTCCGGGACCACTCGCTGTTCCTGCAACGTCCGCGCTATACGACCTGTTTTGAGATAGCGATTGAGGATTATGAGGGTTGGGCATATCGTCTCAAAGAGTGCGGCTATGCAACCGACAAACTGTATGCGCAGAAACTGATTAAGATCATTCAGGACTACCGTCTGGACACCTTGACGCTGAGCAAGGCGGTGGTGCCTTCCACGGAAGCCGCTGTAGCAACGGAGGATACGGTAGCCGCTGCACCGGCCCGTCGTCCGCTCAAGGCTGCGGTCGTACGTCGTTCGGAGCCGATCATGGTGATCAACAACGATCCCGAACCGCCGTATGTGGCTCCGCTCACAGCCCGTCAAGAGCGCGACAGCTTCCTGCTGATGCACCCCAAAAAGAAATTCAACGGCGTGTCGTATGTGATTGCGCGTGAGGGGGATACGTACGCGAACGTGGCGTTCCGTCTCAATGTGCGCGAGCGTGATCTGCGTGAGTGGAACGATGCGCTGGGACGTGACCTGGCCGTTGGTGACCGTATCTACATGGCCGCCAAGAAAACGGTCGGTGCCAACGAGTACGTGTGGACGCACACCGGTCAGTCCTTGTGGCAACTGAGCCAGGAGGAGTGCGTGCAGATTCAAATCATTCAGAAACTGAACGAACTGGATCCGTCGATTCGCGTGTTCCGTACCCGTCAGAAACTGTATCTGAAGAAAGTGAAGGATGAAAATAAGTGATGCTTTGGTGGATTTTCTCCGCGAGAGCGGTCTGGAGCAGTCGGTGCTCGCCGTGCAAGTGGAGGAAGCGTGGCCTCGCGTGATGGGAGAGACGGTGGCGCACCTAACCCGCAGCGTGGAGGTGAAAGACGGCATGCTCATCGTGCGTGTCTCGTCTGCCGCGCTCAAGGCACAACTGTTTGAGAACCGGTTCGAACTCGTGCGCAAGCTCAACGAAGCCGTTGGCGCCGAGGCCATCCGAGATTGTAGAATATTGGGATAATTGACGATTGGACGATTGACGAGGTACGATTGATTGTTCTATTGTGATCAATTGTACAATTTAATTAAATCGTAAATAAATCGTAAATCGGAAAAGTGTTCATTTGTAAATCGTAAATCAGTTGTTTTATCCTGTCAACATAGAGCAGAAGATTGACTTCACGGTGATCCGTGATGAGTTACATCGTCGTTGTTCGTCTCCGTTAGGACGCGAACGGGTCGATGCAATGCAGATGGAGACGGATTTTGAGACGGTGCAGCACCTGCTGCTGCTCACCGATCAGATGCGTCTGGCGGAAGCGGACCCGATGCTCACTTTTCCCCGTGGCGACATCCACGACATGCGCGAAGCGATCTCCCGTATCCGCATCGAGGGCCTGTTCCTGGACGAGGCGGAACTGGATGACCTACGCAAGAGCCTTAGTTATGCGGTCGAACTGGAGCGGTTCTTCGGGGGATTAGATATCGCGAAATACGCGCTATTGAAGGAGTTAGGACGGCCTTACGGCCTACAGGACGGCGCAGAAGCGCCTACAGGAAACCCAGGAGTTCTATGGAACCTGGTTCAAGAGATCGACCGCATCTTAGATCGGTACGGCCGTTTGGCCGATCATGCTTCGCCTGAACTGGCGCGTATCCGCAAGGAGTTGGTGAACCTGCAGGGCAGTGTCGGCCGCACCTTGGCCTCCATCCTACGGCAAGCCAAAGCGGATGGTTTGGTGGATGCCGATGCCGCTCCGACCTTGCGTGAAGGGCGTCTGGTGATTCCGGTCCCGCCCGGCTACAAACGGAAGATTGGCGGTATCGTGCATGACGAATCGGCAACCGGTAAGACGGTCTATATCGAACCCCAACAGGTGGTGGATGCTAACAACCATATCCGTGAACTGGAAGGAGCCGAACGCCGGGAGCGCGTGCGTATCCTGCAGGCCGTGACGGAGCAGTTACGCCCGAACACGGATGCCATCCTGCACAGCCAGCAACTGCTCTCTGAAGTGGATTTTATTCGCGCGAAAGTATCGTTGGCACAGACGCTGCATGCTATTCGCCCTGAATTGGTCAACGAACCGATGCTGGAATGGAGCGACGCCAAGCACCCGGTACTGCTGTTGCACTACCTGCCGCAAGGCAAGACGGTCGTGCCGCTCTCGATTAAGTTGAACCGCCAGACGAACCATGTGCTCGTCATCTCCGGACCGAATGCCGGCGGTAAGTCGGTCTGCCTCAAGACGGTGGCACTGCTGCAGTACATGCTCCAATGCGGTCTGCTGGTGCCGGTAGCGGAACAGAGCCGGGCAGGGTTCTTCGAGCAACTGATGATCGATATCGGTGACGAGCAGTCCATCCAAGACGAACTGTCCACGTACTCGAGTCATCTGCGTAACATGAAGCAGTTCCTGCGTCAGGCAGACGAGCACACGCTGATCCTCATTGACGAGATGGGCACGGGTACCGAACCGCTCATCGGCGGGGCGATTGCCGAAGCGATCCTGCGCGAACTGGTGAACCGACAGGTGTTCGGCGTCATCACCACCCACTATACCAACCTCAAGCATTTTGCAGAACAGACCCCGGGTGTGGTCAACGGCGCGATGCTGTACGACCGCGGAGCCATGCGGCCGCTGTTCCAGTTGTCTATCGGTCAGGCCGGCAGTTCGTTCGCGATCGAGATAGCCCGTCAGACCGGCTTGGGTGAACCCATCATTCAGTACGCTACTGACTTGGTGGGCGAGGAGCATATCGATTACGACAAGCAGCTCCAGGACATCGCCCGCGACAAACGCTATTGGGAGAACAAACGGCAGGCGATTCGGCAGAAAGAGAAAGTGCTCGAAGAGCGCATCGCCCAGTACGAGGAGCAGATGAGCGGGATCAAGGCGAAGAAGAAGGAGGTGCTTGAGCAGGCGCGACAGGAAGCCGAGGCGCTGCTGCAGCAGTCCAACGCCACGATCGAACGCACCATCCGTGAGATCAAAGAAGCGAAGGCCGACAAGCAGAAGACAAAAGCGGCCCGCGAGAAAGTGGAAAGTTTAAAGCAGAAAGTGGAGAGCATGGGGGCGAAAGGCGAAAAGGCGAATGGCGAAAGGTTAGAGGCGAATGGAGATAAGAAAGTATTCCGGGATTTCCGAGACCTGAGAGCGCTGGCGAAGAACGTACCCTCCGTTACTCCCACTACCCGGAAATCGCATACCAGTGCCGTGGTACACAGCCGTACCCTCAAGTTCGAGCGCACATTAGACCTGCGCGGTTACCGGGCGGACGAGGCGCTGGAGAAACTGATCGCGTACATGGACGACGCGCTGATGGTCGGTGCGGGCGAGGTGACGATCCTGCACGGAACCGGTACGGGCGCACTCAAACAGCTCACCCGCGATTATCTGAACGACCTCAACCGCCAACGCCGTAAACGCGGACAGGTGGCGATCGAGTTCGGAGACGGAGATGTCAACCACGGTGGAGCAGGGCTCACCATTGTGTATTTATGATAATTAAAAATTAAAAATTAAGAATTAAAAATTTTTAAATGCGTAGATATTTTACAATAAGTGTGTTACTACTGGCGGCGGTAGGTGCGGCGCTGGCAGCCAATCCCGGATTCGGAGAACGAAAGTACTCCCTGACGACGATGGCGGAGTACAGTTACAACGTGAGCTGGGGGCATCACGCGAACCTGGATGTGAAGGCCCTGATGCCGATTAATCCGCATTTTGAGATGGAGGCGAAGCTCCAACTCTCGACCGCGAATGTCTATACGGGCGTGGTGCAACTCCGTCCTAAGTTCGAATTGCCCGTAGGTGAGTTGTTCATTGAGACCGACGTGCTCTACCGCGCGATCGCCCGCAACCGGATGGGCGACATGACAGCCGCTCTGGGAATCGGTTACCGAATGGATTATGTGTCGGTGACCCTGGGTATGTACGGGCGTGTGATGGCCGATTGGGACCGCAGTTGGCACTCGACAGATACGTATGTGGTGGAGCCGTTCAATCTGCTGTACCGCGTCGAGGCGTTCTGCCGGCCGCAGGCTAACCCCTGGAATATATCGTTTCTCATCAGCAACGTGGATGATTATCAGATGGAGCGCTCGTGGCAACCGCTGTTCGGCATCGGTGCTTACTACGACGTGAAGGAATATTGGCGACTCGAGTTCGGTGCACAATGCAAACCGACCGGTATGTTCCATCTCGACGCCACGTTCTACGGAGCAACACTGAAAGCAGGATTTAGTTATCGATTTTAATTAAGAATTAAGAATTAAGAATTAAGAATGATGAGACGCTCCTATATATTTGTACTTGCAGCTTTGTTGTTGCTGTCGTCGTGCAGCGAGGATTTTCCGTATGATGTAGCAGGTCTGTTCTCTCCGAACGGGGAGACGGTGGCTACCCGTTTTCAGCAGTCGCAGGCGTACAACGACAGTGTGGGTGTGCAGCATCTGGACATGGGGTCGGACGATTACATCGCATATGTGTGTTCGGACAGTCATATCACGCGTACCACGCATGTGAAACTCGATACGTTTGTGTCGGTGTACAATGCCGAGACCCATCCGAAGATCGCGTTTCACTTAGGCGACCTCATTGATGCGCAGAACAACCTTGCCTGTGCCGACAGCGTGCTCGGTTTGGCGAACGGCCCGATGATGGTCACCCTCGGTAACCACGATATCTACTTTAAGCAATGGACGATCTTCCGCTCGTATTTCCATACCTCCGCCTATTGGCTCGACACGTACAACGGCCCTAAGAAACTGGACCTGTTCATTTGTCTGGACAGCGCAGAAGGCACCTTGGGTACGGAGCAGACGCAGTGGTTGAAGAAACTGTTGGCGGCTAAGTCGCAAGAAGGCTATCGTCATATCATCGTCTATACGCATACCCATTTCTGGAAACTGGACAACTCGCAGGAGTACACCTCTAACTTCGCGTTGGAGGAGACCTACGATCTGGCAACGCTCTTTGCTCAGTACGGCGTGGAAGCGGTGTGGTCGGGGCATCAGCATGCCCGTCAAGCGGTCTTGTTCAAAGGGGTGCAGTACATGGTGACGGATGCCACCAAAGACCAAGAAAAAGGGCAGTCGTATATGACCGCCCAAATAGGAGATGAGGTGCACTATCAGTACATCTCGTTCTAACGTTTCTCTTTACAACCCTTAAACGCATTCTTGCCTACCGTGATACTCGGGTCCACGATGATCGGAGTAGGCAGGTTTTTGCAGTCGAAGAACGCTTCCGTTCCGATGGATTGGATGGCATCGTTCCACACCACTTCGCGCAGACTGCGGCATTGGCAGAAAGCGCCGTCGCCGATATGCTGCAGCGAGTCGTTGAGAATCACTTTCTGCAGGCTGATGCATTGTGCAAACGCACCCAGATCCAGGGACTTGAGGTTGAGCGGCAGCTTGACCTCTTCCAGCATCTTACACTCCATGAACGCGCACTCTTCAATGATGTGGATATGGTCCACGAGGGCAATGCGGTTCAGTTGCTGGCAGTTATGGAACGCACGTGCACCGATGCGGAATGTGCTGGCGGGGAGGTTGATTTTCTCCAGCGCTACACATCCGTCCAACGCCTCTTCACCGATGGCATAGATCCCTTCGGGCAGGTCCACGCGGTAGAGTCGGGTACAACCCTGGAACGCCTGCTTGGGCAGTTCGGGCACACCTTGCGGAATCGTCACACGACGCAGGGTGATACAGCCGGCAAAAGCCTGGTCACCAAGGAACGTGAGGGTGGTCGGCAGTTCAATCTCTTCCAGTGCCGAACAACCGGCAAAAGCACCGGCTTCCAACCGACGCAAGTGTGACGGTAAGGAGATATGTTTGATGTTCCGGCAGAGGTGGAACGTAGCTTCCCGAATCACCTCCAGTTTCTCGCTCAGCACCTGCTCGGACAGACTGCCACAACCGTAGAAAACCGCCATTCCCAGTTTCTCCAGATCGGTCGGCAGCGTAGCTTTCTTGAGCGCAGGGCAGTTGTAGAAGGCGAAGTTGCCCACTTCTTTGACCGTAGCAGGAATGGTGACCGTTGACAGGTTCTCGCAGTTGTAGAACGCAGCAGCCGGGATCGCCGTGACCGTGGCGGGGATATCTACCGACTTGAGGTTCTTACGGTTCGCAAACGCCCGTTCGGCAATGAGACGAATGGGGATCTTGTTCTTGAACACGTACTGTGCCGGCAGGTCGTTGTTGGTGGCAATCAGGCAGTCGTCCAGAATGAGCGCCCCTTTCTTCCACTTCTTGTCGTTGTTGTAGATACCGCTTCCGGTGAACGCATCCTCGCCGATCGAGGTGATGGTGGTCGGGATCACCACTTTCTGCAGGTTCTTGCAGTCGCGGAAGGTCTCGTGGTCGATGCGTGTGATGCACGTCGGCAGTTCGACACGTTGGATCGTCTTGTTGCCCTGGAACGCTCCGGCTGCAATCAGTCGGGTCCCTTCGGGTACGATGAACTTGGGTTTGATGGCCTTGTCGGTGGCAATGAGCACGCTGTCAATCCACAGACAACCCTCGTTCCAATTCGCTTTGTTGGCCATGATTCCCGTTCCGTCAAACGCGGAGCGATAGACGCGCTGCAGGGTGGGCGGCAACACAATGGCCGTCAGGGTCTTACAACCCTTGAACGCCTTGTCCCCGATTGCGATCACGGTGTAGGTGTGTTGGCCTACGATGATCTGCTCCGGCAGGAACAGTTCGCCCGAGGCTTTGGGAGTAGCAATCACTTCCGCGGTGAGCGTGAACTCATCCAGGCTGTAGTTGACATCCTGGTACTGCGCGTTGTTCGCAGCTACGGTACTAATCGTGCATACGGCGGCCAGCAGCATCATATACCTGCCCGCCTGCTTGAATAAACAGTTTACCATCTTTTAAATATTTGTGATTTGTTATTTGTGATTTGTTATTGTCGAACCCCTGCGGCATACGAATGCCGAGTTGGTACAGGATCGCGTTCTCAATCAGTTGCTTGCCGTCTTGGGTCAGGGCTGCGGTGGAGTACTCGCTCACACCAATCATCACCATACGTTGCGGCAGGATTGTGCCGTTGCAGTCCGTACCGGCCGGCAGGATAGCGATCGAAGCGGCTGTAGGGTTACTGACGGGAGAAGCTAAAGTCTCTACGCCCGTCGTATTCGCCCACTCGGAGATCGCCGTGACGGCATTGGTGTTACACTGCGAGAAGAGTTGCAGTTCGCCATCGGTGAGGGTCAGTCCCTCAAAGAGCGGGTGCGTCGCATCGGTGACCGAGACACTCAGGTCTTGTGTATTGATGGCGGTGCCCCAACTCCATACGCCTTGCTTGAGCAGCCAAGGCTTAAGCAGTACCATCGGTTTGTTATAACCCTTGAGCGAACCAAATCCTGATGCCGAGGAAGCGGGTTTGCATCCCAGCACGATCACCTCGTACTCGCTGTAATCGACGGAGGGGTCCGTCGCATCTGTCTCCACGATCCACAGACTGTCGTTGGCACGCAGGTGCTTGAGCAGCGCTTTGTCTTCCGCCGCGCCGACAAGGGTCACGAACGCGATTGCGTGACTGCCTTCCGGCCGCACGGCAGGGATGGTGTCTTCGGGTTCCGGCTCATGATGCTCCCCGTCTGCTTCGTAACAACCCAGATCCGGAGCCTGGCCGTTGTACCATAGATTAACATCGATACCGGCATCAATGAGTGCCGAACTCGTTTTGAGACGCATGAACGCCACGTCGGGCAACGAACCGTCCGCCTGACGGGCAGCGAGAATCTGCGTCGTGTCGAGCGACTGGAAATCGTTGGCAGAGACGCTATAGCCGTTGTTCCAAGAGTTATGGTCGATGGTGACGACGTTTTGCGATTTGTACGAATCGGCATTCTGGCCGGCCAGACTGATGCAGTTCTGAATGGTATTGGTGCCGTAAGCCGTGGTGAAACCGTAGTTATACGCGTTTTGGTACGCCGAGCAGTTATACACCCACATCGTGCCGCCGTTGTTGTTCTGGTCAAAACCGCGGGCGTAGTTACCGACAGCCAGACTGTGGTGAATGAGGATCTTATGGTCCGTGTACTGACCTCCCATCTTGAACCCGTTGCCGTTGCCCTGACAGGGATAGCGGTCGAGCGTGATGGTGACGGTATTGCCGTAGCGGTCCGTCATTTGCGTGCCGACTTTCTTATCAAACCATTCCGCTTTGTCCGTAGTCAGCGCACGCGGGTTCTGACTCATGTCGTAGTACGGGCATCCATTCATGAAGCAGATGCAATCCTCGATGATGGTCTTCGACGTGCTCACGCGCTGGAAGAAATCCCAGCCATCATCGGAGTTGTTCCAAGCCCGGCAGCCGATGTAATGGTTACCCGGACCGGTGAACTGCTTGTCCGCAAAACCGTCTGCGTTGCCACCGAAGTTCGCCGTGTTACCTTCTCTGGTCTCGTAGTCGAAGTTATCGTGGGAATCGACATTGCGGATGACGTTGTTACCACCTTTCTTCATCTGGCAACCCGTATCCGCCGAACCGTAGATGTCCAGACGCTCGAACAGACAGTACGAACCCTCACAGTAGAGGTTGTTCTTGCCCGACCAGGCAATCGCCAGGTCCTTGATGTGGACGTACACCGAATTGGCATGAATCGTGATGCCTCGTGTGCCGTACGGCACTTTGTGGAAATCCAAAGTCACCGCATCGCCCGGGTAACCGGCAATCACGATGTTCTTCGAAGCCGAACCCTGTTTGTTGATGCTGAACTTGTCCGTGAACTCATACGTTCCTTCGGTCAGGTACAAGGTATCACCGGGGTTGGTGAGCATCGCCACACCGGCCGCAAACGTAGTCGGCGAGAAATACGAACTGCCGTCCCCCATGCCTTTCGGCGCAGCGTAGTACGTGGCAGCGTTTACTGTACAAAGTGACAATGCACAAAGGACCAAAGAACAAATAGTTTTTTTCATTGTAGTATAAAATGGATTTTTAAACGTAGGAAGGTGTACCAACCGATCAGTCCTCGTTTCTTAAGTTCGGCGAAGACCCGTTGTTCGGCTTGAGGATGACGCGTAGCGGTCGTACCGGAGGGATTGATGGTGTAGTGATAGCCGTAATAGCGGATACGACGGCAACTTGAACCGCGTCTCCACAGATCAACCGACCAGATCACGTCTTCGTAGATCATCCCTTCGATGAAGCGCATTCCGTCGATGGCTTGGCGGCGATAGAGTCGCATACAAGGCGAGGTGAATTGGTGATTGGTGGCGGGTGCCAGGTGACGGCCTAAGCGCGTATAGCCCGACTGCACATAATCGACACCGCTGATGGCATCCAGATGTTTTTGACACCAATCGGGATCAATCGAATCATCCGCATCCACGAAAGCGATATAGTCCCCTTGGGCATGACTCAGTCCCAGATTGCGCGCAGCCGACTGTCCGGCATGCGTTTGCCGGTATACCTCTATCCGCTTGTCCTGCTTGGCATAGGCTTGCGCAATAGCCGGACTGCCATCCGTGCTGCCGTCATCCACCAGGATGATCTGCAGATCCGGAAGGGTCTGAGCGAGCAGGCTATCTACACATGCATGGAGATAGCGCTCGGCGTTATAGACAGGTACGATTAAACTGATCATATTGCGCTTCTCGTGTAAACTGTTCTCGATGGATGGAGGGTTGACGGGTAAAACCGTTTTGTTTCCATGCCTTGTATTGGGTAAGGATAAACTCCTTAATCTGTTCGCTATCATCGGTGGCTATTCCGGCGTTCGTATAGGCGATGAGTTCTGCTAACGCACCCTTGTCGGACGGCACGCAGAGGACGGGCTTGGCGCAGCCGAGGGCTTCGTAGAACTTGGTGGTGAGCATACCGTGCGTATGGGTGTTGGTCAGTACCAACATGATGCTACTTTGACGAATGGCATCCCCTAAGTCGGTATAGGGAATGGGGTTGTGTTGCGGGGTATGGATGTCTAACACCACATCCAGGTCCTCGATTGCCTTTCGGACTTGCTCCAAGGCCGGCTTCTGCCATTCAAACAGGGAACCGATATACGTGATTTTAAAGGTTGACGTAGCGATGTCCTCGGGATAGAACTGCTTGGCGTCGAAGCCGTTGTAGATAATATGTACGTTTGGATTGAACTGCTTGATGAAATCCGCATGCCACGGGGAGACGGTCGTGACGGCATCGGCAGCCCGCAGCACCTTGTTTCGGCGTCGAATATGAATCGCGCGGTAGAGACGACGGAAGGGCATCAACCAACGGGACTGATGGCGGTACTGATAGCGCGAGTCATCCACTTGTTCGTCCAGATCCCGTATGTCGCAAATGAGCGGGATACGATAGTGCGCTGCAATCCGTTTGGCAGCCCCTAACGGAAAATCCGAGAAACTGGTACATAACACCAAATCGAAAGTCTGAGAACGGATAGCTGATAGCTGAAGGCTCTTTCTCGCAAACGCTCTATTGTGCCAATCGGTGAGCAGCGTCCAGACGGTCTTAATGAACCAATCGAACGTACCGCCTGTGTACATAGGCGCCGTCACGATCGGGTAGGAATGTGCAAACGGCAGCGGTTCGTATTGCTCGGTGAGCAAGGTCACCTCGCACCCTTGGCGCACAAGGTAATCGCATAGGTACCTCAGACGCGGCAGGTAACCGGGCGCGGCAGGCGGGTCCGATACGACGAGTATATGTGCGGGGCGTTGGCTCATTTCAACAGGTTGAGAATCTTCGGATAGAGCGATTTATGGTAGGTGTCGTCCGTGAGGTTGCTGTTGTGCCAGAGCAGACAGAGGTCACCGTGGTGCATTTTGACGCGTGCAATGAGACGTTCGCACAGGAAATACGCCTCATCTTCCGTGAGGTTCATGTAGTTCTTGTTACTCAGCGTCGTGTCCATCACCATCAGCGGATGCAGGGTAAGGTTGGTCAGTCGCATCGTCTTGGGGTTGATCCAGCGTATGGCACGGGTGGTCTGTAAGCGGAATCCGGCTTCATCGGCAAAGCCCATCGTGAAATCGTCGGTGTAACCCGCCTTGATCAGTCGCTCCATCTGTCCGATGGATTCCCGCAGGTAATGGGCCCGGTACATCTTACTGTACTTGATGGGGGGCAGGGCCCCGTAGTAACTGCCGTGAATGGCCAGGTATGCATTGCTGTACCGCAGCAGTTTCTTCAACCGTTTATAGTCGCGTCCGCGCAGGCAGTACTGCGGGTAATCGTAGCCGCGACCTTTGGTGTGCTTGATGAAGTAGATCGTCTCCGCACCCGGCACACGTGCATCCTGCTCAATCAGCCACGGGAAGGTGTAGAGCGGGTCATTGTGAATGTCGCGCAATGCTGCCCAAACCTGTTTGCTTTCCCCGCGCCGGATGCCGCCTAATGCGCCGCGAATGGAACGGTACTGCGAGATGGCATCTACATCGTGTGTCAAGTAGATATGCTCGAACCCGGGGGAGGGAAGCGGGCAATTGAGCAGTTTGAGCAACAGTCGGGCGTGCTCGTCCAAGGTCGGCATCTGCATGCGGTTGCTGTGACCCAGAACCGAATATCGCGCCATGAACCGGTCGTGCTCATCACGCTCGGTGTTGAACGTCTCTTCCGCACGGGAGATGAAGAAGAACGCTTTGTACACAATGTCCGTGCGGATGATCGCCTTTCCTTTGGCGGGCTGTTCCACTTTGACCGCGCCCATGTCCGGCAACACGATACTGAGTCCTAACTCTCCGTTAGGCACGATGATCACGTCGTGATCCTCCAGCGCGCTTTCGTCCGCTGTGTAAGCCACGCGCGCTGCGGCTTCTTCGTCTCCGTAACATAACCAAGTGATAATGTACCGGATGATCTCTTGTAATTTGTCCTGCTTCATAGTTTTACTCTTCGCTTAGAAGCTCCCATTCGTACATTTTTTGTTCTATCTGATGTTTGATGTTTTCGTATTTCTGAAAACGTTCCTGCGTCTGGTTCTCGGGCAGCGCCAACTCCTGTTCCATCTGTTGCTGCAGCGCCTCCAGTGCCGCAATCTCCTCTTCTGTCTGCGCGATTGCCCGCTCTTTCTTACGCTTCTCCGCTGCTGCCGCTTTCTGAGCCGCGTAGTCGAGTTTTGCGGAGCTGATGTCTGACTGCTGACGGCTGACAGCTGCATTCTGACTGCTGACAGCTGACGGCTTCGACTTTTCCAGTTCCTGCAGCGAGTCTATTTTCTTTGCCCGTAGGAAATCGTAGATACCGCCGAGGTGCTCTTTGACGTGTCCGCCGCCGAACTCATAGACCTTGCTCACTAATCCGTTGAGGAAATCACGGTCATGGCTCACGCAGATGAGGGTGCCGTTGAACTCCTGCAGAGCGGCCTTGAGCACATCTTTGGACTGCATGTCGAGGTGGTTGGTCGGCTCATCGAGGATCAGCAGGTTACAGGGCTCGAGCAGCAATCGGATCATTGCCAAACGGCTTCGTTCACCTCCGCTGAGCACTTTCACTTTCTTTTCGGAGGCCTCACCGCCGAACATGAACGCGCCCAGTATATCACGAATCTTGGTGCGGATATCGCCTACCGCCACATAATCGATGGTATCGAACACCGTCAGGTTCTCATCCAGCAGAGCGGCCTGATTCTGTGCAAAATAGCCAATCTTCACATTGTGCCCGATCTTGAGCGTACCCATATAATCGAGTTGCCCCATGATGCACTTGACGAGGGTCGATTTACCTTCTCCGTTCTTACCCACAAACGCCACTTTCTCGCCTCGGCGAATGGTGAACGTCACGTCGTGGAAGACATTGTGTGCGCCAAAGTCCTTGCGCAGGTCTTCGACTATCAGCGGAAAATCACCGCTTCGGGGAGCAGGCGGGAAGCGCAGGTTGAGCCGGCTGGTGTCCTCTAAATCGACCTCTAACCGCTCCAGTTTCTCCAACTGCTTGATGCGGCTCTGTACCTGGACCGCCTTGGTCGCTTTGTAGCGGAAGCGCTCAATGAACTCCTCCGTGTCCGCAATCATCTTCTGCTGGTTCTGGTACGCCCTTACCTGTTGCTCGTGCCGCTCCTTGCGCAGTTCAACGAACTTACTGTAGTTGACGTTATAGTCGTAGATACGACCGAGTGTGATCTCAATCGTACGTCCGCACACGTTGTCAATGAACGCACGGTCGTGGCTGACCATCAGCACGGCACTCTGGCTGTTCTTAAGGAAGTCTTCGAGCCATTGGATGGACTCGATGTCGAGGTGGTTGGTCGGCTCGTCCAACAGCAGCAGATCCGGGTGGCGCAGCAGGATCTTGGCCAACTCAATACGCATACGCCATCCGCCGGAGAACTCCGAACACGGACGCTCAAAATCCTTGCGCTCAAAACCCAGACCGATGATCGTCCGGTCCATCTCGGCAATGAAACGCGCATCCTCCCCTTCACCCGTAACCTGTAACCCCTCATTCTTCACCCTCATCACCTCGTCCCGCAAGGTCCGGTCGTCGTGGAAGAGCATCATCTGCGGCAGGTAACCGATGGTCATATCCGCATCCCGGGCAATTCGTCCGGCGGTGGGTTGGTACTCTCCGGCAATCAGGCGCAGCAAGGTCGTCTTGCCCGCTCCGTTCTTACCCACCAACGCAATGCGCTCCTTGCGGTTGATAAGGAACGTGATGTCATCCAGCACCGGGCGGGATGAGAACTCCATGCAGATATGATCAATCGTTAGCATTGTTGCCGTACAGTTTCTTGTTAAGCACCCGCCATAGGATCAGCGTCAACACCGTGGCCAGTGCAAAATCAGCGAAGAGCAGGAGCCACATGTTCCAGTTACGTCCCAGGATCGCCAGCCCGATAAAGACGACGCTCACGCTGAGCAGCACACAGGTCGTCTGGATATGGTTCAATCCCGTGCGTAACAACAGATGGTGAATATGGTTCTTGTCCGGTTTGAACGGGCTGCAGTGATGTTTGATGCGAGTCAGACTGACGCGGATGGTGTCGAAGATAGGCACCGTCAGTACACAGATGGCTACCGCCGGAGCGGCACTCATATGGTAGATCTCAGGCACGACATGGTACGCGTTCTGCTCGCAGAAACGGAACACAAACGCCGTTAGTAGATACCCCAATAGCAGACTGCCGCTGTCGCCCATGAAGATCTTCTCGCGGCGACCGAACACATTGAAAATGAAGAACACGGCCAACGCACCAATCATACAAATGGCTAAGATAGACCAACTGGTTGAACCCACAAGGTGAAAATAGATGGCGAAGAAAAGGCAGTAGAGGATACCCAAACCGCTGGCCAGGCCGTCGATGCCGTCAATGAGGTTGATAGCATTGATGATGGCGACGAGAATGAACAGCGAGAGCAGATAACTGGGGATGACACCGATCTGCTCGATGCCGAACAGACCGTGCAGATGGGTGATACGCAGATCGCTGAATCCGATCAACGCTACGCCTGCCAAGGTCTCGCCTAACAACTTAGACAGCGGCGTCAGCACCAGCACGTCGTCCACAAAACCGACCGCCATGATGGCAGCGATACCAATCATAAAAAACTGGTTGTGTGCAATCTGACTATAATCAAACAGCAAGTACGACAGCATCACGCTGAAGTAGATATTCAGCCCGCCTATATTAGGCACCTCACCTGTGTGACTCATTCGTTTGTTCGGTCTCACCACAAAACCTTTCGCCTTCGCGATGCGAATAACGACAGGCATTCCAATCCATCCCAGCGTAAAACTGACCAGGCCGATCAAATAACTATGTTCGATAAAAAATGTATGCATTATTGCGGGTCTAATTGTTCATAAACGGAATTGTTACTGATGTATTCGGGCACGAGCTGTTTCATCATCTTGACGGTCGTGAACGGCTTGCCTTGCCGGCTGATGGAGATCAATCGGTCCACCTTACCGCTGATTTGGTCAAAATCAAACTCACGTACCCGTGCCACCATGATCTTCTCGTTCGTGGTCGGCATGGTGGTCTCTTTCTGGTTGAGCAACTCCTCGTACAGTTTCTCTCCCGGACGCAGACCGGTGAACACAATCGGGATATCTTTCTCCGGTATATAACCGGCCAGACGAATCATGTTCCGTGCCAGATCCAGTATCTTCACCGGCTTACCCATGTCGAACACGAAAATCTCTCCGCCATTCCCCAGCGTACTGGCTTCCATCACCAGGCAGCAAGCCTCGGGAATGGTCATGAAGTAACGAATGATATCCGGATGGGTCACGGTCACCGGACCGCCGGCTGCAATCTGTTTGCGGAAGTACGGAATGACCGAACCGTTACTGCCCAGCACGTTGCCGAACCGGGTAGTGATGAACTTGGTGCAGTTCTCATCCTGTGCATGCAGTTTGCGGAACAGCGACTGCACGTATATCTCCGCAATACGCTTGCTGGCACCCATGATGTTAGTCGGGTTGACGGCCTTGTCAGTTGAGATCATCACAAATCGCTTCACACCATATTGCACCGCCATATCGGCCATGTTCTTGGTGCCCAGCACGTTGGCCTGAATCGCTTCGTTGGGGTAACTCTCCATGAGCGGCACGTGCTTGTATGCCGCGGCATGATAGACTACGTCCGGTCGCATCTCGTTGAAGATCTGCTCGATGCGATTGCGGTTACGTACGTCGGCAATCACCGGAATGAATCGCGACTCGCGGTACTGGTTCTGCAATTCCAAGATCAGGTCATGCAGCGGCGACTCCGCGATGTCCACCAGAATTGTGGCTTGCGGTTGGTAGCACTGGATCTGACGCACCAGCTCACTACCGATACTGCCGGCAGCACCGCTGACCAGCACCACTTGGTTATGCAGAATCTGACGCACGTTCTCCGTGTTGATGTCAATCTTAGGCCGCTCCAGCAGGTCCTCGATATGCACCGAGTCGATGCGGCCGATGCGCTGTGCATCGATATCGTCTGTGTTGTCAAACTGGGTGAAATATGGGGTGGTCAGCACACGGATGTTGTGGTCAATGAAGATCTGTAACTCTTTGGCTGAATCGATCTCGCGCATCTTGATCGGCGACACGATGACATGATGAATGCCGTTCTTCTCCATCCAGTTGAACAGTTCATCGTTGAGCGGGCGTACGTGCAGACCGGCCAGATCGTAGTTATGCCGTTCGTTGGCTCCGGCGATGAAACCCATCGGACGATACGGCGTGTTACCTGCCGAACGCAACATCTTGGCAATCGCCAAGCCTGCCGTCTGCGTACCGTAGATCATCACACGCGGGTCACCTTGGTTCTGCTCCATGGTCTCGCTCAGCGTCTTCACACTCACTCGCAATGCAAACAGCAACAAAAACGATGTCGGCACATAAATAGCCATCACCGTGTTCAGAATCGGGTGCTGCCCGGTGACCTTGTCCATGATCAGATTGAATACGAAGATAGCCAAACCGGTGGCGATATTGGACAGTAGCACCTTGGAAGTGTCAATAAACGTTGAGTACCGCAGGATACCCGAATAGGTATGCAACGCCCAGAAAGCGATTAATTGGACGCCGATAACAATCAGAAACTGCACACTGATAGGAACAGCCTGCTGGCTCAGATCCAGGTAATGGAAGAAGCCGCTTCCAATCCACACACTCAGCCAGAAAGCGATGCTGCACAGCGCCAAATCCATCAGCAGCACACCCCATCGTGGCACATAACTGTTATTTGTTTTCATTTTGTTCAATGATTTGGGCAAGGTACTTGCCGGTATAACTCTCTTTGCATTGTGCCACCTGTTCCGGCGTACCGGTGCACACAATGTTTCCTCCTTCTTTTCCTCCCTCCGGACCCAGGTCAATCACATGGTCCGCAGCCAATATAACAGCCGGATTATGTTCAATGATAATGACCGTATGACCTTTGCTGATCAATCGGTTCAGTGCCTTGAGCAGCACTTCGATATCGCGGTGATGCAGACCCATTGTCGGTTCGTCAAAGACGAAGATCGTCGGGTTGCTCTCCTCTTGGGCAATGAACGATGCTAACTTGACACGCTGGCTCTCACCACCGGACAAGGTGCTGCTGCTCTGACCCAACTGGATATAGCCGATACCCACATCCTGCAACGGTTTGAGCCGCTTCACGATCTTGGCACACGCCGGGTCTTCCGAGAAGAACTCCACCGCCTGGTTCACGGTCATGCACAGCACATCGTAGATCGATTTGCCGCGGTAGTGTACATCCAGAATATCCTGTTTGAACCGTCTGCCGTGACACTGTTCGCACTCCAGTACCAGGTCCGCCATGAACTGCATCTCAATCGTGATTGTTCCTTCGCCCTGACAGGTCTCGCAACGGCCGCCCGGGGTGTTGAAACTGAAGTGTGCCGGCGTCAGACCCAGCTGCTTGCTCAGCGGCTGCTCGGCATACAGACGACGGATCTCATCGTACGCCTTGAGGTACGTCACGGGGTTACTGCGGCTGCTCCGGCTCAACGGGTTCTGGTCCACAAACTCAATATCTTTCATCAGGTGCGTGCTGCCGTGCAGATGGCCGAAATCACCCGTGTGCTCGGCGAACGTGCCGCCGTAGTGTTTCTTGAGGGCAGGGTAGAGCACCTTGCTCACCAGACTCGACTTACCGCTACCGCTCACGCCCGTGACGACGGTCATCACATGGAGCGGGAAGCGTACCGTGATGTTCTTCAGGTTGTTCTCACATGCCCCTTCTATCTCGATGTAGTTATTCCAATGCCGACGTTGCTCCGGGATGGTAAAGTGCACCAACTCCGGTCGCGGCCTGCCTTCATAAACGACCTCGCCGCCGTGGCGACCGGCATTCGGACCGATCTCAATGATATGATCCGCTGCCGCGATGATATCCTCATCGTGCTCCACCACCACAATCGTGTTGCCCAGGTCGCGTAACTCACGCAGCACATGAATCAAGCGCTCCGTGTCCCGCGGATGCAAACCGATGGACGGCTCGTCCAACACATACAGACTGCCGACCAGACTGCTGCCTAAGGACTTGGCCAGGTTGATTCGCTGGCTCTCACCGCCTGAAAGGGTGTTGCTCTGCCGGTTCAGCGTCAGGTAACTCAGACCCACATCCTGCATGAACTGCAGTCGGCTGTTGATCTCCACCAGCAGCATCTCGGCTGTCTGACGTTCGATATCGCTCAACTCAATATGCCGGAACCATTCCTGCAAATCCGAGATCGGCATCGAGCACAACTGCTGGATGCTCTTACAGCTAACCTGCACGTACTCTGCTTCTTGGCGCAGATGCAACCCGTGGCACACCGGACAAGTGGTCTTGCCCTTGTACCGCGCCAGCATCACACGATACTGGATCTTGTTGTACTGCTGCTCCTCCAGTTCGTGGAAGAACGCATTCAGCCCTCTAAACCACTTATTGCCGGTCCAGATCAGGTGTTTCTGTTCCGGTGTCAGCGCGTAGAACGGGGTGTGAATCGGAAAATCGAACTTTGATGCGTTATAAACCAACTCGTCGTTCCAGGCCTGCATCTGCGGACTCTGCCAGCATGCAATCGCCTGCTCATAGATGGACTTCGACTTATCCGGTACGACCAGGTCCGCATCGATACCCATCACGATTCCCACACCTCGGCATTCGGGGCAGGCACCGATCGGGTTGTTGAAATCGAATAGGTGCTCGCTCGGCTCAATGAACTGAATGCCATCCGCTTCAAACCGCTCCGAGAACACTTTGATCCTCGGCACATTGTTCGTCGTATATTGGACCTGGCATTCGCCTTTGCCCTCAAAGAACGCCGTCTGCACACTGTCCGCAAAGCGGTTGCTCGTGGCCTGCTCATGGTCCACCACAATACGGTCGACCAGCAGATAGGCTTCATGCCCTTCCGCTTTCTGCCACGTGCTGTCGTCGAGCCGCACCGCGTCACCGTCAATCATCAACCGACTGAAACCCTGACTCTGCCATAATGCCAACTGCTCTTGCAACGTCCGGTTCTCTGGCAGTAGGATAGGGCTCAGCAGGTACAAGCGGGTGCCGACAGGCAACTGCTCCATGTACGCCACCACATCTCGAATGGTGTTCTTCTTCACTTCTTCTCCGCTCACGGGCGAGTACGTGTGGCCTATGCGCGCGTACAATAATTTCAAATAGTCGTAAATCTCCGTCACCGTACCAACGGTTGAACGGGGATTACGACTACTCACTTTCTGTTGGATAGCAATAGCCGGAGGTATACCTTCTATCTTCTCTACCTCCGGTTTTTGCATGCGACCCATGAACTGACGCGCATAAGCGCTCAGACTCTCCACATAGCGGCGTTGACCTTCAGCATACAAGGTATCGAACGCCAGCGAACTCTTGCCGCTGCCGCTCACACCTGTGATGACCACCAACTGTCCGCGCGGTATCGATACCGATACATGCTTCAAGTTGTGCGTGTCCGCACCTTCTATCCGAATAAAATCATCTTTCACCTCTTACTTTTCCGTACGCCTCTTCGCGCAACTGAATAAACTGTGCACTCGTCGTATCACGCTGAGCTGCTGTCAGTTTCGGAACGCGAATAGGTGTGTCGATAACAATATTGCTCGGATTGGTGATATGATCCCGGTTCGCATCGTACAGGTACGGCCAGTACACTTTGTTGCCGTAGTACTTCTTTGCAATCCATGCCAGACGGCTGCCTTCCGTGATGTACTCCGTCGTGATCCAGTTGTTGTACTGACCCGGGGTGTACATGGTCTCGGTCGGCTCTACAACCGGCTCAACCGCTACCTCTTCCACCACTTCTACGGCTACTTCTTCTGCGGGCTCTTCTATTTCCGAAATGAACTCCTCTTCGTCCAACTCTATGATCTCCTCTGTCGTAATTTCGGCCGGCTCGAAATAGCCCATGATCCATCTCTTAACCTTGCGATACAGATTTTCGCACCACTCCCCTACAGCATAGAACTGATCTTCCAACCACTCCATGCAATCATTGTAAATGGATTCGGCACTCTGCGATTTGTCCGTCAGGGACCCGGTGTCAATATTACTCAACTGGTCATTATCAATATTATCTTCCTTAGTCGCCTCGACCTCATCCGTGAATACCTCCACAGCTTCCGCCTCTTCTTGCTGAATCTCAGCGACCACTTCCGTTTGTTCCGGACTGCCGTTGATCAGACCGTCCATCCAACTGCTCAACTTATGGCGCAGGAAGAAGAATCCGCCCAGCAGCAGGAACAGCAGAATAACGACGCAAATCAGCACGTCACGCAAGAAATGGAATTTCTTCTTCGGCTTCTCCGGTTCAGGTTCTGGTTCCGGTTCCGGCTTCGGAGTAACCGACGGGATAGGCGGAATCGGCGGAACAATCACCGGTTCGGGCTCTTTAACCGGCTCCGGTACAACTACCGGCTCCTCTTTAACGGGCTCCGGCTCCTTAACCTCTTCCGTTTCCTTCACCGGCTGACCCAACTCACCCAATATATCTACGATCTCATTGGCCTGTGCACCCAATTTCTGCAACGGGTCGATCTCTGAAGGAGCAACGGCAGACGGCTGAACGCTTTCTACCAACTCTTTCACACCTGCTTCCGGAACGAAAGCGATCTTGTTGTATCCCTCTATCGTAATCTCCTCGCCGGTCTTCACATTGACACTCTTGCGAGGTGCTACGGCTTGTAACTTGAACGTACCTAATCCGTTCACTTTCACCTGTTTATCGGTCTTCAATGCTTCAATCAGTTGCGTTTGGAAAGCGTTCAGAAAAGCGGTTGCTTCCTTCTCGCTCACTCCTGCACGAGCCGCTAAAGCACGGCGTAACTCGGTCCAACTCAATTTATTCTCTGCCATAACTTAGATTTTTTTGAGTTCGTCTTTCATGTTTGCCACCGGTCTGAATACCAGTTGGTTCTTACGAGGCACAACTGTCTTCTCACCCGTCTTCGGATGAACAATCGTACGCTCCTGTTTCTCTTTGATTTCCAGAGCTCCTAAACCCTGCAACTGAATCGCCTTTCCGGCCATCAGGTTCTCACGCATGATAGCACCCGTCGTTGAAAGCAACTGCTCTACGTTCTTTTTACTCTGACCCGATTCATTCGCAATCAGACCAATTAATTCTTTTGTTAGCATGGTATATATGTCTTCATTAATTTTCCACTATTTCCCCGTACAAATCAAACTCTTCGGCCTTCGTGATCTTCACTTGATAAAAATCACCAACTTTAACCTTTAGCCCTTCGCCTTTCGCCTTTATAAGTACTTCACAATCCACCTCCGGGCTATCAAACTGAGTCCTACCGACCCAATAGTCACCGTCCTGTCGGTCAATGATCACGCGCTGTACGGTACCCACTTTCTGTGCCATCAGTTCGCCGCTGATCTCCTGTTGAATAGCCATCAACTCCTCCACACGGTGTTCTTTCACCTCTTGCGGCACATCATCCTTATAATGTTTGTTCGCGTACGTCCCTTCTTCGTCCGAGTAGGCAAAACAACCCATTCGGTCAAAACGCATCTCGCGTATCCACTGTTTCAACTCCTCAAAATCCTCTTCTGTCTCGCCCGGGTGACCGACCAACAAGGTCGTTCGGATACAGATACCCGGCACTCTCTCCCGAATCTTCCGAATCAGCGCATCCTGTTCCGCTCTCGTGATATGCCGCCGCATCAGACTCAACATATGGTCCGTGCAATGCTGCAGCGCGATATCCAGGTACTTGCACACATTCGCATGCTTCGCCATCACCTCCAACAGTTCCTCCGGAAAATCAGTCGGGTAGGCATAGTGCAACCGAATCCATTCCACACCTTCTATCTGCGCCATCTCATCAATGAGCTCGGGTAGCATGTGTCTCCCGTGACCCGTAACCCGTAACCCGTAACCCCTTCCGAGGTCCAAACCATAACTGCTCAGATCCTGCGCAATCACATTGAACTCCTTTACGCCTTGGCTCACCAGCCAGCGTACTTCCTCCAGAATCTCCTCCTTCGGTCGGCTCGTGTGTCTGCCCGTGATGAGCGGAATCGCACAATACGAACACATCCGGTTACATCCCTCCGATATCTTCAAATACGCATAGTGAGATGGAGTAGTCAAGTGCCGCTCGAAGAACTTACAACTTTCAACTCTCCGACTTCTTTCAACTTTCAACTTTAAACTCTCAACTAATTCGAGGAAGTCGAACTTCCCGTAGTATTCATCCACTTCCGGCAACTCCTCCTCTAACTCAGCACGGTATCGCTCGCTTAGGCATCCCATCACAATCAGTTTCCGAAGTTTGCCCTTTTTTTTCCGCTCCGCCATCTGCAGAATCATATTGATGCTCTCTTCTTTGGCATCCCCGATAAACCCGCAGGTGTTGATCACACACACCTCGCCCTTCGGTTCCTCCGGATCATGTACACAGCGCCATCCTGCCGCCTCTAACTGCCGCATTACGCGCTCTGCATCCACCAGATTCTTCGAGCATCCCAGCGTTATAAAATCAACTACACCCCGCCTCACAAGAATTAATTTTTTAATTCTTAATTTTTAATTACCTAAATCGCAGTGGAACTTCAAGCGTACCAACCGCACATGAATCTCATCGTAATAGTCCTCGCCGAGTTCTTCCAACGCCTTCTTGATATTATCGTCATCTGCCTCTTTGAAGTACTGGTAGATCTCCGCCTCTTCGTCCGGGTCAACCACCTCTTTGATGAAGTAATTGATGTTGATCTTCGTGCCGCTGAACACAATCGCCTCCAGCTCGTCCAACATCTCCTCCATCGACATACCGTTACTCTCGGCTAGGTCGTCCAGATCCACACGACGGTCAATCGCCTGAATGATCTGTTTCTTGCGGGTGCTCTTCTTGGCAACCGTGCGAATGCGCAAATCCTCCGGACGAATGATCTCATTCTCCTCTACGTACTCCTTGATAACACGCAGGAACTCCTCACCGTACCGTTTCGCTTTTGCCACGCCCACACCCGGAATAGTCAGCAACTCTTCCATCGTAATGGGGTAGGTGGTGGCCATAGCTTCGAGACTCGGATCTTGGAAAATAACGAACGGCGGAACATCGTTCTTTTTAGCCGTTTTACGGCGGATATCCTTCAAAATAGCGAACAGCACCTCATCGGCCGCGGCACACGTAGCCGCTGCACCGTCCATGATATCGTCATCGTCATTGTGCACCTCAATCGGTACTTCGAACTTACTCGGCTTGCGAATGAACTTCAGACCATCTTTGGTCAGCTTCAGATCGCCGTACGAATCCACATCCTTCGTGATCATACCCACCAGCAACGCTTGACGCAGGATAGCATGCAACGTGCTCTCGTCTTCATCACTTGCCGCACCGAAGTTCTCCAACTCGTCGTGGTGATAACTCATCACCTCCGCCGTCTGGTTGCCATGCAGGATATCCACAATATGCTCCGCACGGTGTTTCTCGTTCACCTGCTGGATGGTCTCCAGCGCAATCTGCAGTAACTCGCGCGCATCCACTTGCTTATAGGTCTTACGACAGTTATCGCAGTTACCGCACTTGTCCTCGTTGTACTCCTCGCCGAAATAGTGCAGCAGTAACTTACGTCGGCAAATCGTACTCTCCGCATAACTCTGCGTCTCAAACAGCAACTGGTTGCCGATACCGATCTCTTTCGGGGTCTTGTCTTTCTGAAAACGGCGCAGACGCTCTATATCGTCCGGACTATAGAAACACAAGCAGATACCCTCACCGCCGTCACGACCGGCACGACCGGTCTCCTGATAGTATCCTTCCAGCGATTTCGGGATATCATAGTGTACCACAAAACGTACGTCCGGCTTGTCAATTCCCATACCGAACGCAATCGTAGCTACAATCACTTGCACCTCTTCCATCAGGAACGCGTCTTGGTTAGCGCTACGGGTCTGTGCGTCCATTCCGGCGTGATAAGCACGGGCCGAGATGCCGTTCACCTGCAGCACTTGTGCCAGATCCTCCACTTCCTTACGCGCCAGGCAATACACAATACCGCTCTTGCCTTCCATGCCCCGAATGAATCGAACCAGGTCCTTATCGACGTTCTCCGTCTTCGGTCGTACTTCGTAATACAGGTTCGGACGGTTGAAACTGCTCTTGAACACCGTCGCATCCGGCATACCCAGGTTCTTCTGAATATCCTTCTGCACTTTCGGCGTAGCCGTCGCGGTCAACGCAATGATCGGTGCCTTGCCGATGCGTTGTACCATACTGCGGATCTGACTGTACTCCGGACGGAAATCATGTCCCCATTCCGAGATACAATGCGCCTCGTCTACAGCGTAAAACGAAATCTTCACTCCCTTCAGGAAATCTACGTTCTCTGTCTTCTGCAAACTCTCCGGTGCCAGATACAGCAACTTCGTCTTGCCGGCCACCACATCGTCGCGCACAGCGTTGATCTCGCCGCGGCTTAGACTCGAGTTGATGAAGTGCGCTACACCTTCCTCCTCCGAGTAGTTGCGCATCGCATCCACCTGATTCTTCATCAGCGCAATCAGCGGTGAGATGACAATCGCCACACCGTCCATGATCAACGACGGCAACTGGTAACACAAACTCTTACCACCGCCTGTCGGCATCAGCACAAACGTGTCATTGCCCTCAATTACGTTCCGGATGATGGCTTCCTGATTTCCCTTGAACGTGTCAAAACCAAAATAGGTCTGCAACGCGTTCACTAATTCCTCATGTGTAATATCCATATAGTGTTTTCTGAATTCTTAAATTCCAAATCGGGCGCAAAGATACAACTATTATTTGATATACGCAATACTTGCTCTAATTTTTTTGATTTTTTTGTTCCTTGCTTAAGTTATTATCGATCCGTCTCCGGTCCGTTTACGGTCCGTTCCCGGTCCGTTTACGGGAGATAATCGGAGGTGTTTTAAAACATTTCGATATATTTCGAAAAAATATACAAAATTTGAAAAAAAATTGCAAAACTCTTGCGTATTCCAAAAAAATGTTGTAATTTTGTGCCCGATTTTGTAAATTACATATTAAAATATGCAATTAACACTGACAAATAATTAATAAGTAGATACCATGCAGAAACGAAATTTGTCTTTTGCGCAACTCTTCAATCTGAGTTTTGGATTCTTCGGAGTGCAGATTGCGTACGCGCTGCAGAGCGCTAACATTTCCCGTATTTTTGCTACACTCGGCGCTGACCCGCACCAACTCTCCCTGTTCTGGCTCTTACCGCCTCTTATGGGAATGGTCGTGCAACCGTTGATCGGTAAGTTCTCCGACAAGACATGGAACAAATTGGGTCGCCGTAAGCCATACCTCTTAATCGGTGCTATCATCGCAGTTGCGGTGATGATTATGCTTCCGATGGCGGGTGACTTCTTCCCGGGCGAAACAGGCAGAAAAATGTTCATCGGTTTTACCGCGGTCATCTGGTTTGGTATATTCTCGCTTATTTTCCTCGATACCTCGATTAACATCGCCATGCAACCGTTTAAGATGATGGTAGGCGATATGGTCAACGAGGAACAGAAAGGATTGGCTTATTCGATTCAGTCTTTCCTTTGCAATGCCGGTTCGCTGGTCGGCTATCTCTTGCCGTTCTGCCTCACCGCTTGGTTCTTTAACAACGTCACCACCGAGCCGGGACACGTAGCTCCCTCTGTTCAGTGGTCGTTCTATATAGGTGCTGCTGTCCTCATTCTCTGCGTGTTATACACCTTCTTTGCGGTCAAAGAGATGCCGCCGAAGGAGTATGCTGAGTTCCACGGCATTGATCCGAACAAGAAAGAAGAGAAGAGCCCGAACTTCCTCGTGCTTCTCAAGAAAGCGCCGAAGACCTTCTGGACGGTTGGACTCGTGCAGTTCTTCTGCTGGTCCGCTTTCCTCTATATGTGGACCTATAGCACGGGAGCGGTCGCACAACATGCTATCGGTGCTAAGAATGCACAGGCTATCGACGTTTATACAGACGCCGAAGGAAATGATATCACGCACACGTACGTGCAATATAATAATGAGATTATTGTGGCGAGCGGTGTCCTCAAATCGGATTCCGCACAAACCATCCTCACCACACCGGGTAATGTGCTGCAGGTCGCTTCCGTCAAGGACGGTGACGTGCTCTCGCACCCTGAGGAATACACAGTAGCAGAGGGCGCAGTGCTCAAAACGAAAACCGACATCGATGTCAGCAGTCCTGAGTACGGTAGAGCAGGTGACTGGGTAGGCGTTCTCTTCGCCATCCAGGCGATCGGTTCTGTCCTCTGGGCCATGGTCATTCCTTTGTTCAAGCGTCGTCGTAAACTGGCATACTCGCTCAGTTTGCTCATTGGTGCTATCGGTTTCATCCTCACCTTCTTCTGCACGGATACAACGCAGACCAGTGTGGTGATTATGAAGATCCCGACGACTGTCGCACAGCTCGAACTCTGTGGTTGCTACCTGCTGATCGGCTGCGCATGGGCGGCTATGCTCGCTATTCCGTTCACCATCGTCACTAACTCCATCAAGGAGCACATGGGTTCGTACCTCGGACTCTTCAACTGCTCGATCTGCCTCCCGCAGATTGTGGCAGCCGCTGTCGGTGGTATCATCCTTGGTTGGTTCCCGGAGGTTGACGGTGTCGCTCAACAGCCTTACATGCTCGTTGTAGCCGGCGCACTCCTTATTGTAGGTGCCCTTTCGGTATTCATTATTAAGGAAGGAAAAGAGTAAAATAACTAATTAACAAATATAATTATTATGAGAAACAAACTACTTGTATCTGTCTTCGCAGTAGGGTTGGCGGCTTTTGCCCTCACTTCTTGCGAAACCAAGTCTGATGTCACAGGAGTGTGCTCCGACATGGTGAAGGAAAGCATGCACAAAACGCCGCGTAGCCTTGTTCAGCTGGACGGTGAAGTGCTCACCATCGAAGAGTACGAATTCTTAGGCGGTGTCAACGACAATCGCTTGCTCTACCGTACGATTGCATTCGGTAATGGTACCTATTTGCCCAAAACGACGGACACCATGACCTATGAGTACGGTGAGTGGAAGGACAACAACACAACCTACACCCTGTATGTTACTCCCTCTAACGGTCCTGCCTATACCTTGGAGTATAGAGGCAACGCATTCATCACTCCCGAAGGCCACGTCATCGGTGGCGAAGGTCTCGACAACGCTGCACGCGTAGAGAAATGGGAGAAAGCACTCAACACGTTCCCCAATACCAAGTGGGAGGCTACTTACAGAGCTGAATTTGTGTTGGATAGTGTCTTCCGTGATTCGATTCGTACTACCTTCATCCCGCCTATGTCCTTCCGGTATGATACCATTAAGGTCTTTACCGGTCAGATGGATACCCTTAGCGCAGATACTACCTGCCATTACATCATTGAGTTCGATCAGAACCCGACGACATTCGAAACTACAGGTCGTTTCTATCAGAAGAGCGTGCGCTCTACCTATGACCGCGAAACGAAACAGACGACGATTGATGAGCAGACTGAGCATGAGTTTGACATTAACTGGTTCTTCTCTGAGGTTTCTTCCGATTCGAAATTCGTCATCCAAATCAAGAATACTGTTTCTGGTGAAGGCGAGAAACTCAGCATCTCCAAGTACAAAAACGATGAGAGCAATGTGGAGTTCCTGCTGAACGGATTAACATTCAAACCGTATGTTCCGGTTCCTTAATTCTTAAATCTAACTCATAAATCATTTGAAACAATGAAAAAGACTAATTTGAATATATTCCGTACCGTAGCTTTCGTGCTTCTCTTGATGGTAAGCTCGGCTGCTGCTTATGCACAGCTCACCGTGCAAGGTACGGTAATTGACGCTTCAAACGGAGAACCGATTATTGGTGCTTCTGTATTGGAAATGGGTACCACAAACGGTACGATTACCGATTTTGACGGTAACTTTACGCTTACCGTGAAATCCGGTGCGAAACTGGCTATCTCCTATATGGGTTATAAAACGCAGGAGTTGGATGCGAAACCGACTATGTCGGTTAAGTTGGGCGAAGACTCCGAGCTCCTTGACGAAGTCGTTGTCGTTGGTTACGGTGTCGTTAAGAAAAACGATGCTACCGGTTCGGTTACCGCGATCAAGCCGGATGACATGAACAAAGGTCTCCAAACCAACGCACAAGACATGATCCAGGGTAAGATCGCCGGTGTGAACGTAACAACCGACGGTGGTGTTCCTGGTGGTGGTGCAACCATCCGTATCCGTGGAGGTTCGTCTCTGAATGCTTCCAATGACCCGCTTATCGTCATCGATGGTTTGGCCATGGATAACAATGGTATTCAGGGTGTTGCGAACCCTCTCTCGCTCGTTAACCCGAACGATATCGAGACTTTCACCGTCCTCAAAGACGCTTCCGCTACCGCTATCTATGGTAGCCGTGCATCGAACGGTGTCATCCTCATCACAACCAAGAAAGGTAAATCCGGACAGAAACTGAAAGTGTCCTACGATGGAAACGTCAGCTTCGGCTCCGTGCTCAAACACCTCCAGGTCTTCACAGGCGACGAACTGCGCGCTTATGCAACGGCTGCAGGTCAATCGGCACAGTCCAACTACTATCTCATGAACGACAACGTAGATTGGTTCAACCAGATCTACCGTACTGCTGTTTCGACCGACCACAACGTTTCTCTCATGGGTGGCGTAAAAACCAAAGTAATGGATATGCCGTATCGCGCATCGATTGGTTACACACTCAACAACGGTGCTGTTAAGGGCTCGCAGATGCAGCGTGTTACTGCTTCGCTCAACCTAAATCCTTCCTTCTTGGATAATCACCTGATCTTCAACTTGAACGCCAAGGGAATGTACATCTACAACAGCTATGAACCCGGTATCGCAGGTGCTTATCTGGATAAGGATCCGACCCAACCGATCTATTCTTCCGGTGACCTGACTAACATTTATGGTGATCCGATTCTCGCCGGTGAGACCAATGGCGTTCAGTATTATCTGGATAAGAACGAATTGGATACACATTGGGATGGTTTCTTCCAGCCGCTCGGTACTTCTTCCAGCATCAACGGTCCGTTCGATGACCCGTACTGGATGTACAGCCTCAAATCCTCGGCGAACCCCTTGGCAATGTTGAAGCACCAATCCAACACTTCCAACGCCGGTCAGTTCGTTGGTAACTTGGAAGCTACTTATAAGGTACACGGTTTCGAAGACCTCGTACTCCATGCGAACTTCGGTGCTGACTACTCCTTCGGTAAGCAAGTGAATGTAAACAGCATGTACGGTACCGCCAGCCACTATACCGGTTGGAACGGTTACTCGCAGAAAATGAAATACAACCTCCAGTTCAACTGCTTCGCACAATACGGTCACGATTGGGAAGAGGCGCAACAGCACTTCGACATCATGGCAGGTTACGAGTGGCAGCACTTCTACAACGAGGCAAGCAGCGCAGGTAACGGTATGTATCCGCTCACTTATCTGGGCGATCCGACCAAGGCAGGTCAACCTGCTTATGCTTCGATGTCCTCCGGTAAGGGTGAGAACTACCTCGTTTCCTTCTTCGGTCGTTTGAACTGGATCGGATGGAACCAGATTATGGTAACGGCAACTGTCCGTGGTGATGGTTCCAGCCGTTTCTCCAAAGATCATCGTTGGGGCGTATTCCCCTCTGTAGCAGTAGGTTGGAAGATTAAAGAGTCCTTCTTCCGCGATGTGAACTGGCTCAATGACCTCAAACTCCGTCTCGGTTACGGTATCACCGGTCAGCAAGACGGTATCGGCGACTACTCCTACATGCCGACCTACAGCCAGACTACCGGTCACACCTCGTATTATCCGGTCGGTGGTACCAACTACGCTACCGAGGATAACGACGCTAACATCGTTGATATGGTGGTAGATGCGAACGGTAACGTGCTCTTTATCTCCGATCGTCCGAATGCATTCAACCCGAACCTGACTTGGGAGAAGACCACTACCTACAACGCAGGTATCGACTTCGCATTCCTTAACAACCGTATTTCCGGATCTATCGACTATTACTTCCGTAATACGACCGACCTGCTCAACAACGTAAACGTAGCCATGGGAACCAACTTCCGTAAGCGCGTGATGTCGAACGTAGGTTCGCTCCAGAACCAAGGTGTTGAGTTCTCGATCAACGCAGTTGCACTCGACTACGGCAAACGCTTCAAATGGGATCTCGGTTACAACGTAACCTGGAACCAGAACAAGATCACCAAGATCAACGGTGAAGAGACCATGATCGATGGTAGCGGTTACGGTGGTGACGGTCTGAGTGGTAAGTCTATTACTAAGTATGCAGTAGGTTATGCTACCAACACCTTCTACCTCTATGAGGCACGCAAGAACTACCGTGATGATGGCTCGCAATACTGGTACATCATCGACCAGAACGGTGATGGCGCTATCGACGAGACCGATAAGGTATTCAAGAACAGCCCGGTTGCTCCTGTAACCATGGGATTCCAGACCAAGTTCCAGTTCTATAACTTCGACCTCGGTATCAGCTTCCGTGCAGCTATCGGTAACTACGTATTCAACAACGTCGTTGCTACCCGTCTCCAGAACGTTGCTGCAGGTAACTTGGCACGTGACGGATACTACAAGAACCTCCCGGTGGATGTATTCAACACCTACTATGTGGACGGTTATAACATGACCATCTACAACGAGGCAGGTACTTCCATCATCGGTAACGCTGAGTATAGTATCACCGACCGCTTCTTGGAGAACGCTTCGTTCCTCCGCTGCGATAACATCACGCTCGGTTACTCCTTCCAGAAGGAGAAAATCTCCGGTCGTGCATTCTGCACCGTTTCGAACCCGTTCGTAATTACCAAGTACTCGGGACTCGATCCTGAGGTAGGTATCGGTGGTGTGGACAACTCCATCTACCCGCGTTCGATGACTACTGTACTGGGTATTAACCTCCAGTTCTAATGGAAAAAAACTGATAACTGAAAAACTGATAACTGAAAACTCAATTTAATATGAAACGTTTAGTGAAATATTCTTTGATGGTTTGTGTAGCATTGGCAATGACTGCCTGCGTACAAGACCTCAATACAGTACCTATCGATCCGAACTCTTCGACTTCCTTTAACCAGGATCGTATGTTCACCAAGTGCTATTCGTGTATGGCGCTTATCGGTCAATCCGGTCCTGGAGAGAACTCCGACGTAGAGGATATCGATGCTGGTACTTCCGGTTTCTACCGTACCATCTGGTATTGCAACGAGCTGACTACCGATGAGGCTTGGTGGATTTGGAACGACGCAGAGTCTAAAGAGATGTGTCAAACCAACTGGACGGGTACCAACACCATGATCCGTGCCATCTATACACGTCTCAACCTCAACATCAAGTACTGCAACCACTATCTCAAATACGCTTCCCGTGAGACGGAAGAGGATAAGAACCGTATTGCTGAGGTACGTTGGATCCGTGCGTTCCACGTATTCTACCTCATGGATATGTATCTTTATGCTCCGCTGATCACCGAGGAGACCAATGAGTTCCCGCACTTCTTGCCGCGTCATGAGATCTATCAATGGCTCGTACAAGAGTTGGAAGACTTGACCGTTGAATTACCTGCTGTACGTGTTTCCAAATACCGCGTAGGTAAAGCGGCTGCTCAACTCCTGCTGGCACGTGTGTACCTCAATGCAGATGTGTACAACAAGTACAATGAGAATTGGGTAGCAGGTTCAGCTCTGGACAAAGCACTCGATATGGCAAATCAAGTCATTGCAGACAACCCGCAACACAGCCTCTATGACAAGGAGATCTCGTATCCGGCTACCGGATATACGTATTCCGCTTACCAGCAGATCTTCATGGGCGATAACGACCGTGATGATGTGATGAAAGAGTCGATCTTCCAAATCTATCAGGATGGTCTCTATGCACAGAGTTATGCAAGCTCCATGATGCTTATCGGTGCAAACCGTTTCCAAGGTATGATCGCTTGGGGTATCGAGTCTGAGTGGCACTCAATGCGTACATCGCCGACCATGGTGGATAAGTTCCTCAAACCGATGAACATCGATCGTGAGACAGCGAAGAACATGGTATTTACCGAGTATCAAATGCCGGCTCAACTCCATGATGACCGTGCTATCCTCTGCTCCGATGGCCTCAATACCGGTTACACCTTCACTATCAAGGGTAATCAGGATCTGGGTGATACCAAGTATATGTTTGACTCTTGGGCAGGTTGCAAATTCACCGGTGTTTATTCGATTGCTGAGGAGCCGAAGCTCTCTCCGCGTCAGAGCCCGTCTTGGCCCGATACCGATATCCCGATGCTCCGTATTGCAGAGGCGTATATGATCCAGGCAGAGGCTAACTTCCGCAAGGGCAACAAAGGTGAAGCGCTCAATATCATCAACAATACCATCCGTAAACGTGCTAACGCAGACCCGTTGACTACGTTGGATGAAACGACACTGCTCGACGAGTGGAGCCGTGAGTTCTACTATGAGGGTCGTCGTCGTATTGACCTCGTGCGTTTCGGTCGCTTCTTCGGTCCGTCCTCTGACCAATACCGCTACCATTGGGAGGGTCGTATGGGACAGAACGACATGGATCCTGCAGAGAACAGCCCGTTCTTCGTTTCCGGTACTCCGGAGTACATGAACTGGTTCCCGGTTCCGTCGGAGGACAAACGTTCCAACCCGAACTTCAAGACCGACGTAGAGGGTGATCCGAACAACACCTTCGCTGCACAAGGCGGTGATGGCTACGCTTATTAATGGATATTAATGAACTACAATTCATTATATTTAAATCAGTTTAATTAACATTATTAACAAAACAAAACAAATTATGCGTAAAATTTATGCTTTTTTGGCAGCTGCGCTGATGAGTGTTAGCGCATTTGCATCGGCAGACGTTGTTCCGTCGGACGCAGTTCTGGCTGACTACTACGATCAGGGTCACGTTTGCGTATGTTTCTTCGTTCCGGCTAACATGGCTTGTAACGACATCGTGTTGACCGGTTCGTTCAACGGCTGGAGTTCTGATGTGGCTAACTGCGTAGCAGTAGAAGCTGTTGAGGGTTACGACGGTTGGTACGTTGGTTCTTTCGAACCCGAAGCTGAGCCGAGTGAGGCGGATGGTATTTGCGCTAAGCCGATCATGCTCGACGTAGATGGTAACTTCAACTGGGAGTACCAGATTGGAGCTGCTACTTGGATCCGTGGTGGTGTGCAGGTTGTAGAAGGTGCTTACGCCGGTGAGATCGACATGAAGCACTACGGTACCGACGCTCCGAACGTATTCACTGTTGACGCTTGGAAGAGCAATCCGTGTACCGCTGTTTATCACAACTACAAGGTCACCGTTATCAGCGATGGTTGCGGTGGCTATGTAGTTCCTTTCATCGTAGGTGCAATGAACGGCTGGACCTTCACCCAGATGCAACTCGACGCTGAGGCTTCGATCGCAAACGGTGCTCCGACTTACTACATCAACTTCAAGGCTGCTGAGGGTACTCCGTACCAGATCGTTAGCGGTTTGATGGGTGAGACCGGTGAGATCGAGACTGAGCCGGCATGGGCTGACGACGCTTACCTGCAGAAGAACGTAGAAGGTCAGTGGGTTCGCTACCCGGGTGAGGAAGGTGACAACACCCTGACTCACGAGGAAGCTAACATCGTTTACGACCTCCGCGCTGAGGATCTGCGTTGGGCTCGTTGCGATGATTCGCCGCTGGAGCACGTAGTTCTGTGGGTTAATCTGCCGGCAGAGAACTGCCCGGAGGCTGTTGAGATCATCGGTGGTTTCGACGCTTGGGAAGGTACCGCTCTGGAGAAACTGGAAAATGGTATGTTCTTCGCAGAGATCGAGGCTAAGCAAGGTATGTTCTTCAAGTTCCGTGGCGCTGGTTCGTGGGATCACGAGCTGGAGCTCTACAACGCTGAGAACGACGTATGGAGCACGATCGCAGACGGTCAACTCACCTTCGGTCAACTCTGGCAGGATGACACCTACAACGGCACTCCTTGCAAGTCGATCGAGTTGGACCTCAGTGCGGGTCGCTGGAGCGGTTTCGAGGGCATCGAGAACGTAGTTCTGACCGAGAAGGCTCAGAAGGTTGTTGTTGACGGTGTTCTCTACATCATCCGTGACAACAAGATGTTCAATGTACAAGGTACACAAGTTCGCTAATCCGAACAACGCATCAGCCATCACGGCTGAGCAAAACAATAGCCCGGGCATCTGCTCGGGCTATTTCTTTGTTAGCTCTCTGTACGTATTCTGTCGATACTATGTCGGAATCGCATCGGGGGAATATCGTATCCCACCAATACCTATAATATACGTAGTATATTATTCCGTGATTTTGAATTCTCCCTTATTCCCCTTCTTTATAATGAACGTACATTGTCCGGCAAAAGCGTGCATCTGCGGCTCTACAAACGAATCCAAACAAGCAGCATCTCCATTAGCAGCAGCTACAAAGCCATTTCCTTCATACCGAATCAGGTTATTAGCCTTCGGACAGAGGTTTCCGTCTTTGTCAACTACCTTTATTGTATAATAGCACAACTCTTCAGGTTTCTCATCCTTGTTCGCCCAAATAACTTCCAAATGATCCGGTTCGCCGGCAGTCTTAATACATTCTCGCGCTGCTTCCTTTCCATTCTCGTCATACGCCACCACTTCTATTTGCCCTGCCTCATAAGGCACGTCAAACCACATCAGACGATAGCGCGGTAATAACTCCGGTCTCGGCGCAGAACCCCATACAGGAGGAACAAAATCACCTACCTTCGGCATCTCACTAACATTAGCCTCTAACCCTTCGCCTTTAGCCTCTAACCGTTCGCCTTTCGCCATTAACTCTGTCTCTTCTTTCGTCGCAAAGCGTAACTTGCCATAACTCTTACCGTTCACAAACAACTCCGCACTCGGATACGTCGTGTAGCAGAATACCGGCACTAAATCCCCTTCGTTCCAATTCCAGTGTGGCAGCACATGCAAAGTCGCGTCCTCTTTGTTCCACTGACTCCGATACAGCCAATAACGGTCTTTCGGAAGCGAAGCCAAGTCAATAATGCCGAAATAACTGCTGTGACTTGGCCATGCGTCTGTATCGTACGGAGAAGGTTCTCCTAAGTAGTCAAATCCTGTCCACACAAACTGTCCCAAAGTCCAGTTATAGTCGTCCTGTAACTGAAAATCCTGTTCCGGTAGTCCTGCCCATGGACAGTATTCTACATCATATCCGCTGCTCTGATAATCCTCATACATCGCGAAATCTTTCAATATAGCAGGAATCTTATACACGCCGCGGCTGGATACCGTACTGGCTGTCTCCGAACCCAATATCATCTTCTGTGGCAGGTTCTCATAGCCCTCTTCGTACCGACTCGTGCGATAATTGAAGCCTGGCAATTCTACAGCTGCGCCAAAACCGTTATGAATCACATGCATCGCTTGGTCCATGCCGTTCGTCACCGGTCGGGTAGGATCTAACTGGTGGAAGAGATCTTGCAGCATCGTTACAATCTCAATACCATCCGGCAGCACTTGGTTCCACACCTCGTTGCCGCTGCTCCACAACATCACACATGGGTCATTGCGGTAGTGCTTCACCATATTCGTGACATCCGCACGCCACCACTCATTAAACTCCTTGTTGTAGTCATTCTCCGTCTTCCCCCAGTTCCATACATCAAACGGCTCGATCATCATCATCAGACCCATCTCATTGCACAACTGCACTAATTGCGGATCCGGCATGTTATGACTCGTCCGAATCGCATCACACCCCATGTCTTTGAGCATCGTCAATTGGTGCCGCAACGCATCCTTATGTACAGCCGCACCTAACGGACCCAAATCATGATGCAGGCATACGCCCTTGAATTTCCTTGTCTCACCGTTCAACTGAAACCCGTGCTCCGGTGTATAACTCAGACTCCGAATACCAAACACCGTCTCTTTCTCGTCAATGAGTTCTGAAGGCTGATGGCTGACTTCTGACTGCTTATAAACTCTCGTCCGCGCGGTATACAGATACGGTGTCTCCGGACTCCACAAATGCGGATTCTTCACCTCCGCTACCGCTTGCTGTCCTTCCGCACTTGCTACTACCTTGCCGTTAAACAAGATTTCGGTCTTAATTTTTAATTCTTCATTTTTAATTTTTAATTCTTCAACACCGTTCTGCAAGTCCACGTCGATGGTGATCTGTGCAAACTCTTTGCTGATCTTCGGTGTACGAACCAGCACACCAAACGTCGGGATATGAATCGGGTGGGTTTCTACCAAGTGTACATTCCTATACAAGCCTGCACCGGGATACCAACGGCTCTGTTGGGGCTTGTTCTCCAGATACACATCAATATCCACACTGTCGCCGGTCATTAACTCAGGCAGAATATAACAGTCAAACGTGTTGTACCCGTACGGCCAATACACCATTTCCTCACCGTTGACATACACGTCTGCATGACTCATCGCACCGTCAAACACCAGTGTGTAGAATTTTTCCTTATTCACTGCTACGCGCGTATGATAATGACCCTTACCCATCCAGGGGAGTCCACCACTACGGCCTGTTTTCCAGGTCGGCTCTTTCTCTCCGTTCTGCACAACGATTACTTCCTGCAAATCGTTTGCACGGTCAAAAGGACCGCTGATGGCCCAATCGTGCGGAACAGTGACATCTTCCCACACGGGATTCTCTGTCGTGTCATGCGTAAACTGCCATTGTCGCAACAAGGTGTCTGTGCGTACAGGCTGCTTCGTGGAGCATGAATACAACACCATGCTACTAATCAGCAGCATGGTGTACATGATATTGAATGGAACTTTCATCTTTCAACTTTCAACTATAAAACTTCTTTCAACTTTAAACTTTACAAGAACCTGTATTCTGTTGTTTCGTCTAATTTCTCTCCGGGTCGCAGAACTACATTCGGGAAATCGTCATGATGCACACCGTCAGGCCAATTCTGCGCTTCCAGGCACACCGCGTGTTGTATGTCGTACATGGTGCCGCTCTTGCCTTCGTGTTGCTCAATGAAATTGCCGGTATAGACTTGCAGACCATTCAGCGTCGTCCAGCACTCCATCGTTCTGCCGTCTGCTTCCAACGTAGCGGCATGACGCAATTCTTTCGGTGCATCGTGCAGGCACAGACACCAGTTATTGTCAATGCCCCGCCAAGGAGCAAAGAACGGATCGTTCATTCGATCACCCAAACGAACAGGCTTACGGAAGTCCATTACCGTGCCCTCTACCGGCTTGATCTCACCCGTCGGGCAGGTCCATTCGTCAAACGGAGTGTAGTAGTCTGCATTCACTTGCAGTACATGCTCATCCACTCGTCCGCTTGACTCGCCGGCCAAGTTGAAGTACGCGTGGTTGGTAAACGCAGCCAGAGTAGGCGCGTCTGTCTTGGCCTCATAGTGTATGCGCAGCACATTGTCTTTCGTAGCCGTGTATGTCACCCACACGTCCAAGTTACCGGGAAATCCTTCCTCTCCGTCTTTACTGCGGTAGTGCAACTTAATCTCAAAGAGACTTTGCTCCACTACCTCCCAAATCTTGGCATTGAATCCCTCCAAACCGCCGTGCAGACAGTTCGGACCGTTGTTGACGGGCAGCGAATAACTATGACCGTCCAATGTAAACGTTCCTCCGCCGATACGGTTAGCTACACGTCCGCAGATGGCATTGAAATACGTCTCCTGCGTTTGCCACTCTTCTGCGGTCTTGAAGCCCAACACCACATCTTTCACTTCGCCTTTGCGATTCGCTACCAGTAACTTCGTGATCTTAGCTCCCAAATTGGAAATCTCGACCTTCAGTCCACTGCTGCTCTTTATCGTATAAAACCGTACAAAACTCATATTGTCCTTTGTACATTGTAAATTGTAAATTATGCAAGGCGCATAACGCCGTCTCCAATCTCGGCAACATAGAAGTCCGCCTTCAGGCCTGTCTTCTCTTCGTATTCTTTGCCGACAAAAGCTTTGAACTCTTCAATTGCTTCATCCTTTACCAGGCTGACTGTGCAACCACCGAAACCACCACCGGTCATACGACTACCGAGCACTCCTTCAACTTGCCATGCGGCTTCTGCCAAGGTATCCAACTCTTTTCCGGTTACTTCGTAGTCATCACGCAACGACACATGGCTGGCAGTCATCAGTTCTCCAAAATAAGCAATCTCGCCTTTCTTCAGTGCCTCTACCGCAGCTGCGGTACGTGCAACTTCACCTACCACGTGGCGAGCTCTTTTCTTCGCGATTGGATCAGTAATAGCACCTTCCACTTCTTTCCAATCTTCCGGTGTCAGTTCTGCCAAGCACTTAATCGGTTTCACTTTGCTGATCTGCTCTACAGCCGTCTTACATTGACGAACGCGGTCATTATACGCACCGCTGTCCAAGTGATGCGGGCTGTGTGTGTTGGTAATCACCACTTTGATGCCTTCTAACTTCACCGGTACATGCTCAAACTCCATCGTGTCGCAGTTCAGATAAATAGCATGGTCTTTCTTACCTTGCGCACTCGCAAACTGATCCATAATACCGCACATCACACCTGCGTACTCATGCTCGCAAGCCTGACCAATCAATGCCAACTCCGTGCGGTAGGCTTTGTCGTCAGTGTAGCCGCATGGATATCCGCCTCGGTCGCTGACCGCCATTTCCTCCGTAAATGCACGTGCCGTCACTACCTCCATGGCTGCACTACTGCTCAAACCGGCTCCTGCAGGTACATTGCCGTAATACATAAGGTCATAACCACTCTCCAACTTAGCTTCCGGATGGCGGCGTGCGATGATCTCAATACATCCCAACGAATAGTTACACCACGCTCTGTCCGGCTGAGGTGCGATCGCATCAATAGCAATCTCATACACTTGCGGCATATTGAGCGAGCGGAAACGAAGCACGTTGTCCTCGTTCTTGGCAATCAGTAACCATGCACCGAAACTCAGTGCGCACGGGAATACACATCCGCCATTGTAATCGGTGTGCTCACCAATTAAGTTTACGCGACCCGGGGAAAAAAATACTTTTTCGGCCTTGTGACCATACGCTTGCTCAAAAGCAGCTTGCATCTCTTGTGTTGTCATAGTGATATATTTTAATAAATGATTATCAAATTTTGTGCAAAGATACAAAATATTTTGCATATATGCAAAAAAAACTGCATTTTATGCTGTAAAACATATCAAAATAGTTGCATAATTCATAAAAAATGTGTATCTTTGCAGCGAGTTTTTAAAATAGGCATATTGATAACCTTTTAAATTTAATACGCATATGAAAGAACTTTTACTTTACGCATTTCTTTTCGTCATCATCGGATTAACGTTCGTTTCGTTCTTCCTCGTATGGCAGTGGTTTGATGCGAAGGACCGCTTAAAAGTTGTTCGTGAGGTGACGCGCGAACAGACATTACACGCTATTCGTCATTCGCACAACAAGTGCCGTATTTTGCTCTATCTCGGTATCCTGCTGGCGCTGGCGTATATCCCTGTCCCGTTCTTAATCAGCGGTTCGTATTATTCCACCTTGATTTACCCGGGAGTGGCGATTTTGGTCGATATACTCATTCTAATCGGCTTGTTGATCAAGGCGCGTGAGTACCGTGCAGCGATTGATGACTATGTGAATGAAAATGAGGAGCATGTCCGCGAGGCAGCAGCACAGCGGGAGCAGCAGCGTGAACAATGGCGCAAAGAGGCTGCGGATCTGAATCCTAAAGCACAAGCTGTGATCAAAGAGGCGCTGGGAGATGACTACGAAACTTGGTATCAGCATGACATCCTCGTCGGTCGTAATGTGCTTGTGAATCGCGAATTAGGCAAGATGTATGTGCAAGGAATCGTTATTCCTATATCCGAGATCATGGAGGTACGTCAGGGACGCAAGGACCTTAAACTTGTTACTTCCAACAGTACCTATCCGTTCATCACCATTGACTTTGGTGCGCTGCCGATTAACCCCGAGACGGGCAACCGTTACAAGGATGAGATCGCGCAGAAGATAGAAGCTTTGATGGCATAAAAAAGTATCGTATATCACTATGGAGAATAATTCAATTGAGATGTCGCTCATGGAGCCGGAAGAGCGTGAGTTAGTGCAGTTTATCTTCAATGCCATTCCTGCGGAGGACCGCAAGGATCTGACCCCTGATGATATATTGCTGGTATTGGACCTGATGGATGATTATCTGGAGGAGCAGGGCTTGCTTCGTGAGGACCCGGAGACCGGAGAGATGGAGTATCTGGACGGAGAGGTGGATGAGACGGAGCAACTGAACTACGTGCTCTCTGCCATGAAGGAAGAAGGTCGTACAGTTACCGGTGTTCAGATTCAACTCATTCAAGATGCCGAACTCCAATACGGCATCGAGCACGGTTACTACGAAGAGGAATAGTGCTGTTACGGTGCAAGGCTAGAGAATAATGGAGGAGCAATCCTCCATTATTTGTTTTTGGAGGGCATCGAGGGAATCTATTTGTTTCTCGTCCCGAATGAAACGCATAAAACGGATCTCCATCGATTGGTCATATAAATCTCCATGGAAAGAGGGAATATGGACTTCAATGATGCCGTTGGCATCAATATTGAGCATGGCGGGTGTCCATTCTAACGCAACTGTGCGTACCTGTACGGCATACACACCCGTTTTCGGAATAATAAGATGCGGGTCAGCAGGTTGTATGTTCGCCGTCGGGAAACCAATGGTGCGCCCAAGCCCCTTACCATGTACCACAGTGCCGCGAAGCGAGTAGGGACGGCCTAACAGATCGTTGGCTACAGCTATATTACCATTCTCCAATGCCGAACGAATCTCTGTGGAGGATACATGCCACTCACCTTCGGTGAACTCACTCATTGTCAGCACTTCGATGCCCATCTGTTCGCCTATGCGGCGGTAGTCCTGCGGACGTTTCAGGCGGTCTGAACCGAAGCGGTGATCATAACCCATGAGTAGTACGGTCACCTCATATTGAGTGTGCAGTTGTTCCATGAACTGCGCAGCCGTAAGTGCCTGAATAGATTCAAAGGGGAGCATCTGTACATGACCAAATGCACTGAGCAGGGCGCGTCGTTCATCCGCCGTGTTCAGCAATCGGGGCATGTAATCACTCTGCAATACCTCACGCGGATGGTGCTCAAACGTGATGATGAGCGGCTCCAAACCACGCTCAGCGGCTAACTTGTCCAACTGCTTGAACAAGTATCGGTGCCCTTTGTGTACACCGTCAAAAAATCCTATGGTGGCAATGCGTTTCAAATCTTAATTATGCTGATAACACCCGGCGTCTGGCATGACATTCGCGCGGCTCACACCGTTTCTATCCAAAGGATAGGGCAGGGCGGTAATACTATCACCGATACCGATGGCCGGGCTCAATGAATCAAGCCGGAAGTCATAATAGATATACTCCTTGTACTTATAGAAATCATTGACGAACACATCCGCCGTGTCAGTTTTTTGCCAATACACATTGTCTGCCGCATGCGGTAACTGCAAACTGTCCGTCTTGAGATAATTGCCGATAAACGTCCCCGGATAGTACTGATCAAAGGGCGTAGCAACGACCAATTGGTTGGATAAGAACCCGGTGATGATACTGTTGTAGAACGAGGTCTCTGTCTTCGGCTCGGTCTTGCTCAAGTTATCAATATAAACTGCTGCCGCATCTTCTTTGGCAACAGATTGAATGCGAATAGAGGTGTAATTAAAATACGATGCTATCGTCGTATGCACAAACTGGTGAGTTCCTCCTGCACAATAGACACAGTACGATGCGCAGTTGCTGATCTCGGTGTTGGTCACCAGCGCATCGGTATTAAGCAGCACCAGACCGTACAATGTGTGGTTATGAATGCGACATCCCTCCATGCGTAGCATCGGCAGGGAAGAGGTGCAACTACTATAACAGTACAGGCCGATATTGCCGGAAAGGATATCCACATACGTCAAATCATAAGTCTGCGGTTGTTCGGCCAACAAGTACAATCCGTTCCAACTGCCGCCTGCGTAGAGGTAGGGCACCGAGTCGAACAAGTTATCCAATCGGTCTCCGCGAATCAATATAGGCGCATCCACTGTACCTTGTGCCGTTACGTCTCCCAAAGCATATACACAAGCGCCCTTGTGCATATACAGCGTGGCGCCGGCTTGCAGAGTCAAAGTGCCGTTCACCACTAAGGTGTCATAAAGGAGGTAAGGCTTGTCCGCTGTGAAAGTGATGGATGCTACATCTTTGCGTCCGATTCCCGGACGTCCGATGCGTACCACATCTTGTCCATATGCTTCCAACTCAATCTGTTGGGTAGCACCGTTCGCCAAATGAAAACGCAGTTGGTCGGTGACTAATATGGGGTTGTTGTCACCCGTCGGATCTATCTCCACACGGATGAAGACAAACACACTGTCACCGCCGTTGATCTGCAGATGTGTCAAACGGTCTAACTGCGGTTCTCCGTCCACATTGACTTGAAACGCCGTACCGTTCTCCAACCATACGCGGTCTACTATGACAGCTGACACATTGCGGTTATACACCAATACCTGCGCCGTTGCACTGCCCTGAGCCGTGAACACGGTGTCGAAACAGAGCGTGTCGGTCGAGAACTCCAGACGTAACGTCGGGTCATCGCTCACTTGATACTCGCGACAACCAATCATCGCGCACGCGCATACTATGAGGAAAAGCCACTTACGCATCATTCAAAATTGAAAGTCAGACACACGCAGTGGTTGGTCAGACGGGTTAGGGACTCGGTGTAGAAGAACTCTTGCGGAGCCAATTCCATTCGACCGTCCGTCGGTGCTAACTGGTTAGCAAAACCGATGCGGTAGGTGATCTCAGGGCAGAACTTGAACCAACGGAAATAGAGGTCACAACCAAAGCCTACCTCGCAGAAATAGTCCATCGTATTGAGCAACACGGGTTTCTCTCGGTCACGGCTCACATTGAAACTCACACCTCCACCACCGATGACATAGGGTCGGTAGTTGCCTTCTCGTGCAGCTGACCACTTGAGGTACAGCGGCAAATTGACCGGCATCGCCAGCACATCGACATTAGCTCCCGACTTACCGGGCAAGCCCACTACCGCAGCGCCCGATTCGGTCTTGTAACTGAGCGTGCGGCTGGTGAACTGCATACCCGGACAGAAACGCAGGTTGAGGTATTCGCATAGACGCAAATCCGTTACGAAACCCACATGGAATCCCGGCAAAATACTGCTGACGCGCGCATGGTAAATCTCCGTCACTCCCGTTACAGGATTGACGATAGGCAACTCTGAATCGGTCACACCGAAACTGGCGAAATTGACACCCAACTGAAAACCGAAGTGGAACAGTTTGTCGTCAATATATGGCCTGTTCTGTGCGCGCTGTGCCCTTATGGGAATAAGGGCAAAGGACAGAAGGCAAAGGACTAATATGTATCGTCTATACTGCGTAATTCTTAATTTTTAATTCTTAATTTTTAATTTCGATCAATAATCGCTGTTGCTGTTTCCGCTGTCATCGAAATCATCACTGCCTCCCATATCTCCGTCCGGACGACCGCGTTTACGGCCTTGCTGGTTGCCGAAGTTATAGGTGAGCGTCAAACTGATGGAACGACTGTGCCAACGGTTCTCGCTGAACTGCCAGAATCCGTCACCCCAGGTGTTATTACGGCGTGCACGGCTGTCCAACAGGTCACGTACGTTAAGTGCCAAAGCCAACTGTTTGTTGAGGAAGGTGTGTCTCAAACCGAGGTCAATCGAGTAGGAGTGACTCGTTGTACCTTGCGCAACAACACGCGGAGAGCGGTAGTTGGCGCTGATCTGTCCGCTGAAATTCTTCGTGAACAGGAACTGCGCGTTGACACGTACCGAACCGGCGAAGATATTCTGTGCCGGCAGATTCACCGGAATATCTACACCCTGATGGCTGATGGTTTGATTGACTGCTGCGATATTGTTCCAATAGAAATTGGCACTGGTCGTCAGTTGCAGCAACTCACCGAACAGACGGTTCTTTGCTACGACCTCAACACCCAACTCTTGACGTGTTGCCACGTTGAGGTAGGTATTTTTCATTACGGTGCCGTCCATGTACTTGACGTTCTGCACGGCTCCTTCGTTGTATTTCCAGAACACCCCTGCGCTCAGCGTGTGACGCTCCCAGGTCTTGAGGTAGTTCAACTCAAGGTTGTTCGAGTACGAGGGCAACAGATCTACGTTGCCGTAACTGATGTTGGTCGAGTCGCTGAAGTCCATGCGCGGATTGATCTGGTGTCCCCACGGACGACGTACACGGCGTGTGTAGTTCAACTGCAACTCGTGTCCATTACCGAAATCATATCCGATATATGCACTCGGGAAGACTTGGAAATATGCGGTGTCCTTCTTGTTCGGGAATGCCGCATAGGAGTCCTGCTCTGCACCCAAACCGTCCTTGTAGGTGGACTCCAAATGGCGCATGTAGTACTCACCGCGCAAGCCGACTTGGATAGACAGTTTGTCCCAGAAACGGTTGCCGTAGGTGATATAAAGAGCATGGTTTTGGGTTAGTCCTTCCACTTTGGAATAGTACGGATACAATTCCGTCTCAGTGCCGTCTTTGGCGATATTATGTGCGTTGGACAAACTGTTGTCCCAATTGCGTGTGTAGTCATAACCCGCTTCCAACCGGCTCTGCGGTGTCGGTTTCCATTCGTAGTCCGCTTTGATCTCAATTCCCTGGCTCAGGTTCTTATTGTCCTGATCCTGATAGGTGGTATCGGCGTTCTCAATCTGCGTGTAATAGGTGTATTGGTTCCATCCGAAGTTATTGTACGTACCGCTGATATACAACTTATGGTTGTCCATCTCGAAGGTATAATCCAATGTTGCGTTTCCGCCCGGGTGACTGCCGTTTCCGGCTTGGTCACGCGTGTAGTCGCGCAGTACTGTTCCGTCGGGTTGGGTCAGCAAATAGGAACGGTGGTTGCTGTTGTTGTTATTGAACACCTTCGGGTCGCTGATCATACCAAAACCGGATACACCGAGAGTAGAGTGCTCTGCCAGACGGAAGTTCAAACCGCCGCGAGCAAACATACCACCACCACGGTGACTTTGCAGACCTTCTTGCAGCAAATGACTCTGTATCAGACTCGAATCCAATACTTGTGAACCCATTCCGCTCAGGTTGTACCGGTCCGTTGTACTACCACCATTACTGGTATGATAGCGGTAGCCGACATTGAAATAACCATCCACCGGACCTGCATTGAAATTGATATTAAAGCCCACATTGGCTCCCGGAGGAGTGGTCCATGGTTTGGCTAACGCATAGTCCAGACCGGCTTGGATCGAACCGTAGTAACCGGCCGAACGGTCTTTTTTCATAACAAGGTTAATAATACCGGTCGTTCCTTCCGGTGAGTACTTGGCACTCGGGTTAGTGATCAACTCGATCTTCTCAATCGTACCGGCAGGCATCTGTTGCAGCACCTGTCCGCGGTTCTCGGAGTTGAGTCCTGCCGGTTTGCCGTTGATCCAAATCTCCACATCTTCGGAGTTGCGCAGGCTGATGTTACCTTCCTGGTCCACATCCACAGAAGGGATGTTCTCCAACACTTCGCTCACACTGGCCCCGGCAGATGCGATGTTTTGGTCCACCGTGAACACTTTCTTGTCCAACTCAAAGCGCATCGCGCTTCCTTGACCAACCACTTCCACTTCGCTCAGCGTTTGCGTATCTTCTTTGAGTGCGATTCGTCCGACGTTTAGCGGTTTGCCGGATATGGCAATCTCTTTGCGTTGCTCCGTGTAACCCATGAACGAGACAACGAGCACGTACTGACCGTCTTCCACTTCGATGCTGAATTCGCCTTTGACATCGGTAATGGCGCCGGTGACCAACTTTTCGCCATTTGCCTCATCGCCATTCGCCTTTACCACGCTGACGTTGGCGAAATCAATCGGCTGCTTGGTGCCAAAATCAACCACCTTTCCCGTCACAGGGTAGGCCGCCAATAATGTGAGTGCGGCACTCAACAGCATCATAACTGTAAATAACCGTTTCATACTAATACCTTCTTTATTATCCAATCAATGGCTTCTTGATACCCGTCTGTGCCGTGACCTATTATACTATGCGCGCACACGTCCGTGAGAAGACTGATCTGTCGGAACGGTTCACGCTTGCTGATGTCACTGATATGCACCTCCACTACAGGTACTTCACACTCTTCCACAGCGTCTCTTAATGCCACGCTGGTATGCGTATACCCGCCTGCATTGAGCACAATACCGTCTCCCTCGAAGGCTTGTATCTGATCAATCAGGTCACCTTCGTGATTCGACTGAAAGTACGTCAAATAGACCTCTGGCCGGATTCGTTGGATAGCCAACAAAACCTGTGCCATACTCTTTGAACCGTAGATCTCGGGCTTCCGCAGCCCGAGTCGGTTCAAGTTCGGTCCGTTGAGAATAAGTATCTGCATAGCGAAGTGGGTGTCGAACCGTTCGACTCATCGTGCGCCGTTGACGGCTAATAAAAATTCGTCATTATCTTCTGTTCTTTCCATATAGGCCTTGAGTTTCTCAATAGCCTCTTGTCCGTTCATGTCGCTTAACTGCTTGCGAATCTGCCACATACGACTAATAACATCGGGCGGTAACAGCAGGTCATCACGACGAGTGCTGGATGCCGGTATATCAACAGCCGGGAAGATACGACGGTTAGCCAGCTTACGGTCGAGCTGCAACTCCATATTACCTGTACCCTTGAACTCCTCAAAGATCAGGTCATCCATTTTCGAACCGGTCTCGGTCAGTGCGGTAGCGATGATCGTGAGCGAACCGCCGTTCTCGATGTTACGTGCCGCACCGAAGAAACGTTTCGGTTTATGCAGTGCCTGTGCTTCCACACCACCGCTCAGCACTTTACCGCTGGACGGAGCTACCGTGTTGTACGCACGCGCCAGACGAGTGATGGAGTCGAGCAAGATCACTACATCGTGACCGCTCTCTACCAATCGTTTAGCTTTCTCATGCACGATATTGGCTACGCGTACGTGGTTATCTGCCGGCTCGTCAAAGGTCGACGCAATCACTTCCGCATTCACGCTGCGACTCATGTCGGTTACCTCTTCCGGACGCTCGTCAATGAGTAGCACGATCATGTACACTTCGGGATTGTTCTTCAAAATAGCGTTTGCTAACTCCTTGAGTAACACCGTCTTACCGGTCTTCGGTTGGGCGACAATCAATCCACGCTGACCTTTACCGATAGGCGCGAACAGATCAATCATACGTACGCTCAACGGATCGCCATGACCGGTGCAGAGCTTGAATTTCTCATCGGGGAAGAGCGGTGTGAGGTTCTCAAACGCCACCCGTTTTTTCGCCAACTCCGGTGCCAGACCGTTGATGCGAATCACCTTATCCATCGGGAAGAACTTATCCGGCTGCGGATTGACGCGAATAGAGCATTCCACCGTGTCACCCGGTTTGAGTCCGTACGTGCGCACTTGATCTTTGCTTACATAGATATCATCCGGAGAGGGCAGGTAGTTATAATCCGCAGAGCGAAGGAAACCGTAACCATCCGGTGCGCACTCCAGCGTACCCATGCCGATCACGTTTTCACCCAAGTCCGGCAAGATATAATCCGGTGCCTCCTCTTTCTCTTCCTGCGCTTCTTCCGCTACCGGCTCTTGAGCAACCGGTTGAGCGGGTTGTTCAAAGACCAGTTCCGTCTGTGCTTTGTCTTGCGCAGCCTGTTTGTCTTCTACCTTTGCTGCAACCTCTTTTTTCGGTCTTCCGCGTTTCTTCTTTTGGGGCTGTACCGGCTCTTCTGCTACCGGCTCAATGCTTTCTTTTTGAACCTCATTCGGTACCTCGCCGAGGATACCTCCGGCTTGCTGTACGGTGCGGTTAGGACGATGGTTGTCCGACTCCAACTGCTCTTGTATTTGTGCCATCTGCTCTTTCTCGGAGCCCACAGTTGCCAAGATAGGCTTGTCGGCCACCTTCACCTTGGTGGCTGATCGCTTCACGCCGCGCGTACGTTCACGCTTAGCAGGTAAGCCTGCTGCGACACGCTCGTCCTCCTTAGCTTGCACCACTGCCGCACGGTTGTCCGCCTGCGCATCTAAAATAGCGTAACTGATTTCGCGAATCGATTGACTGCGACGCGGCTTCAAACCCATACGCTCAGCAATCTCACGCACATCTTCGAGCGACATACGCTCGAGTTTTTGTAATTCGTATTGCATAGTCTAAATAAAATATATTCTTGGAAAAATTCAAGAAAAAGAGAGCCTTCTTCTCAAATCCGCTGCAAAGATACAACATTTTTTGGATATATGCAAATTTTGGACCTGATTTTTGAAAAAAAACTTAAAAAAATCAATTACTATTTGCATATATGCAAAAAAAGCAGTACCTTTGCATCCCAATTGTAGAAAAATACACCATTAATACTAATACAAACAAAACACATTTTCTATGACTGATTTAACGATCTTAATGTATGCCGTATTGGCGGCTTCGGTCTTAGCACTCGGTTTTGCCTATTATTTCTATCGTTCCATGCTGCGGAAAGAGGAGGGGACAGAGTTGATGAAGACGATTGCTTCGCACGTCCGTAAGGGTGCGTTGGCTTATTTGAAACAGCAGTACAAAGTAGTGACGATTGTATTCGTCCTGCTGGCTGCTATTTTTGCTGTAATGGCTTATTTTAACTTACAGAACGGTATCGTGTGGTTCGCGTTCCTAACCGGTGGTTTCTTCTCCGGTTTGGCAGGCTTCTTCGGCATGAAGACAGCAACCTATGCTTCTGCTCGTACGGCCAATGCGGCGCGGCAGAGCCTGAATGCAGGTCTGCAAGTGGCTTTCCGTTCGGGTGCCGTAATGGGTCTCACGGTGGTTGGTCTGGCACTGCTGGATATCTCCGGTTGGTTCCTGGTGCTGCAAAAAACAGGCCTCTTGGAACTCGTGGGAGCCAAAGCGGACTTGATCACCATCACGACCACGATGTTGACCTTCGGAATGGGTGCTTCTACCCAAGCACTCTTTGCCCGTGTCGGAGGTGGTATCTATACGAAAGCAGCTGACGTGGGAGCCGACTTGGTGGGTAAGACGGAGTACAACATTCCGGAGGACGATCCGCGTAATCCTGCCACAATCGCCGACAACGTAGGTGACAACGTAGGTGACGTAGCCGGAATGGGTGCCGACCTATATGAGAGTTACGCAGGATCAATACTCGCCACAATGGCGTTAGGCGCGTCCGCATTTGCCGGTTCGGCTGTCGAAGACTTGCAGATGAAAGCCGTACTGGCTCCTTCGCTGATTGCTGCATGTGGTGTGCTGCTTTCTATCATCGGTATTTATATGGTAAAAACCAAAGAGGGTGCAGGCATGAAAGAACTGCTTCGCGCACTCGCTATCGGAACCAACACGGCAGCGTTTTTGATTGCCGGTGTGACTTTCGGTATCTTCTATTGGCTGTTGGGTGACAACCCTGCTGCACCGAACCAATGGTGGCAGGTGAGCCTGTCGGTTGTAGTCGGTCTGGCTGCCGGTGTGATCATCGGCAAATCGACCGAGTACTACACCTCGCAGAGTTACAAACCGACACAGAAAGTGAGTGAGAGTTCGCAAACCGGTCCGGCTACGGTGATTATCAGCGGTTTGGGTCTTGGTATGCTATCGACTGCTATCCCGGTTGTTACTGTTGGCGTAGCCATCATCCTGGCGTACCTCTGTGCCAACGGATTTGCGATTGAGTTCAATGCCGCTAACTTATCCATGGGTCTCTACGGCATCGGTATCGCCGCTGTCGGAATGCTCTCCACTTTGGGTATCACGTTGGCAACCGATGCGTATGGTCCGATCGCTGATAATGCCGGAGGTAATGCGGAGATGTCAGGACTGCCGGAAGAGGTGCGTCAGCGTACCGATGCCTTGGATGCGCTGGGTAACACCACGGCTGCTACCGGTAAAGGTTTTGCGATCGGTTCGGCAGCATTGACCGCTTTGGCTCTGCTCGCATCCTATGTAGAGGAGATCAAGATAGCCCTTATCCGCACTGGCGAGGCACTGCCGAACGGTGTGGAGGCTGCTAAAGCTTCACTGGTTGATTTTATGGAGGCATATAATGTGAACCTCATGAACCCGATTGTACTCGTGGGTATCTTCATCGGTTCGATGATGGCCTTCCTGTTCTGCGGTCTGACGATGAATGCCGTTGGCCGTGCAGCACAGAAGATGGTAGAAGAAGTACGTCGTCAGTTCCAAACGATTAAAGGAATCTTGGAAGGCAAAGCGGAACCCGATTACGCACGTTGTGTAGCTATTTCCACCAAGGGTGCACAGCACGAGATGTTGTTACCCTCCATTCTGGCGATCATCGTGCCGATTGGAACCGGTCTTCTGTTAGGTGTTGCCGGTGTGCTTGGTCTGCTCATCGGAGGTCTGGCTACCGGATTCGTATTGGCTGTCTTCATGGCCAATGCCGGTGGCGCATGGGATAATGCGAAGAAGTATGTGGAAGAAGGCCACTTCGGCGGCAAAGGCTCTGATTGTCACAAAGCTACCGTTGTAGGTGACACCGTAGGTGATCCGTTCAAAGACACATCGGGTCCGTCGCTCAACATCCTCATCAAACTGATGTCAATGGTGTCCATCGTGATGGCCGGTCTGACGGTGGCTTACCACCTGTTGTAATACAAAAAAGCGGAGCCCAAAAGCTCCGCTTTTTCTATAACCTATAACCTTTACTTATAGAGGAATCGTTTGATAGACCGCTTCGGTGTTTTCTCAAACGGTTTGTCCTGAACCTCGATATTGGCCACCTTGCTATAAGATGGAATGAGCTTGTTCAGCTTCTCAAGATTGGATTTCATGATGGTCTGTATCTCCTCCAGACTCATACGCTTGGTCAGTGTCTCATCGGGGAAGACGAGGGCCACCAGTTTGCCTTCACGCTCTACAATCAGCGACTCGCCGACTGCTTCCTGGTTATTGAGCTTGTCTTCAATCTCCTCGGGGTAGATGTTCTGTCCCGAGGCGCCAAGGAACATGGTCTTGCAGCGACCTTTGATGTAGATATTCTTCTTTCGATCCAACCTTCCAAGGTCTCCGGTACGCATCCATCCGTCTTCAGTGAACACGGCATTGGTGGCATCGGGATTCTTGTAATAACCGAGCATCACGTTCTCGCCTTTGACCAATATCTCTCCAATACCGGCCTCGTTCGGCATGTCAATCTTGACATCCATATTGAGTACCGGCACACCGCCTGTACGCGCTTTGAAGTATTTAGGCGGGTTGCCTCCGATGAGCGGTCCGCATTCGGTCATTCCGTATCCGATAGAGAGCGGGAAATGGATATCCATTAGACATTTCTCCACAATCGGGTTCATGGCCGCTCCTCCGCAGATGAAATAGCGTAACTTGCCGCCGAATGCATTCCTTAAACCTTTCTTGACACGTCCTTTGATGATGTTGCCGATGATGGGCACGTGCCAGAACGAACGGATAGCCCATTTACTAAGCATCGGGTCAAGGTTCTTCTTGTAGATCTTTTCAATCACAAGTGGCACAGTTACAACCAGATAAGGCTGCACCTCTTTCATCGCCTTGAGCAGAATAGACGGGGTGGGTGACTTGGTTAGGAAATAGATATGTGTACCGCAGCAGAGCGGGTAGAGCAGTTCGCATACTTGTCCGAACATATGTGCCAACGGCAGCATGGAAACTAACCGCTGACCTGGCTCCACGGGCAAAATCTTCATGCCCACTTCGATGTTGTTACTGATTGAACGGCCGTTGAGCATTACGCCTTTCGGACTGCCGGTAGAGCCGGACGTGTAGTTAATGAGCGAGAGTGCGTTCTCATCTGCGGCAAAATGAATATCCTCCGGTTCTACGCCGCGCGGGAACTTGGTCTGAAAAGCCGTGTGCCACTCTTTCTCGTTCGGAACGATTCCTTTTTCTGATTCGTACAATACGTGCCAGTCTTCCAAAGACAATGCTGCTTTCAGTTTGGCAGGCATGGTCTGGTGCTGCAGATCTTTCCAAACATAGGGGCCGACAAACAGCAATTCGCTATCCGAATGCTCCAGCAGATGCGAGATGTCTTCTGCCGTAAAGTCCTGTAAAATAGATACTACCACACCTTCGTAAGACGTGATGGCGAGGTATGCTACCGCCCAATTGGCGCAGTTACGACCGGCGAGTGCGATCTTGTCGCCACGCTTGATACCCAATTGCTCAAACAACACATGCAAGTGAAGCATCTCCACAGCCAACTCACCAAAGGTGTACTCGTGATTCTCTCCGTAGTCGGTTAATGCCGCATCATTCCACTGGTGCGACATGACGTCTGTCAAATAATGTAAGTAATGTTTTGTCATATACTAATACCTTTGCGGCGCAAAGGTACTGCTTTTTTTTGACATACGCAAGCACTAATTGCATTTTGTCAACTATGATGCACAAAATCAGGCTCTTTCTGCACTATAAAAAAAAACAAGCGGGTGGTTTCACAATCACCCGCAAGCTTTGACTCCCGAAGGAGTCCATCTACTTACTCACTTAATTATTTACAGAACGTTGTGGTTACTCACGCCACAACGTGTGATGCGATACATTACTTATATAAGTACCGCTTGATCGAGCGCTTGGGAGTTTTTTCAAACTCGGAAGCAACTAATTCTATTGTACTGATTTGGCTATAAGCCGGCAGATTCTTGTTAACGGCAACACGGTTCTCTTCCATTACTTGGGTAAGGGTCTTGGTGCCCATCAGTTTCTTGCCTTCATTGGAAGTGTCCGGGAAGACGAGTGCCACCAGTTTGTGATCGCGGTCCACTACGATGGACTCAATCACGCACGGCATCGAGTTCAGTTTGTCCTCCAATTCCTCGGGATAGATGTTCTGACCCGAAGGACCGAGAATCATGTTCTTCGAACGGCCGTGGATATAGATGTTGCCTTTCTTGTCCAGTACGCCGAGGTCACCGGTGCGCATCCAACCGTCTTCGGTGAATACCGCCTTGGTGGCTTCTTCGTTCTTATAATAACCCTTCATCACGTTGATACCCTTTACTTGGATCTCGCCGTCTTTGGAGGTCGGGTCTTCCGAATCAATACGGACGCGACATTGCGGCAGTTCCTTACCACAGCTGTGGAATGCGTACTCCCACCAATCTTCGTAACTGATCAGCGGACCGCACTCGGTCATGCCGTAACCTACGCAGTATTGGAACTTGATGTCATGGAGCACTTGCTCTACTTCGCCGTTGAGCGCTGCACCACCGATGATCAGGTAGCGGAGTTGACCACCGAAGGTCTTATCCAAGCCTTCTTTCACCTTACCGCGGATGATCTTATTCAGAAGCGGAGTCTTCCACATGATCTTCGCCAAAGGACTGCTGATCTTCGGCAGCACACCTTTCTTGATGATCTTCTCAACAACCAAAGGTACGGTCAGGATCATGAACGGTCTTACTTGTGCAAATGCCTTCATCAAAACCGTCGGAGTCGGTGCTTGGGTGAGGAAATAAACCTCTGCACCGTCACATACCTGATACAGGAACTCGAACATCAAACCGAACATATGTGCGACCGGCAGCATGGAGAGCACCTTGTCACCCGGTTTGTGAGGAATACGCTGACAAGCGAACTCTACATTACCGCTCAAGTTCATGTGTGTCAGCATAACACCCTTCGGGTTGCCGGTAGAACCGGACGTGTAGTTGATAACAGCCAGTTCGTCGTAGTTATCGGTCGGGTAGTGGACATCGCTTACTTTTACACCGTTCGGATAAGCTTTTGCGAACGCTGCGTCCACACCTTCAAATGCTTTGCGTACTTTGTCGTCAGCGTCCACAATCGTCATGTCGTCCATGAACAGGGTCGCTTTCAGACCTTTCATTTGCGTAGTGTCAATCTTCTTCTTTACGTTCGGGCCTACATAGAGCAAAACAGCCTCTGAGTGGTCCACCAACGAGTAGATACCTTCTGCGGTGAAGTCCGGAAGAATACTAACAACTACAGCCTTATACGTCTCAACCGCCAAAAATAACAAACCCCAGTTCGCGCAGTTACGACCGCAGAGAGCAATCTTATCGCCCTCTTTGATGCCTAACTCACGCCATGTAACATGTAGTTTTTCAATCTCCGAAGCTAATTCGGCATACGTATATGAATTGACGCCGTCAAGATCTTTCATTGCAAGACGATCCCAATGGGTATTCATCGTTTCTTGCAAAAAAGACAAGTAGTGTTTTGTTGCCATAAATTACTTTTGTTTTCAAATCCAACTGCAAAGATACTGCTTTTATTTCGAATACTCGTTCGAAAAGTGTATTTTTTTTTATTTTTTTAGCAAATTGTGAAATTCTGAATATGTTTTTTCTAATAATGAAAAGTCCATTTGTGTCTGACTGAGTCCGTTGTCGTATGTATCCTTGATATGCGTGCACATGAGCGCTATCTGATCTCGGTCTATATCCCGACGTATCTTATTGGCACGCTGGTCGTTATAAATCGCCTTGCGCCATAACTCCAGTTCCTTGAGCGCCAGACGTTGTGCTTTGCGGTGCAGGGAAGGGAACTTACTATAGGCGGTGAACATGAGGTTATTGACATTGCTGGTGTTGATGGCTTTGTTGTCAAAGGTCTGCAGCGCCTCTTCCAAACTGTGCAGGTACGTCATCATGGTAGCAATCATTTCGTCCACTCCGCCGTTCTCCGGCATGGTGTTGAGAGCGCGTTGTTTGGGCTCCAGAAAATAGCGCTCCATGCAAGTAAGGAAAATCTCGTCCTGATCCTTGAAATAGTAATAGAGCGTCCCGCGTCCCATGTCCAACGCGAACTGCAGATCGGTGATGCTCACGTTCTGATAGCCCTTGGTGGCATACAACTCCATGGATTTGCGGATGATATATTCTTTCCTGTCTTTCATTTCAAACCTGAATTAGAAACGGGCAGTGAGGCCGATTCTTCCTTGTGCACCGGGCATGAGGACCGCTCCGTAGTCATAATAATGACGGTTGGTCATGTTGGTGCACTCAGCGCTTACGCGTACATGCGCAAGTTCTATATATATACTGCCGTCAAGCAACAGCACCGGTTCAAATACATTACCGGCTGTGCCGTGTATATCGACATACGTTCCCATGCGGTCTTGCCATCTCAGGCTCCAGTTGGCCCCGACACGTCCTTTGGACCATACATAGATTCCGTGGTCAATGTGCAGCGTCACTTTGTGACGCAGGTAGTCCAGATAATTGCTCTTGGCGGTGACTACGTCCAACGACAGGTTCGTATAAGCATAACTCACAGCCACCTCTCTCAACCACTCATTGTAGCGATACTGTACGTCCGCTTCTACGCCGAAGGTGTTCACTTTGTTGCGGTTGGTGGCATGGAACAGGCTGTCGGTCTCATTGTATGTCCAATCAATGATGTTTTCTCCCCATCGGTAATACACATCACCGCGGATACGCAGACTGCCTGCTTGCTCCCACTTCCATTCGTATTGGGCACCCGCTGTCACTTGCCACGCTTTCTCTGCCTGGAGGTCCGAGCTGCCGCGTTGCACACCTGCCTTGTAATACATATCCGTCCAAGTCGGCATACGCAGCGAACGGTTCGCACTCACATAGACCATTCCTCTCTTGGGAAAATGATATCCGATATGAGCGGCTCCCGAACCGTACCAGCCACACCAACTGTTGTAATGACCGGCTGCGCTGATGGAGGCATCCAAGGCCGGCAATGCTTGCCAATGGAACTGCTGTTTCGCGCGTAGCGTCACTTGCCAGCGGTTGTGCTCTCCCATGTTCGTAGACCGAATGAACTCATCACTAAACTCCGCTCCCAACGAGGTGGTGCCTATCTTGTTTGAGTGATACGTCGCCTCCACGGCTGCTTGTGTGTTATGCGTCCAGTGACGGTTGCTTACCGTTCCCCGATGCCACTCGTAGCGGTCGTACTGACCGCGGTAGGCTACTGTTGTATGGAGGCACCACTGTCCTAACGGTATAGAAGCCCGAATGCCGGCAAACATCGTTCGAGTGGCATCGAACTGGTCCGTACTCGCATAGCCGTAACCCGTTCCGAGACCTGCATCTTTGTATTGGGCACCCGCCTGGGCATCGATCAACCCTCTCCAGTTGGTCCGCACGTATAGGTTCGCCAACTGATAATCGGTGTGTTGCAGCGCTTCTTGTTCCTTGGTATCATTCGTCGGGGCGTAGTACCCGTCACTTCGTGCATACTCTGCCGAACAATGCACGTTGGTGGCACCTCTGTGCCAACTGCCGGCAAACACAGGATTTGCTTCTCCGTTCGTTCCGGCGTTCATCTGCAGCGTGTATTCGTCCTGTGCTACATCGCGCTTGGTGACGATATTAATTGCACCGGTCAGTGCTCCCGTCCTATCCGCTTCCGCTCCTTGCAGAACCTCAATCCGCTCAATCAGTGCTATCGAGACGGGGATGTTCATTGCGTAGTGACCTGTCTGCGCGTCCGCTAACGGCACGCCGTTCAGCAACACTACTACCTGGTCAAACGTACCGCCGCGCAGACTGATATCGTTCTGCGCGTTGCTCGCACCGCGTGATCGCACATCGATGCTCGGCAAATAGGCCAGCACCTCTGCTACATTGGTCACCGGCAGCGTGCTGATCTGCTCACTGCTTAAGGTGGCTACCTTGGTGTACGCGCGCTCACTTTCGCCTCCCAGCACAACGATCTCCTCGATCTCAAACGGTGATTGAGCATGCGTCCAAGGAACACAAACTGCGGTACACAGCACACAACTCAGTACAAACCGCTTAATGCTCACTTTTTGCCTCATACGTGTCTATCGCTTCGTTCATGATTCGTTTTCCGTCCGCAATGATCTCTTCCGCCTTGTCAAAATCGAAGGTGTTGTACGCATATTGCCGCATCACGGCGTGCACGTCGGGTGGGGTGAGACGCAGCGAAAGTATGGTGTTCTGCTGAATCTGCATATCGCTCATACGATCCAGCATGCTGATGAAACTGACTTTGCGCTGCAGGTCGTTCGCCCGGTCTTCCCGTGCTTTATTAATCCGCTTGGTCAACTGTCTTATTTGTGTCTCCAGGGTCTTCGGTACCGGAATACCGCGCGCCACCAGGTCCGCCAGACGGGTCTCCACATCAATCGGTTGCGGATGTTCCTCCGTGGTCGGCATACTATCCTTGCCGCTGATGTTCATCGCTACCAATAGGTCACCTTCCGTCCGCTGCACGGCATGCAGCGGCAGCGGATTGAGAATACCGCCGTCAATGAGCAGACGGTGTTCCAATTGCACCGGTTGGAAGAAGAGTGGAATAGAGATAGAAGCACGCACTGCCTCGAACAAGCTGCCCGAACGGAAAATCACCTCTTCGGTGTTCATCATGTCCGATGCTACGATCGAGCAGGGGATATTGAGTTCTTCGATCGGCCGGTCCGGCACGATCGTTTGTAGTTCCTGAATGATGCGCTGACCCTTGACCAGCGAGTTACCGCTGAGCAGGTTGATATCCATCATACGCAGGATCAACTGCTTATCGACCTGCAAAAACCATTCCTTCGCCTCTTTGAGTTGGCCTGCGGCATACATACCTGCGATGATCGACCCCATAGAGCAACCGGCTATACTGGTAATCGTATAGCCGCGTTCCTCCAAGGCCTCTATCGCTCCGATGTGCGCCAAACCGCGTGCGCCGCCTGAACCCAAGACTAACGCTACATTCTTTCCCATTATACCTCCTTCGCAGGAATGAGTTTCTCGCGGATCTTGATGTAAATGATAGTTTCCTTTTTAGCAAATTCAGTCTTTACATAACCCATGCCGATACCCACCTTGGTGTTGGGCAGCATGATGCCGGATGTCACATTACCGATGACGTTTCCATCTGCATCGCAGATCTCATAGCCATTACGCGGGATCGCACGCTCCAGACACTCGAAATGGACCAGTTTGCGCTTCACACCTTCTGCTTTCTGCTGTTTGAGGAAGTCACGGTCAATGAACTCCTTGGCATCCAGTTTGGTGATCCATCCCAGACCGGCCTCTAAGGGCGAAGTGGTGTCGTCAATATCGTGACCGTACAGGCAGTACCATTTCTCCAGACGCAGGCTGTCACGGGCACCCAAACCAATCGGTGCCAGACCGAACGGCTTGCCTACTTCGAACAGCGCATCCCAGATCTGCTTGCCTTTCTCTGCCGGGAAATAGAGTTCGAATCCGCCAGCTCCGGTGTAACCGGTGTTGGATAGTATCACACCCGGTACGCCTGCAAAACTCCACTCGCGGAAGGCATAGTAGTCAATCGACTTCAAATCCGCATCGGTCAGCAGTTGCAGCATCTCGGTTGCTTTCGGACCTTGTACCGCCAATTGACCGTACCGCTCACTCGCGTTCTCCAGTTTGAGATCGGCGTCCGCGAACTTCTCATCCTTTACCTGATTGACCCAAGCCCAATCCTTGTCAATATTGCCTGCATTGACAACCATCAGGTATTTTGTCGTCGAGTACTTGTAGATGATCAAATCGTCCACAATGCCGCCTTTGCCGTTCGGCATGCAGGTGTACTGAGCCTTACCTGCCGGAATAACACTGAGGTCGTTCGTCGTGATATACTGCAGAAAATCCAGCGCCTTCTCGCCTTTTACCCAGAACTCGCCCATGTGACTGACGTCGAATACGCCCACGCCTTCACGTACGATCATGTGTTCCTGCTTGATGCCGGTGGGATATTGAATCGGCATATTAAAACCTGCAAATTCAGCCATCTTTGCGCCTAACGCAATGTGGATGTCTGTAAACGGAGTTGTTTTTAACATAATATGTTTAATTCTTAATTCTTAATTTTTAATTTTCACAATCTCGAGAATGACGTCTCGTGCGGCTTCGAGAGATTTGATCGGCAGATACTCGTACCGGCTGTGGAAGTTCTCGCCGCCTGCGAAGATATTGGGACACGGCAGTCCCTCAAAACTCAGTCGTGCACCGTCCGTACCGCCGCGAATAGGCTTCACTACCGGTGTTACACCGACTGACGTCATGGCCTCTTTGGCCAGATCAATGATGTGCATGACCGGTTCGATCTGCTCGCGCATGTTGTAATACTGATCGCGTATCTCAATCTCGGCCGTTCCTTCACCGAACTCCGTGTTGATCTTACGTACCAGATGCTCCATCTCGCGTTTGCGGTACTCGAACTGCGTGCGGTCGTGGTCACGGATGATATAATTGAGGGTCGTCTCTTCCACTGTGCCGTTCATACCAATCAGGTGATAGAACCCTTCATAGCCTTGCGTATGCTCCGGGGTCTGGAACCGCGGCAGCATAACTGCCAACTGGTACGCGATGCGCATCGAGTTACGCATCTTGTGGTACGCTGTGCCCGGATGCACATTCAGACCGTGCACTTTGATTTTGCAATAAGCGGCGTTGAAGTTCTCATACTCCAACTCACCAATCGCACCGCCGTCCATCGTATACGCCCAATTGGCACCGAACGCTTGCACGTCAAAATGATCCGCTCCCTGACCGATCTCCTCGTCCGGCGTGAAACCGATACGCACCTTGCCGTGTCGGATCTCCGGATGAGCTATCAGGTACTCACAAGCTGTCACGATCTCAGCGATACCGGCTTTGTCATCGGCACCCAGTAGCGTCGTGTTGTCCGTCACAATCACATCCTGCCCGGCGTAGCGCGCATCGATATAATCGCGCTCTTCCGCCTTCACAATGCTCGCCTTCACATGTCTCCCGCTCGCGTCCGGACTCGTGTCCATGTGCGCAATGAATCCGATAACAGGGTGACCCTCTTCCGTTGCCGGAAGAGTCGCCATGATGTAGCCGTTCTCATCCAGCGTCACCTCGCTTAACCCGATCTGTTTCAACTCGTCCGCCAGGTAGCGGGCAAACTCCATCTGCCCGGGCGTGGACGGGGTCATGCCGGTGTTCTCATCGCTCGTCGTGCAAAACGACACGTATTTCAAAAAACGATCTACGATATTCATCTTATTTGTTTCCGAAAAGGCTCAGCAAGTTACTGATTGAACCGGCGTATTGGGACGCGGTGTTCAGATAGCCGGCTGTCGTGTTAGCCGCATTCTGCGTCTGCGTGGTGGCAGCTTGTACGTTCTCGTTGTTCTTGACCATATCCACCAGACTGTTGGTTACGGTCTGTACGTTGTTCTGGTTCACCAGACCCAGCGAGGAAGCAATCATGCCTTTACCGAAATCTTTGAGATACGTTGTGTTCTTGTAGTTCTCCTTCAGACCCTGACAGCTGGAGAGCAGCGAAATGGTGTTCATCGCGTTCTGCATGTTCGTGTAGTCGTACTTGCCGTCTGCTTTGTACTGCGCGTACAAGGCCTGCAAAGCCGTGCCGGCACCTTGACCGGAAGTCAAAGCGCTGTTGGTCGTTGTGCTCGTGGTGGTTGTAGTAGTTGCAGGAGCGCTGGCTCCGTTTTTCATGAATCCGCAGCCGGTCAACATAGCAACCGCAACTGCTAAAAGAATGCTTTTTTTCATAATACTATATTCATTTTGTTATTATCATTTGCTTCAAAGGCCAAAATATTGTCCGTCACACACTCACACATAGCGATGCGTCCTTCCCAAGTACCGGTTCCGGTATGCGGACTGAGCACCACATTCGGCAGTGTGAGCAACTCTTGACTGATCTGCGGCTCGTGCTCATACACATCGAGTGCCGCACCGGCAATGATGCCGTTCTGGAGCGCTTCGACCAACGCCTGCTCATCCACATGCGCGCCGCGGGCGGTATTGACCAAGAACGCTGTCCGTTTCATCATGCCGAACTCCGGCTTGCCGATGATATGATGCACTTCCGGGGTGTAGGGTAGGTTCAGACTCAAGAAATCACTGTCTTGCAGCAAGGTCTGAAAATCCACGTACCATGCCTCCACTCCTTCACTCTTTAACTCCTTCATTCGTTCACTCGTTAACTCGTGCCGGTTGTGATAAAGAATCCGCATTCCGGATGCTTTGGCTCGGCGCGCCAGCGCCTGACCGATGCGTCCCATGCCCAATATACCGAGTGTCTTGCCGTACAACGAATGACTGAGGTTGTTCATGACGGCCATCGGTTGACCGGTCCCGTTTCGTAGCGCACGGTCGAACTCACTCACCCGTCTGGCTACATCAATCAGCAGCGCAAAAGCCAACTCTGCCGTCGGCTCAATCACCGGTTGGGGTGTGTTGGTTACCCGGATACCGCGTTCGCGGCAGGCTTCCGGATCAATGTTGTTATACCCGGCACCGAAATTGGCAATCAACTTCAACTTCGGCATCGAATCCATCAGCTCACGCCCCACACGGTAATCGAACGTGCTCACCAGCACGTCCGCTTTGGAACAATCATCCCGATCCAGCAACCGAAAATCGTGCCCGGCCAGCCGTTTGAAACCTTCGGCAGGAAGCGCTGTGGTAAACGCAATGATCATACCTGCACTTATTCAATAGCGTTCAGCAGACGGCGTGCGTTCTCTTCACGGGCAGCGGCCATGATCAGGAACAGGTCCACAATAGCCCAAATTCCGAAACCGCCGCAGGTCAGCAGTTTAATCACGCCCAACGATGTTTGACCTATATAGAAACGGTCAATACCCAACTCGCCTACGAACAACGAAAGGAGCAACGCAATCAGCGGATCTTTGTACGAGATCGAATACGCTTCACTCCATTTGTTCTCGTCAATATACAGGAGCTGCTCACGGATAGCGGTAATCTGATCCTCCGGGAACTTGTCATTGTGGCTGAGGAAGAACATGTTTACCTTGCTGGCATTGTAACTCTCATACGTGCGGTAGAACGGGGTGCCGCAGTTCGAACAAAACTTACTGTCATCGGCCATGATTTGACCGCAATTCGGACATTTCATAGGAGTATAATTTAAAAATTTGCGCAAAGTTACTAAAAATTTTTCATATACGCAAGCGCGCACGCAAAAATCTTTCTTTTTTTAGAAAAGAACGGCAAAAATTTGCACATGTGCAAAAAAAGCAGTACTTTTGCAGCGCAAAAGAGTCAGACGACATGACCGTATTATACGAAGACAACCATATTATAGCCGTCAACAAAACCTGCAACGAGATCGTGCAGGGCGACAAAACAGGCGATACACCCTTGAGCGAAATCGTCAAGGAGTATATCAAAGACAAATATAACAAACCTGGGGAAGTGTTCCTCGGTGTGACCCATCGTCTGGACCGTCCAACCAGCGGAGTGGTGCTCTTTGCCCGTACCTCCAAAGCCCTCACCCGTCTCAACGAGATGTTCAAGGAAAAATCACAAATTACCAATCACCAATCACCAATCACTAAGACGTATTGGGCCATCGTGCAAGGTGCTCCCAAACAAGCCGAAGCACGGCTGGAGAACTGGTTGGTTCGCAACGAGGCGCAGAACAAATCCTATATAACAAAACCGAATGCAAAGGATGCGAAGCAGGCTGTTCTGACTTATCGTACACTTGTTCGCGGAGAAAACTACACCTTGTTAGAGATCAATCTGGAGACCGGAAGACACCATCAGATACGCTGTCAATTGGCGGCTATCGGGTGCCCGATCAAAGGGGATCTGAAGTACGGTGCCAAGCGCTCCAATCCTGACGGAGGCATCTGTCTGCATGCCCGCAAAATTGAATTTATTCACCCTGTAAAAAAAGAACCTATATGTATCACAGCTCCCGTTCCCAACGACTCCTTGTGGCAGCAGCTCTCTGCTTCTGTTCGCTAATCCCTAACTCCCTAATCGCTAATCCCTTACCCGCCTTTCCGGGTGCGGAAGGATTTGGCAAGTACGCTTCCGGTGGTCGGGGTGGTCAGGTAGTCTATGTGACCAGCCTCGCCGATGATTCCGACGGCACCACCGAAGGGACGCTCCGTTGGGCCATGAAGCAATATCCGAACGAGCCGATCACCGTTTGTTTTGCGGTGTCGGGTGAGATACGACTCGTCAAGGACCTGCGTATCAACCGCAAGAACTACACCATCGCCGGACAGACTGCTCCGGGCATGGGAATCATCATCACGCACAACAAAGTGAACTGCGGCGGGTCGGAGAACTTCATCATCCGGAACATCCGTTTTCGTATCGGTCGCAATGATGTGAACGGGAACATCATTACCCAGAACGCTTTCGGTGCGGAGAACTGCAGTAACTACATTATCGACCACTGCGAGTTCGGCTGGTCTACCGAGGAGAACATGAACACCTACGACAGCCATTTCATCACTGTGCAGTACTGCATCGTCCACGAAGGACTCAATAAGTCCGGTCACCCGAAAGGCGCCCGCGGATACGGTTGCCAATGGGGCGGTTCTCCCGCTACTTATCATCATAACCTGCTGGTTAACAACAACAAACGTTCGTGCCGTTTCAACGGTGCGCAGAGCAATGACTATGTTGTCTACCTCGATTATATCAACAATGTGAACTATAATTTCGAGGGAGGCTCCAACGGCTGTTACGGTGGCGAGAACACCGCCAAACTGGCAGAAGGGGAGTACAACGGACTCAACTCGGCACACGAGTGCAATTTCGTGAACAATTACTACAAAGCCGGACCCAATACGACCAATACGAAATATTTCGTGTCGGTGGAGAAAGCGCGTAGCGGTGCTACCAGTTGGGGACCGAGTAAGTGGTATCTGAGCGGAAACATTTTCGACGGTGTACCCGCTGCTACCGAAGATAACTGGTCCGCGGTCAATGTCAAATCCTATACCAAGGAGGACAGTCGCGTCGATACGCTCATTCGTCCGGCTACGCCTTGGTGGCGCTGGACACAAGACTCCATCTACGGACGCTATGACTTCGATACCTATGCCTATGCGGCAAGCAACTACGAGAGCGCGGAAGAGGCATACGAGACCGTGCTGGACACGGCCGGTGTATTCCCGCGTGACCATGTGGGCTTGCGTCTTATCGCGGACACGCGCGCGGGTTCCTATACCTATACAGGCAGCCAAACCAAGAAGAAAGGAATCATCGACACCGAAACCGATGCCGAAGGTTTCTACGATTATCCGGAAGCGGACGCATTAAGCGATTTGGATGCAGACGGCATGCCCGATTTCTGGGAAGCCTTGAACGGCACCGATCCGCTCAACCCGGACAATAACACCCTGCACGAGAGCGGATACACGATGCTTGAGATGTACCTCGATTACGCTATGACCCATCGCGAGCCGATGGATGACGGATATACCCCTTCAGAAGAAGGCATTCAGAACACAGTGCATGGCACACAGGCACAAAAAATAATCCGCGAAGGACAGATCTATATCCAACGCGGATCTAAAACGTACACCCTCGAAGGGCAGGTTATAGAGGTAAGTAAATAACTTGTTTACCAACAAACCACTCACCGCGGAAGTAATTGCTGCAAGGCGTTGCTTCCGCTTCTTTAAACGGCTTCAGTTCGTCTTGCAGATCTCCGCCTTTGAGTACGATCAGCCCGTTCGGCACGGCGTTGATGGGTTTGGTGGCGATGTTCTTACGTACCAGTTTGACCAGGTCGGGTAGGGGCATGACCGCGCGGGAGACCACAAAATCGAATTTCTGTTTCTCTTCCTCCGCACGTTCTTGCTTGCATACCACGTTCGTCAACCCGAGCGCCTGTGCCACTTCGGATGCGACCTTGATCTTCTTTCCGATCGAATCAATGAGCACGAAACGGCATTCGGGAAACAGAATCGCCAACGGGATACCCGGAAAACCGCCGCCTGTACCGACATCCAAAATGGATGTGCCCGGTTGGAAAGGCAGTAACTTGGCAATCGCCAACGAATGGAGCACATGGTGCTCGTACAGGTTGTCAATGTCCTTGCGCGAGATGACGTTGATCTTGCTGTTCCAATCGCGATACAAGGCATCAAGCTGAGCAAACTGCTCAGCCTGACGATCCGTTAGTTTAAAATAATCGGAGATGATCATGCCATATTGGTGAAGACATTCTGCACGTCTTCGTCCTCTTCGATCTTGTCAATCAGTTTCTGAACGGACTCCCGTTGCTCGTCGGTCAGTTCCTTGGTGTCGTTCGGGATACGAACGAACTCCATCGACTGAATCTCAAAACCGTTGTCCTCGAGGTATTTCTGCATGTTGATAGCCTCGTTGAAATCCGAGTAGATGACGATCGTGTTCTCCTCTTCGTCCACACCCAGTTCCTCTACACCGAAGTCAATGAGCTCGAGCTCCAGCTCGTCCAGATCGATACCGTCCTTCATGGTTACGGTGAAGCAAGCTTTGCGGTCGAACAGGAACTGCAACGAACCCTGTGTACCCAGCGTGCCGCCGAACTTGGTGAAGTACGAACGGATGTTCGCTACCGTACGCATGTGGTTGTCCGTAGCCGTCTCCACGAAGATTGCGATACCATGCGGTCCGTATCCTTCGTAATTGATCTCCTTGTAACCCTCCGACGACTTATCGGTCGCTTTCTTGATAGCGCGGTCGATGTTATCCTTCGGCATGTTCTCGCGTTTGCACTGTTGGATCAGTGTGCGCAGACGCGGGTTAGAGTCGGGATCCGGTCCACCCTCACGGGCAGCAATCGTGATTTCTTTTCCTAATTTGGTAAATGTGCGGGACATGTGTCCCCATCTTTTCAGTTTGGTTGCTTTGCGATATTCAAATGCGCGTCCCATATATATAAATTTTTTAAATGTTAATTACTCTTGCGGAGCAGGATCTGCGTGATCCAGGATCGTCTCGATATGTACTTCCTCGAACGTGATCTTGAACTCTACACGGCGGTTCTTCTGACGACCTGCCGCCGTCTTGTTGTCTGCGATCGGCACGTCCGGACCGTAACCCTGAGCGCTCAGACGCTCTGCCGGTACACCCTTGTTGATCAGGTACTGCATCACAGCGTTCGCACGTTGGTTAGACAGTTTCTTGTTCAACTCTGCCTTACCGGTGTTATCGGTGTGACCTTGTACTTCGATGATATAAGTCTCGTTGTCAATGAAGATCTGTGCGATCTGGTCGAGCAGCGGATAGGACTTCTTCTTGATGGTTGCCTTACCGGTCTCGAACTCAATTCCCTGCATAGCTTTCTCCAGCAGTTTACGAACCTCCCGTTTGATCTCCGGACAACCCTTGTTAGCCTTGATACCGACTACGTTCGGACACTCGTCCTGATAATCAGGTATACCGTCGCCGTCGCTATCCAGTTCGCATCCGCGTGCATCGACAAAACCGATGGCTGCAGCCGGCGTGTTCGGACACTCGTCCAGATAATCGGGTACACTATCGTGGTCACTATCGATCGGGCAACCCTTCTCGTCCACCTTGCCGTAAGCTGCTGCCGGCGTGTTCGGACACTCGTCCAGATAATCGGCTACACCGTCGCCGTCGCTATCGATCGGACAACCCTTGGCATCAATCTTGCCGTAAGCCTCTTTCGGTGTCTCCGGACACTCGTCCTTCCAATCAGGTACACCGTCACCGTCCGTATCGAGTTCACAACCGACGCTGTCTACCTTGCCCCATGCGTCCTTCGGGGTGTGCGGGCAGCGGTCTTTGTAATCCTCTACACCGTCACCGTCGCTATCCATCATACAGCCTACCGAGTCTACGAAACCGATTGCTTCCTTCGGGGTGCCCGGGCAGTGATCCAGGTAATCGGGTACACCGTCATGGTCGCTGTCAATCGGACAACCTACGCTGTCCACTTCGACGCCACGCGGGGTTTCCGGACACATATCCAGTTTGTCCCATACACCGTCTTTATCTTTGTCACGACGGTTCGTGCCCCAACAGATGGAGAAACCGAGTGCGACATTGACGGTCTTGGCTTTGTACGGCAGGATATACTTCGGAGTACCGTTCACGTCCATCGACGCATACGAGGTCGGGATATAATCCATCGCCAGTGTCATGTTGATTCCGTCGTACGGCATGATGCTCAGACCGGCACCGATGTTACTGTACTTACCGTTGTTCAGCAGCGAGTAGGATGCCGCCAGACTGAGCCAGTTGAACGGACGGAAAGCCACACCTAACGTGATCTCTTCGTACAGACGGGCGTTATACAGACGGGTAGCCGACACGAGGCCTACGCCTACGCGGTTGTCCCAGAAATTAGCATCTACACCTACGTTCAGTCGAGCCGAGGTCATGCGGGCAAAACCGCTGCCTGCCTGGCGCATGTACACACCGTCAAGCAGACCCATCATTCGGCTCTTGACCGTATCCATGACGATGGCGGTAGAGAAATTACCGTCCGCATCGCGGTACGCCGGGTCGCCGTAGTCAATCGTTCCGGCTCCCTCAAACACCGTATCCACGGTGCAGGTGAAGCGGTTGCTTCTGCTCCAGTAGATGAAACCGAAGTCCGTCAACGCAGCGGTGATCTGCAGGTTCTCAATCGGCTTGAACGTGAAACCGAAGTCAATAGCTGCACCGTAACCCGCCGGGTTGAGTACACTCTTGACCAACGCTTTCGGATCATCGGTGTCGATCAGTTTCTTGGTGTCGAACGTGCCGTCCTCGAAACTCTTGATGACCTGGTTCATGTTCTTGCCGTCGATATACGAAGCGAGGTAAGCGGCATCTACCGGTGCTGCGATATCCATCGAAGCGGTGCCGTAGATGTTCCATTGCTCGGTGCTGGCATCAATCGTCAGGTTCTTGGTGTTCGCGCCCATGTAGGCTTGGCCCAACAGGATCTTCAACTTACCACCGATCGTCCATCGCTCGTCCAACCGATGGCTGTAACCACCGCTGATCTCGGTGTACAGCGTAGCGCCTGCACCCAAACCGGCCAGGCTGAAACGGTTGTACCCGCCGGTCAGATCGGTCATACCACCGCCGAGTGCGAAGTTGAAGATCGACTGCGGTACGGTCGTACCGGACGTCATACGCTCGTTGATACCGATCGTCACGTATCCGACCTCATTGACGCGGAATCCGAAGTTGACCAGACCCAGCGTTGCTTCACCGTTGACCAAGGTCATGGCGCGCATCTGACGCAGGAAAGCGTTCTTGTCTGCGTTCGGGTGGAGCGGGGTAATGGTCTTACCCGTCGTCGGGTCCACAAAGAAGATATCGCTCATTGTCAGCGAGTTGTTACCCACCGAGTACGACATCCATCCTAACGGAGTGAAGTTAACATAACCCTGACTAACCGGCTGGAATGCAGGGTTGATCGTATGACGCATCGGAGCATTCTCCAAGAAGTAAAGCGTGTTCACCTGTTGAGCGCTCACACTCAGCGTCAGCATTGCCACGAGGGCTACGAGAATAGATTTCTTGTTTGTCATCGTTCAGCCCTCCTTATTGATTGTTCTTGTTATCCGGATCAAAGACCGCATCCACCTTGGCAGCCAGGCCGATCTTAAGGGTCAGACCCTGGTCCTTGGTGATACGGATATTGCTCATGTCGTTCTTGTACGCCTCTGCCAACGACTCATCGTCAATCGTAGCATCGTATTCGATCTTGCGAATCGAGGGGAGCAGGTCCATCTCGGCCTTGGTCAGGCTGGCATAGATGATGGTCTCACCCGGCTCTTTCTGAGCCCACGAACCGTTCTCCTGTACGTACTTCGGCGCCTTAAGCGTAATCGTGTCTTGCTTGAACAGCAGCAGCGGCTTGCTCGGATCGGCCGGATCGGCAATCACGTTGCCGTATTCGTCCAGACAACGCATCGCCGCCTTGATATCCAGCGGAATGGTGTTCTTGGCGTGCAGCACTACCTTCACATCCGCATCCTTGATCTCCGCGTTGGTCAGCAGCGAGTCAATCTTGAACTGGCTGAGGTTAACGCTGTCCATCGTATCTTTGTAATTGATGTACAGACCTTGGTTGAAAATGAACGGCAGCCGGCAGATGGCATCAATCCGAATGCTGGTGTTGTCCGTCACACGGATCTGCGGGGTGAGCGTGTAGTTGAAGTCCACACGGAACTTATAACCCAGCTTCTGCGGCATGTTCTGGAACAGCTTGTCGATATGTCCCTCTTTCGGATCTTTGCTGAAGAAGATGATCATGTTGGTCGTCGAGTCACCGATCGTGCTCTTCACCGGATCCAGGTACTCACCTTCCTCGAACTGCTTCGGGAAATTCTGATAGACGTTCGCTCCACGGGTGAACTCCGCGTAGTGTTTAACGCCGTTCTTGTCCTCTGCGAACAGATAATCGCCGTCCATCTTCATCGCACCGGCCACGTGGGTTACGACGTGCATGTCAATGCGCGGATCGGCAAACGGTACGTTCGAGCGGGAGATGAAATCCAACTCACCCCATGATTCGCTCAGGTCCACTAATGCCTCGTCGCTCATGTCCGACGACGGTTTGAAGTATCCCCAGATAGCGCGGTAGTCAATGAACTGTACGGTCAGTTTGTACTCAAATCCGCTACCTGCCGGAACAACCACTTGGGTGCCTGCCGGAACGGTGAACTTGAAGTGTACCATGAACTGGCACGAGTCGATGATGTTGGTGGACGACGGGAGCATGTCGCGGAATTTCATCAGGTGAATGGTGAACTTGTCCACTTCCGTCGGGATGGTCTGGCCGTAACCGTAGTTATCGCGGTTCTTGTCATACACCAGCATTGTGTTACCGGCCGGACGATCGATCTGATTACCCAGATCCAAAGTCACCTCGTCAATCCATTCCCAAGCCAACGGCAGACCGTTCTTGGTCTTGATCTCCGAAGCGAAACTGGCCAAATCAATGTACGCACTGTCCAGACGCTCGTCCAGGTTTCCGGCTGCGTCGGGTTGGTTGATACCTTTGAGCTTGAGGGTCAGCGGGAAATCCAGTTGGGTCTGAATACCCATTCCGGTGATCTTACCGTCCGGGCCGATCAAACCCTTGGCCTGAGCCTGGTCGTACACATTCAGGTTCAATGTGGTAGAGGAGATGTTCTTCGTCAAATCCACTTTGTGGAAGTTACGGGCAATCTGGAACGTGTCTTTCCACGTCAGCACGCCTTTGTTGTCCAGCGAGTCTACGTAGATCTTGCCGATGCCGTCGCCTAAGAAATCAGCGATTGTGGCATGGATACTGCCGACCGGCAGCGCGATGCCCAAATCCAACTCCGCTTTCGGGTCAATGTTGTTCAGGTCCACATCCGAGTGGCAGCTCGACAACACACACCCGATCAGGAGTGCAGGCAAAGCTAAAAAATAATTAAACTTTCTCATATATCCAATAGATTTTGTTTGTTATTCCCATTTGGGTGCAAAATTACAAAAAATATTTGATATATGCAAATTTATCTAATAAATTTTATCGAAGAAGGTATATTTTTTCGGTAGCACGGGTCAAAGCGGTGTATAACCAGCGCAGGTATTCGTGTTTTTCCGCGTCCGCTAATTCGTTCGTCCATTCGTCCGTTAAGCCCGAATCAATGTACACGTGCCGCCATTGTCCGCCTTGTGCTTTGTGACAGGTTACGGCGTACGCGTACCGGATCTGCAACGCGTTGTAGTACGGCGATTCGAAGATGGTCTTCACCAACTCTTTCTTGTTGCGAATCTCCGGATAGTCCTCCGCGATGCGGGCAAAGAGCTCTTTTTGCAGCATATAATTGGCCTCCGGACTGTCCGTCGTGAGCGTGTCCAGCCACACGAGCGCCTCGATCTCCCAGTTGTAATCTACCGACCGCAGCGAGGCTTTGGCGAAATGAAAACCGTACAGCTCGTGATGATTGCTAAGTCGCTCAATCTCAAACATATCGCCATTGGCGATGAACTCCAGATCCTCGTACTCCTCGGCCCAGAAATAGTTGTTCTTGGTCACCATGATCCGGTCGCCGTTGGACAGCTCGTCCTCTTTCCACAGCACGTTGGCGCGTACCGATCCGTTGTAGAGATTGGTCAACTTGTTACTGCGCGTGATGATCAGCGTCTCTTCCGCGCCTACGGTTCGCCAACTGTCCTCCAAGGTCTCGATCGCGTTCTCTCCGGACAACTTGACGATATCTTTCCCGTTCGGCTGAACGGATAAATCTCCAATCTCCAATCTGAAATCTGAAATCTGAAATCTGAAATCTGAAATCTTTTCTCTTATCCTCGTCGCTTCGCTCAGAATCCCGCTGTCCAGCGCCTGTCGCGCCACGTCGGTCAACCCGTAACCCGTAACCTGTAACCCGTAACCCCTTATGTAATCCGCCTCCAGCGCAGGGCTGTTCGAACTGCCCACAGGCGGTAACTGCGCATCGTCGCCTACCAGCAGCAGGCTGCAGCCCGGACCGTTGTACACGAACCGCACCAGGTCGTCCAGCAAACAGCCGCTGCCGAACGTCGTGTTATCACGGTTGCCGGACAGCATGGACGCTTCATCGACAATGAAAAGGGTGTTGCGGTGCAGGTTATCCGTCAGCGAGAACGCTTCTTGGCCCAGCTGGTTCTGACGATAAATCTTTTTATGGATTGTGTACGCCTGCGCGCCCGAGTAGCGACTCAGCACCTTGGCGGCGCGGCCGGTAGGGGCGAGTAGGACACAGGGTTGTTTCAGTTCCGCGAGTGCCCGCACCAACGCACTCATCACGCTCGTCTTACCCGTGCCCGCATAACCGCGCAGAATGAACGCCTTGCGCGGGTCACGGCTGATGATGAACTGACCCAGCGCCGTGAACAAACCCTCTTTCTCTTCGTTCGGTTCAAACGGCAGCTGTGCCTTGATACGTCCTATGATAAAGTCCTGAAGCATGTTAGTGCGAGGAGGAGAAGAAATAGTCGGTCACCCACTGTGGTAACTTGCTCTTTTTGGCCGGTTCGGCCGGTCCGAACGGGGTTTCCGGTTCGCCTAACACTTGAACGGCCCGTTTCTTGCCGGCACCGATCCGCACACCGATATTAAGATGTGCCTGCCAATGCCAGTTGCTGATGTTCAGCGAAGTCAGATCGCCTGCTTTGGAGCGGAAACTCAGGTTGTTGGCTTGTGCCCACAGCGAGAGATGTGCCCAGCGGCATATCTCCCAACTCACGGCGGCACGCATGCTGCCCGACACATGAACCGGCGAAGACGGACGAAGCACATAGTGCGGCTCGCCCGGCAGATAGACACCCGGAGGAGTCATGTACGACACATGGTTGATCGAGTAGCACACCACCTGCATGTTCGCCGAGGCGTGCAGCAGCACTTTGCCGTGATTCGGCGTGTAGTTGATGCCGTACCCCAGACCCAGCGCCACCTGACGCGTGATCATACCCGTCACTCCATCCATGAGCGTGGACATGTCCTCGTCCTTGATATACTTGAGCGTGTCCAATATCTGCATCTCGGACGACAGGTACGACACCGACAGAATGAGCGAACCCGCAGTCCGTTTCTGAATATATGACTGTTTGGTGGCTGCTTCGTGCGAGTAATGGGCCGCGTTCATCACGTACCGGGCAGTCAGCGAGGTGTTCGAGATCCGGAACTCCCCTTTGTTGAGCATCGGTGTGTTGGCGGCCAACTGGTCCGCTACGTAGAACTGACCCGTCAGGTTCGTGCTCACATTACGCAGGAACTCGATGCCCAGACTCTTGTTACCGAACGACAGGTTCCAGTTGGTCGTGTACGCATTGAGCACATCCCATGAGTATCCGCCTCCCAGACCGCGGTAACCGGCGTTGAAACCCAACTCCACACTCGGGGTCGTCTGGGCACGAAGCGTAATCGGTGTGGAGGGATCGGTCCAGGTCGTGTAGTTCGCACGGATACCCACTTCGCCGTTGTTGAGCGTTATACGCCACCGATGCTCCGGCAGGGTGATATAGTTCGTGTCCAATCCGCTCAACTCGAACCGGTCTATCCACTGCCCCGCACGGTGAAAGAACACCGCCGCCTTGTTCGGCTGCTTGGTCGATTGCTTTGCTGCCTTGCCCGGCTCCTCTGCTCGGATTCCGGTCGCTATACTGCTGAATAGCAGTACAAGAAGGAATATATGAAACTGCCCTCTTTTCATAAAATCGTGCAAAGGTAGTAATAATTTTTGACATACGCAAGAGAAAAACAGAAAAAGCGTCCGTTCGGGCGCTTTTTCCTTTGTTTTGCCGATAGGCTTAACCCTGCGGATGCTCTGCGTCGTACGCGGCGGCACAGACGGACCAGAGGTACGCTTTCATGGTCTTTTTGCCGTCCGCAGAGTCCTTCTGCGCGAGGAACGCTGCCTGGTCGGACGATGCGAACTCGAGGCTGTCCTTACGAGCAGCTACTGCTGCTGCGACAGACGCGAAGCGTACGCGGATACGCATCTCCTTGGTCGTCACCGGAGTCGAGCGGGTTACGGAACTCAGGCCGCGCATGTAGAGGCGGGAGCAATCCGGGTTGGTGGTTTCGGCTACACGGTGGGTTGCCAGGATCATCTTCTGGTCACCGGCGTGTTGCGACTTTTTGTTGATTTTGGTGAGGGCACCGCTGACGGTCTTGATCGCGTCAGCCCATTCTACTTTTGCCATAATTCGTTAAGGTTTAGGTTTGTTTGATTGTTTAACTTTAGTTCTTTTTGACTCCCTGGTATTCCTCGACCGTCTTGGTCGTGATGGTCGCGGAGGCTTTACCGGAGGTCGTGTCGTTTTGTTGGGTGTACGTGGCGGTGGTGGTGATCGTGCGCCAGGCTTTGCAACTCGTCATTCCGAGTGCCACGGCGCAGCACGTCAGTAGCGCCAGTACGATGGTTTCAATGATTTTGTACATTTGATCAGGTGTTAATTTTGTCATACAATTTCGATTTTTATTTCTTGGTGGTCTTGTTGCTCATTCAGCCATAGTGCCGTGAGTTTCTGCTCGTCCTCCGCGCTCACCAGAATACAGCCTTTGCTGTGTTCCGGCTTCGTGCCCCGGTGAACCCGAATGCCCGTTCGTCCCGGCACTTGCTGCAGAATCGGCAGCAGCCTTTTGAACCGCGGACTCTGCGTCACTTGCACGCTGTAGATGAGTGCCGGAACCAGGTAGTCTGCATTTTCCAGCGTCTCACAAACGAGCGTCACGTACTCTTGGTATTTGCCGGCACTACGGCTGAATCGGTGTGCGGTCCGATATAATTTCCCTCGGACTTCCTTGCCCCTGGGAGGCTGTCTAATCAGTTTGTAATACATGCTTGTTTCAAAATTTTTTGCAAATATATGTCGTTTTTTCGAGTTTTTGTTGGTGAATTTCACCAATCGTTGCTATGGAGGCCGTTTTTTGTGGCTTTTTCCGAGTATTTGTCGGATTGTTTCGTCACTCATGTTAAAATCTTCTGCGAGCGCGAGGTACAGTTTCATAGCCGGCATCTTGCCGTACATATGTGCTGCTGCCTGCCGTATCCGCTCATAACGCTTCTTGGTGGTTTCTCTCATGATGCAATTTGTTTTGGATGGTTGGGTTCGAAACAGTTCCGTTAACGGACCGAGAATGACCCGATAACGAACCGACAACGAACCGAGGATGGAAGGGTTACAGTTCTTTCATAAGGCGCGCGAGGATGTAGCCTCGGGGACTGCTGTACTGCTTGCCGTTGAAGCGGAAATGGGTATTTTTGCCTTCCGTAGCGTATTGTTTGAACTGTTCGGGCGTGAGGTTTTTGAGCGCTTCGGCAGCTTGTGCGAAGCGTGCCCGTTGTGCTTTTTCCCTGTCAGAGAGGGGTGTGGTACGCTGCTGTTTAGGCATCATGTAGAAGCGTGTTTCTTGGGTGCCGTCGACCTTGTTGTAGGTTTTGGCGATGAGTTGGTGGTTTTCGGAACGGCTGATGGTTCCGGAGATCGAGGCAATGCCTTGAGGAAGTTGTACTTTCATAATGTGTTGAATGTTAAATGGTTAGTTGTCGCAAAAAAATGCGACAAAGATGCAAATTGTTTTGTCGGAATGTCATTCCGACCAATACGAAGAAGTTACCAGTCGCGGACCCATTCGAGTCCGAAGAGTTCCATGGTGGCACGTGTGCAGATCTTGAACAGACCGTTGTACTTGACTTGGACGAGGTCACCGCCTTCGTCGCCACGGAGCCATTGGGGTTCGCTTAGATTGTTTCGCAGTTGGAAATCCACGATAAAGAAGTAAGGGTTTCGATCCGGGTACGCACCGTGTTGTTGTAGCCAAGCCATGATAGCTTGTTGTTTCTCCGGGCTCGTTTCCCAGGCTACTCTCGCGGCTTCTTTGCGGCTCTCGAAGTGTGGTTCCGGTTTGATAGCGTCCCAGTATTTGTCAAATGGTATAGCCATAAAATTTTTTTTAATGTTTCCGCCCCTTTTGTAGCGGCCTTTTAATAGGGGGATTATAGGGGGTCGCTACATAAGGGACTATACAATGAATAAATTTTTCTTTGCTACTTTCTTTTATGCCTTTTCTTTTAGATCGTCCCGCTCGATGAACGGGTCGTAGTACTTGTTGATCTCGCGAGCGGCAAGGTCATGCGGATCCACAACCTTGAACCGCTTGCGAAACTCTTCCAGAGGAATAAAGGGGATCATAGCGCATCGAAGCTGATATCGTCGTGGATACACTCGGAGTCTGGAAGCAGTTGCGCGAGGCTTTTATCCAAGGCTTTTACTTTGGCTTTTGCTGACTTGAGATTGGAGCTCGCCATTGCGACTTGCTTCTCCGCATCTTGTTGCATTTGTAATGCAAGAAGGCGCTTATCCAATTCGAGTTCGACCATGATATCCTGTGCTGATTTCTGATCTTCCGGTTTCTTTTTCGGATGGTAGTTGTCCCATGTATACCGAATGGTGTGCTTGACGCAAATGGGCGTGCCGTGCCAATCCAAAGGTCCTTTGAACTTCGGATTTTTGAGAGTCTTTTTGAGGTGGTCGGAGACGAGTTTTGTGGCCTCATCTCGCCGTTCGTCAGCCATCTCTTTGAGTTGTCTTGCTCCTTTCGCAGCTGCACATGTCTGCTGCACTTTGTCGCCTGCATTCAGGACGAAATTTTCAATGATTGTTGCCATAATTTTAATTGTTAAAAGTGTTAAAAATTATGGCTACCGGTAGCCTGATTTTGGAAATCCGCTGCAAAAGTAGTGCTTTTTCGTAATACGGGTTGGCTTTCCTTTGCTTTCGTTTCAGATAATGTGCGTTAAAGTGCTTTCGTGTGCTTTTCTTATCCTTTGGAATGATTATTTTTTTGCTTTTCTACCAATCAATATCAAATTCCTCAGTGAGATACTTGACTGCTTTTGGAGTAAGTGTTTTGGCGGTTCGACTAACTCCCATCGATTCTAAAACTATCAAATGGGGTTTTAACCATTTACGCAATGTAGTTGCTGAGATTCCTAATGCTTTTGCAAGGTCTGCTTTTGTTCGTGTTTGCTTCATAACTTTGTAAAATTTGAATTTTCTTACAAAGGTACGGCTATTTCATGGTATACTATGTTGATATATGATACTTTTTTATTGATAAATGATACTTTTTATACATAAAAAAAGCCCACAAGCACGTTTGTGCTGTGGACCCTAATATGTTTATGTTTACGAATAAACGTCGTTAGTTACCCCTTTTCATTTCGAAAGCAATAATATATCTCGTTTTACAATTTAAAACACAATGTTTGTATTATAATACTTTGCGTCTAATATTTGTTGTGAATAATTCATTACTTTAACTTACCTCCCCACTTATACCGACGCACAAACCAGTTTTCTGCCACAACTGTGAAATCTGAATCGTTCTGCATCATTTTAGCTGACTCTTTGTCCACATATAAGAGTTGGTAGAGTTTTCTTTTGTAGTAGAAATTCAAATAAAAGTTACACGTGTAGTCGGTAGGTTCACCACTTGAATATTTGTCGTACTCTCTCCATAGCTTAATTTTATCTCCCCAGCCTGCTCCTGCAAAATAAGTATCAGGGATTTGTTGGAGAACAATAGTATTACAAATATCGCGGCTTTTATTTATTCGGCGTTTAATACTTTCCGTCACCACCTGTGTATCATCAGCTCCGTAAGCAGGAGGAAAGAAGACCAATGTAGAATTTTTAAAAACCTTATCCTCTACGACTGCTAATCCCACATTACGTTTCAATGAGTCGTTATGCTGGATCACCATCGAATAAATATGCCAGTTGGGGTTTGTTCTTATATCAAATGGGAAGACTATAGGATCTACCCAGCAATGGAAATCCCATCGCAATCCTCTGCACTCCTCGCAAAACAAAGAATCTGTGTTTATTGCAGGAACAACAGTTTTTAAATGATTGACTAATTCACAATATTCCTGTTTGTAAACACCAGTGCATCCGAGTCCACAGAAACATATGAAAATAATGATAAATATACGTCTTCTCATTTTGTTTGTCTAAATAGATTGTAGTAATATCCAATTAATATAGATTTTTGGTCTCAAAATTTGCTGCAAAGGTAGTAAAAATAATTGAAATATGCAAATTTTTCTTCAGAATTCGGCAAGTTGAGACTATTTTGTTCGGCAAGTTGAGACTATTTTGTTCGGCAAGTTGACGGACAGCCGTTTGCACAGTTCGACACGTGAGCTAATCTTGGCAAATGTAGCAAACTCCTGATCGAACGCTTGCGTTCCTCAATATATTTGCGCACGGCAGTGTAGTGACAATTTTATCGTTCTTTATTTTGATATATGCAAATTATTTGACCTAAAAATCGTTTAAGCCGGCATAAGCGTGATGTTTATTCCACCCTCTGTCCGGTGATAGTGTAGGTCTTGTCATTGCGAATGATGAGAATTTGTCCGTTATGGAGAAGTTTGGTGGCAGAAGGTGTATCCGGTATTGCCATATGGATATCTTCCTGATTATTATCTTGCAGGTAATAATCACATCCATAAGCTTCCGCGAACC
>Ga0310694_10000240_pt1 | contig 80048 bp, 91 predicted proteins | sample 174DNAGHGhighgp2_FD_203884 | JGI IMG/M metagenome (GOLD analysis project Ga0310694, IMG submission 203884) | Sheep rumen microbial communities from Palmerston North, Manawatu-Wanganui, New Zealand - 1742 DNA GHGhigh gp2 (v2) (version 2) | ecosystem: Host-associated > Mammals > Digestive system...
ATAATTGTTTAATTATAATCCGTAGAGCTTAAAACTGGAAGTACATTTTAAGGTACCTATGATATAATGAGATAACGTAGTCTACGAAGTAGACTGAAGCTGGTAGATTAATTGAGTATTAACCTATTGTATTTTGTATACTGTGTACAATTTAAATATTTAATTTTAAAAGGCATGAATATGCTTTTATTTAAAGATTGTCTCCATTGATTATCTGTTCTAATTAATTTGGGATAATTATTTTTAATTATATCTTGTTGATATTTCATATATTCTTGTAATAAATCTTCCATTTGTTGTATGCCGGGATGTTGTAAAAATTGTGCGTTGTCAAATTGATTCATTGTTTTTTCCTCTTATTTTATAAAGTATTTAATAAAATTAATGAATCTATATATTGAAATTGATTATTATTTAATATACACTTTTGTTTTAAAGATTTTAATAATGATAATGAACATTTTTCTTTTTTAATAAAATTAATAACATGATATGCAGTAAGTTTATTAATTGGTTTTACTGCGATTTCTAATAGTAAATTTAATACTTCAATATATGGATTTTTAATAAAATAATCTTCTACTATGTCTTGGATAGATAAAATAGAATTTTTATATTTATCTAAAAATTCTTGATCGATAGAATATAAAGCTTTAAAATTATTTATATCATTAAAATGATAATTAGACACTTTTTTAAGATAAAATTGAATATAATATCTCGTAACAGCTGATAATGTACTAAAACTAATGTTATTTATATAAAAAAAATATGGAATTAATATAGAATATGCTGGTACAATAATTCTTAAAGCAATATATTTATTTAATTGTGAATCCGCAGGCATATTATAATCATTATAATAATAGTGATTTAAAAAAACACGAAAAGCAGTAACTTTTATACCACAATATTGAAAATGTAACAATGAATTAATAATTTTATTATTACTATATAAAATATTTTTTAAACGATTAATATCATATTTTAAACAAGTAAATAAAATAAAACCTTCACAATTATATGTATTTCCATAACAATAATTAGTTAAATACTTATGTTTAAATTCATTAAAAATATTTTTATCTTGTAAATTACTCCATTCTTTATCAGTTTTAATTAAATATGGATAATTATTTTCAATCATATTATATATACTATCTATAAGTTTATATAAATCTTGATCTAATAATTGTATTTCTATTTTTGAAAAATTATTCATACAATATTCCTTTTCTATTATTAATTTCCTCATGTATTTTATATATCATTAAGTAATATTAATGAATTTACTTTATCTAAAAAATATTGTATGTATTTTTTCTGTACCGGCGAAAAATTAAAATAATCATATAAATATTTTAAAGTTTTTATATCAATAAATAAATAATTATTATTATTAAACACATGTAATTCTAAATAATAATATATATTATCAATATAATCTGTATAATGTACATTTAATTGTTTATCTAAGTATACTAAATTATATAGCAAATCATCACTTACATAATTACTATTTAACGCTAAATTATATAAATTCCATAATAAACTATTAATTTGTCTATCCGTTTTTGATTTATTTTTTGTTATATATATTCCAGAAATATATTTATCATATTTTATATTAATATTGTGTTTTAATAATTCTATTATAAATTTTTTAATTGGAAATCGTTGACAAAAATATTCATATTTAAATTGATGATTATGCATATCATACAATTGAGATAAATGATATAGACAAGCATTTAATATTTGTCTATGAATTATTAATGTATTAATTTTATTAATTGGCATATAATCATTATCATTAGGAATATAATTATATAACATCAATTCCGGCAAAAAAACATATAACGTCCGACTAATAGCAAATTCAATATCTAATCCTTTGTTAATGGATTTTAAAATCCGTTTAAATCTATATATATTAAAATTTAATGAAATTAATAAACCATGCGATATTATACTTTCTTTATTAAAAGATATTTGTGTGGTGCTAACTTTAACCCGCGGAAAATTAATATTATTATCTTCATTTAAATAATCGATCCATTGCTTATCAGTAAAGTATATTTGAGAATAATTGTTATGAAGATAATATTGAACACAGTAATTTACCAATTTAAATACTTTAGCTGGCGTTAATTTAATTGGCATTGACATTAATATTACTCCGTTCTAAAATAATTTAAAAATAATTTATAGCTAAAATGAATTTTAAATATTATTCAATAATTGATAAGATTTTAATTCATTTATTTGGTCTATCGTTAATTTACATGATGATATTATTTTTTCTAATACTTTACTTAATAAGTTTTTTTCATTTTTAACAAAATTGATTATTTTTAACGAATCTTCATTATTTATTAACTTGATATTATAGTTTAATAAAAATTTTAGCATTAAACGATCAGGATTTTTAATAAATCTTTGTACATAATAATCATATAAATTATATGCAAATAATTGCATTTTTTGTACATATTCGTTACTAATTAAATATATTTCATCAGAAATATTAGCGCAATTCTGTCTATTATAAAAATCAACTAAAAAATCGTCTATAAATAAATAAAAATTAATTAAATTGTTATTAGAATACTTAGATAATAAATATGAAATAATTATAGAATTAATTGGATCAATAATTCTTACATGGATATAACATTGATATAATTGTTTATGATTTATATAAAATGAATATAAATATTTAAATTTTTTAATATTTTTTATTGTAAAAAAAATATTATAGTCAACACAATTAATACTACTTAACATATGATAAATTTGTTTAATAGATAATTGTTTAATAATATTTTTTAATCGATCTGTATTATATTTGATAAATACATATGTACTAATATTAACATTATTACTTATATATAATTTTACATATTTTTGCATGAATTTTAATATATCTTTATTATTAGATTTTTCTTGCTTTATGATATTAACCCATTCATCATCAGTATAATGTAAATTAGAAAATTCATTATATAAATAATCAATGTAATTTAATAATTCGTCATCTAATCGTTTTAATTCTGATATTTTTAGCCATTCTGCATTGTCAAATAAATTCATTATTTCCTCCTACATTTTAAAGAAAAAATAAAATAATAAAAAATAATAAATAAGTTTAAAAACTTATTCATTATTAAATATTTTTAAATATTACTTAATAAATGATAGGCTTTTAATTCATCAACTTGTTTATTAGTTAAAGTACAAGATGATATTATATGCTGCAATAATTGATTTGTTATTATACTTTTTTGTTTAACAAAGTCAATTATTTTTAATGCACTTTCATTATTAATCGGTTTAATATTATAATTTAAGATATAACTTAATAATTGATCATTAGGTACTTTATTAAATTTATTAATAAAATAATCATATAACTCATAAGCATAAGGTTGCATTTTTTCAATATACTCTAATATAATTATTTTATATAAATCCATATTTTTATAATATTTATATTCATTTTCAATTTTACAATTATAAAAATCTGTTAAAAATAAGCATATACTTATATGATTATATATTGAATGATTTGAATATTTTGATAATATATAAGGAATAACTAGCGAATAAATAGAATCTACAATTCGTATTCGAATATAATCTAAATATATTTGTTTATAATTTATAGAAAATGAATACAAATATTTAAACTGTTTAATTAATTTGTTATTACTAAATATGGAATTATTATGAATAAACAATACATCACTTAATATTTTATAAATTTTATATATAGATAACTTTTCAAAAAGTTTATTAAGACGATTAAGATCAAATTTTATAAATATATATAATATAGCACCTTTATGAGTTTCTACATATTTATTACATGCAAAAGTTTGTTCAAATTTTATTATATCTCCCTGCAAACTTTGCGACATTTTTTTAAAACATTGTTTTTTATTAATAAAATTAATCCATTCTGTATCCGTAAAATGTAAATTAGGAAATTCATTATATAAATAATCGATATAATTTAATAATTCATTGTCTAATTTTTTTAATTCTGGTATTTTTAAAAATTTTGCATTGTCAAATAAATTCATTATTTTCTCCTAATAAATTCATTAATTTAAATAAATTTATGATTAATATCTGTGTGTATAAGAATTAATTACTAGAATAAATTTATTATTTTTTTCTTATATGAATCAATTATATATGAAATTTTCTTTATGTTAAGTTTTTCGGGGTGTATTAAAGTTGCATTAATAAATATTTTGCTTGAACTTCATTAATAAAATTTTTAATATTTTTTTTCTGTTCTTTATTAAAATTTAATAATTCATTTAATTTATTAATACTACTCATAGTAAAATACATATTATATGGTGTTAATGGTTGTGTAATATAATTTTTATATATATAATTATATATATTAGTTATGCATTGCTTATTAATATTTATTGCAAAATAAATATTTAAATTCTCAGCAAAATTAATTATTAATCTGGTTAATGATAGCATAATTGTAGTAGGTATTGTATTATTAGCTAATACATCTATAAATAGATTATTAAATAAATAACTTAACATATCATTATCTAATTTATATTGTTTATAATTATTTTGTAATGAAAAAAATTGATTATAAGCTCTATTAATTGATTTATAAGGAGCTCGAATATTTTGCATATATTGTACATATGCTTTTAAAAATTTTCCATAATAAAAATATGCTGTATAATAATCATGATAATCAAGTATTACTTTAGCTTGATTATATATATATTCTTGATTATATATATTATTATTGTTTTTAATTAATTGTAATAATTCTTTTTCATTAATAGACATTTTACAATCTGCTGCCGCTACAATAAATTTATTAAATGATAATGAAACAGGAAATTGAATTATACATTCTGTAATATTAAATTCATAAAATATATTATTATCTTGTAATAATTTTAAAATTTGTTTAAATCTATTAATATCATAATTTATGCTAAGAAAAAAACAATCATCTACATAATTAGTAGATGATAAAAAAATATCTTTTTTCTGTATTTTTTTCTGTAATTGATTATAATATTTTTTTGAAGAAAATATTTTTAACCATTCATTATTTGTTAAATATATATCATTATGATAACGATGGCAATAAAAATTAATACAATATTTATATAATTTAAATAAATTTTTTTTATTCATTAAATATACGCGACGGATACTTCCTCTACTTTAACTATAGGGAAAAGTCGCATTCCTCCTTTAAAATTGATTCACCCAAAGGCGAACGGGCATAATACCTGCTAAATAAGAACAGGCCACCGCCCACTAGCGTAACAATCCTTAGCCAATGTTATCCTGCGGTTTATGAACATACAACACTGTTCCTACTCCTCAGAACTGTTTAACCGTAAGCCGTAGAATGGCAGATTAAGATTTACATCTACTGGTACCTATATATTCGCAAGTAACGTAGCACTTGAAGTACTGAAGCTAGTCAAAAAGAGCTTGTACAAGCTTGCGCCTAATGGCGTGGAGTTTTTGACTGCCCTACCTATATATTTTAAAATTTTAGAAACCAACCATCAAGAGTATTATTAGCTTTTGAATTCTTAATTAAATGACTAATATTAAAATATTTATTTTGTTGAGATTGCTTAGTACTAATTGGAAATAAAGGAGTAATATGATTAGAATTAGAACTATTTGCTATTATAATAGAATTATTACGATTTAATACTCGACGCTGATGTTTTAATTTACTTTTTTGTTGTTTTTCTTTTAATGGATCTATACCTAAATAATAACCTCCGCCAAATTCTAAAAAATTAATATATTTAGTAGAATCAATATTATTAATAATTGCTTCTGCAGAATCATAATCTAAAATCCCAGGAACACCTAATTCAGCTGTTAATGTTAATCCTCCACGATTTTCACTTTCTGCTTGAGATTTATATAAATATGGTTTACAAATTAATACAAAAGGCTTTTTTAAATAATCTCTAGTAGAAACATTAATAACTGCATCTACTTGTCTTTTACTAATATTAATATGTGAACATATAACACGTAATTGATGTTCATATCGTGGAAAATATGGCTTAATATCTATAAATGAATAAAAATAAGTATTAGGATTATTTCTTAAATATCCAGTTACAATAACTGGCTTATTATAACGCAATAAAGCAATAATACTATTTCTTATATAATTTTTATTATATTCTATTGAATGTACTTCTGATGGATCTTGTAAATTTTTATTCATACATAATACACCTCTTTTTTATATAATTTGAATAATTGATTTAAATTTTACATTATTTTCTTTAGAAATATCAATATCAATAATATCATTAACAATATAATCTAATTGACAATGAATAGATATTAAATAATCATTCATAAGTTTTTTATTAATACAAGTATATTGATTATAATTAATTTTAAAATCATTTTTGAAATCTTGCCATACTTGTTCAGCATTATTTTTTCTAAATATAGAAAAAGTATTAACAAATTGAGTTTTAGAAATACTCCACAATAAAGATATAAAATTATTATTTTGACTATGTTTAATAATTCTTGGAGTTAACTCCATAGATTTAATAAAAGTAATATCATCAAGTTGATTTTGAGTATCTTTTAATATTTTATAAGCAATTTGCGCATGACATTCACCACCATTTTTATATTCTTCTATTAAACGATTCATTTCTTCTTCTTTAGTTTCAACTTGTATTTCTTCATCGCTATCATTATTATTTTCTTCATTTATAATTTCTTCATTTTCATCATCATTTTGAGCTAAAATACCTATATAATTAATTACGTCTTTATCTATATCTTTATTATCTAATTCAAATGCTTCTGCAATAATATTAAAATTGAAATAATTTTTATCATTAGCAATTGTAGGTTTATAAACATCGGCAGCAGAACAAATATTATAAGGTAATTTAGAAATAACTCCATCTAATAAACTTATTGGATTAGGATTATATTCAATAAATTTATTAATATTTGTTATATTAGTAAAATGATAACCATAATCAAATATATCTTTTATATAATTAAGAAATTTATACCAAAGTTTACGAACACATATACAGCCTGGTTGATAATTATCACTTAACCATTGATAAAATTGATCAATACTAATAGACATTTCTACGAATAAAACATTATTTTTAATATAATGTTTTTTAATTTGCGCAGGAATTTTTATTTGCTCTTTTATATGATTAAATACTTTATTAATATTATCATCTGTTAATCGTTCTTGTATAATTTGATCCATATGTTTTAATTGTTGTTTTAATTTTTGTTCTTTTGTCAGCATTTTTTATTCTCCTGATAATTATTATAATTATACTAATTCCATTGTTATTAATTCATTATTTCTTTTTCTTCATTTACATTATTAATTTCTGATTGTTTATTATAATAATTAAATAATTTATCTAATGCTTGATAAATTAACGGTAATAAATTTTCCTTATTAGTATTATATAAATTTTGAATAATATCTCTATCATTTTGAATAAGAAAATTATTATCATTATTACTATAAGTTGTAATTTCATCTAATTCTATCCAATTATTAGATATTGCAACAAAACATTGCATATTAGTCATATCATTAATAATTGGTAAAATATTATATGGTTTATATCCGTCTCGAGAAAAAACAATTGCTTGTATTTGATTATCTTTTTTTAAAAGATATAATTCAGATTCTTGCTTATATCGAACAAAATTTTTTATTATAGATAATTTATTATCTAAATTATCATCATAAATTATATATTGTTTAATACATGTATATAATTGATCATCATTAATAATAGAATTTAATATATCAATATCTAATCGATATGGGAAATAAACACAATATTTTTTTATTGCCATTTATTATTCATTCCTTTCTTCATTAATTAAATCATATAATAAAATTCGAGATCCTATTTTATTTTTAAAATCAGTATATTGACAATTATCATAAATATATTTAAAATATTTATAATTAAATCGAGCAAAAGGATAAATATTAATAATAATCGATATAATTAAATTATTATTTAAATCATATACTTTAGATATTACTTTATTCATAATCATATCAAAAATATTACCTAAAGTATATTCAATCGCATTCTTAAACTCAATATTATTAATATTTATATCATATTGATCTACATCAAATAATTCACCATGCCACATATGATGAACAAATAATATATTTTTATATTTAAAAATTTTATAAGTATAAAATGAATCAAGATTATATCTTAAAATTTTTATTTTTTGTTTTTCCCAATTAATAATTTTTTTTTCTAATTCAGTATTTAATTGATAATATCGTATTTCTTTAATAAAAGAAGTTTGTAAATCATATAATGACCAAATATCAAATTTAGGTTTATTATCTTTAATAAATACTTTTTTTTCAATTTTTGACTTATATCTTTTTTGTGATATTTCATTATTAATCATTCTATTAATTCACGCCCAAGCATTTTTAATCAGCTCCTAGATTTAAATTTCTTTTAAATACCTTCCTTTATTCTTATTTTAAATAATATTATTATTAAAAATAATAAAAAGATAAATAAAAATAATATTAAATAGACTATTTTTATCTATCTTTTTAGTACTTAATTATTAATATCATTATAAGCTTTAACAATTTCTTCAGGTTCTATTTGATTTATACAATGAGCAATTTCATTTGCGCATCCACCATATACTACAGCATTTTTACATTCATCTAATGCTGTAGTAGGCTGAATAATAATATATTTAGTATGCCAGGGATGAAATCTTTTTATACTACTAGCTGGCCAAGACATAGTTTTAGTCTTATCCTCTGCTTCTCTACTAATTTCTATAATAGGAATTTTAAATGCTGCTGCCATATGCATAGCACCAGAATCATTACCAATATATAAATCACTTAATGATACTAATGCAGCAGTTTCTTGTAATGAAATTTTACCTACCATATTAATATGTGGTATAGTAACATACTGCATATTAATTGAATCATTTAATCCTCCAATAAATATATAATTATTATCTTCATTAATCAATTCTAAAGCTTTATTTAATTTATTACTGATAATTTATTAAAAATCACTTCTCAATAAATTTTATTACAAATTCTTAATCTCTTTCTTCCATAGAATTAATATATCATCAATTATATAAAACCTTATATAATTTTTTCATTACTATTAATTAATCTTAATATATATAATTACTTTAATGATATATTTAAAAACCAATATTTATAAATCAATTCAATATATAATTTATCTTTTATATATATTATAATTAATTCATAAAATCAATTCAAAGATTAAGTCTCCAGTTAGTTAAACTAACTTTATTCGTATAGGCGTTACCAGGCCGCCTCTAATGTCTAAAACTTTTTTAACATCTTCTTTTAACCTAGATAATATCTTATTATCTATTATTTGTTCTCCACAAATCAGATGTTCTTCACTTACAACATTACTTATAATATTACTTATTTCTTTATTTAATAAAGCTTTTCTCATTATATTTAATGATCCATTTACATCCGCATTAATTTTTATATTATTACTTGTTTTATATAAACCTTTTCTTCTTATTCCTGAAAATATTATTTTTTTTAATTCAACTTTATTTTTTATTGTTCTTAATGTATTCTTATCATAAGTAAATATATAATCATTATTTATAAAATTAGCTTTACTTGTATAACTTTCTTCTTGTATTATTAATTCTATATTTTTTTCTTCACATCTATATATTAATTGTTCTTTTAATTTATAAAAAGGTATACTTGTTACTTTCTGATTACTTTTTTTTCCTAAATCTATATTTTGTTTCATATCTTGATTATATCCTAATATAATTATATATATATTATTTTGTAAACAATATTTTACTATATAATTACATGTTTTATTAATATAATCATATATTCTATTATTTCGCTTATATGTAATATTATACATTTGCTTACTATAATGTATTTGATTATTTTTATCTTCATTTAATTTCTTTTTTAAAAATTTAATTCTTTTATTATACCATTGATTCCATGATTTTAATTTTTTACCATCTATAATGAATGTTCTAAATTTATTTTTTAATTTTTCATAAGGCTTATAAATAGTACAAGTAGTTAAGTTATTAATTCCTAAATCTATAGATAGAATATTAAAATTATTATTTTCTTTAGCTTGAGCTAAAGGATCAATTTGATCTTTTTCAAAATAATAATAAATTTCTATATACTTAGCTTTATATTTAGGAATTATTCTTATTTGTCTTATTTTTTTATTTTCTAAAATATAAGGTATTCGTATTTTTATTCTATCATTTATTTTTTGAGACAAATTATGTTCTTTTAAAAATTGATAACTCATTGGAATAGTATAATATAATTTATTATTAATTTTATTAATACGCTTATTATCTTCAGGATCTATTAATTGAAAATATTCATCTTTATTAAGATATCGTGGGATATTACATTTTATTTTTTTCTTTAATGAATTTAAAAAACTTTTAAAAGTTTCATATACATTTTTTAGTATTTGTTGTGCACAAGTTGCTTGTATATATTTATAATTATTTGAATTTTTTAACATGTTATATAAATCATAATAACTAATATATTTCTTATTTTTTTTCTCTTTATTCCGGTTATCAAAGAAATTTTGTCTTAAAATATAAAGTGCATCATTAAATAAATTTTTTGAATAATGCAACATTTCTTTTAGAATATTGAAATATTGTTTATATTTTTTATAAGTAAGTTTTTGTTTAAAGATCCCATAAGTAATATTTTTTTCATTATTTTTAGACATTATATATTTTCACCTCCTTTCTATTAATTAAACACAAATTAATAATAGAATTTATGGATGAAAATATAATAATTTTATTGAAAGAGTTTAATTTTTAATAATATTTAATCTCTCTATTAATGAGAGCAAAGACTAAATCATTAATATACATATTATATTATTAATAATTTCAATATAAATTTTACTTCTTATTAGTCGTTAAATTAATATATATAAATTTATACATATTAAATATTGATATTATTCTAAAAGAATTATATACCAATAATTAAATTAATTATGATACTAAAATTAATATCATAAACTGCACGTAATTGCGATGAACCAATACTTACTATTATATTTTTTTTATCTTTATTAATATATTGTTTCATATTATTAATTATATCATTATCTAATGATAGCTCTAATTCATCACTACTATATTTTAAATTTAATACTTGTAAAATATACATATATCGTTCTATTTCATGAATTTTATCATTAGTAGGAATAATTAAATCAGTAAGAATAAAAGAATCTATAAAATTATTAGGAATTAATTCATTAATTTTTTCTATTGTTAAATTCTGAATATTCATATCATATAAAATGAAAGGATTAATACCATATCCTACACGTTTAGTAGCACCCGAAAAATAAGATAATAATAATGGCAAATTATAATCTGATATACATTGCAGTGAAAATGCAATATCTATTTGTCGAAATTCATTATTTTTGAACCATATATATTTATAACATAATTGAATTAATTCTAATATTGCAAATTCAATAATACGATTATTCATAGAACCTTCAAAAATATATATTTCATTAACATATTTATTTGTTTTAGCTAAATTATAAACTAAAGGTGAGACAATCAAAATAATATTTGCATCAGGATAATTTTCTCTTATACCTCTAATAAAAGGTGTAGTTATAATATAATCTCCAATTCCATCAATTCTAGTAATTAAAATATTTTTAGGTATATTAAAAGATTCACGATTAAAATTAAAATCTTGAAATACTTTTTGTTCAAAATTATTAATAAATATTCCTAAATTAAAATCTGATTTTATTAATTCTAAAAATAAAGAATCTATAACATTCATTAATTTTTTTTTCATATATTTATCCTTTCTTAATAATATTAATGAATTTTTACTGAATATGAAGATAATTTAAAAATTAAAAATTGAGATTTAATACTATCAATAAATTCTTGATTAAAATAATATTGTAAATAATAAAAAAATTGCTTTTCTTGATTACACCAAATTGTATACTTATATATTAAAAATAATTCATTATTAGAAAAATCAGGAAAAGCAAAAAAATAATATATTAATTTTTTAATAATATCTTTATGCGGTATAAACCATGAAGATTGATTAATAATTGATATTAATAAGCTTTCTCTTGTATCTAAATTAATTTGTTTAGTATAACTAGATAAAGCAATTAATTGATATTTATAAATATAAAATGAATTATTAATATTATTAATAATTTTTTCACATAAATACGGAGTAGCATAACCAAAATAATTAAGATAAGGTTTACATCTTAATTTACAATATTTAATTATTAATTTTTGCAATATATTCATAATTTATCCTATTTTTTAAAAATATAATATAAATAATTGATTTTAAATTGTATTAATTTTTGTAATATATTTATTTATCTAAATATTGTTTAATAATTTCTTTTCCTAATTGAATTCTTTCTTTTTCACGCGGTTGATCTTTATAATATATTTCTAAAGCTTTAGTTAAAGATAAAGATTCAGTTAAATCTTCATTTCGTATATGATTATTATTTTTTATATTTTGCTTAATAGTTATAATTTTTTTAGGTTGATAATTTAATATATAATCTTTAATAATTTGTTCTTCTTCATTAGTTAATTTTAATTCTTCTATAGTATTAATAATTACTCGTACTATAGAATCTTCTATTCTTTCTGTAATGATATGTTCTTTTATATATTTAATTACTGATTCATTTGAATTTAAATTAATATTATATAAATTAATTTCAATAGTATAAAATGTTTGAGTTTTAATCGGATAAAAATCTAATTGATTAGTATTAGTATCTAATATGTTATATCCCTTTTCTTGATCTTCTTCATTAAAATCCGTTCGTTGTAAAGATCCAGTATAAAATACTAAAGGCTTATCACTTAATATTTGTCTTTTGTGAAGATGACCTAATACAACATAATTAGCTTTATTAAATAAATTAATATCTATATTATCTTCATTTTCCGCGGTTAACCATTCATTTAATTTAGCGCCTTGAGTAGTAAAATGACCGATAATAACAATTTTATGTTTATAATTATAGATATTTTGTTCTAATAAACATTTGATTTCTTCATTATTAGTATAAGTAGGTAAAAATATAAATCTAATAGTTTCATTATTAATAACTAATTCTTTATCTAAAAATTTAAAAGTATGAATAATATACGGTATATGAAAAGTATCAAACACTTCTAGAGCAGAAACAGCTCCGTCGCTTTTCTTTAAATCATGATTACCTTCAAGAATTAATACATATAATTTATTTTGTGAAGCATAAAATAACAGTTTATTAATTTCATCTTGTAAATTAGAAGAAGGTTGTGTAGTATGATAAATATCGCCAGCAATAATTAAAACAGGAATATTTTGCCGAAGACAAGTATTAATAATTTGTTTAAAATTAATTAATACTTCTACTTCTCTATCATATAAAGAATTAATATTAATTTTGGAACCGGGAAAATTATCAATTATATCAGTATTAATTTCGGCATAAGTTTTTAAACCTACATGTAAATCTGCTATACAGCATATTTTCAATATAAAACACTCCTTATTAGATTATTTTTAGCATTAAATTATTTTTAGCAAATATTTAGATTTTATATCAATATTACTCATATTATATACAGTAGATAAAAATTGATGATAAATATCATAATCAATATTGTTAATATTAATAACTGATTTACAACATTTACATATTAATTGCTTTTCATTATCTGATGATGTATTATAGATAATTAACAAATCTTTAATAATAGAAGTGATATATTGTATAGTAGTTGTTAATGAAAAATTTGCATATAAAAAATGGTTATAATAAATGTTTTTTAATAATTGTATAAATTCTGTTCGAATTTTATTGTCTTTTAATGAAAAATCATCACGTAATTTATATATAATAAATAACAGCCAAAAAAACGAATGTTTATCTAATTTTATATCTATACAGAAATTGGTATTAATCGCATGTAATATATAACAAATAAAATCACTAGAAATGTCGCTATCTAAATTATCCAATATACTATCCAAAATAAATACAATTTTATATATATGAACTCGATTATTTTTTATTAATACACTTAATATATATAAACTTTTTCTAGTATCATAAGGAAACATAAATAATCCAGCTAAAACACGATCTACATCATGTTTATATAAAGCAGTTAAAATATATTTATCTACTTTAATCGAAGCTGCTTTATATTCAGGAGTTTCTTCATAATTTAAAATATTCAATGGAATAAAATCTAATTCTTTACAATATTTATGAATAAAATTAATTTGCAATGATTGATTATTATCCATTATAAATTACTCCTTTCTAAAAAAATTTTAAAAAATTAATAATTATATTCCTCTATATTTAGATTTTTAATATCTATCATTTAAAGTATAATATTATTAATAAATGTATTAAAATTTCTCCGCGATTTTTAAAAAATATTAAGATATAAATAAAGCTTATAGTAGCATAAATAAAGTTTCGCGAAACGTATTTATATCTTAATACATAAAAAAATACTTTTTAAACTTAATACTATATTTCTATATATTATGAAATTTTATATTTTATATTTTAAAAAATTATCATATATATAATTAATAAATTAAAAAAAATATATATATGAAAAGTTGTATAAAGCAAAGTAAAAAAGTTTTCAAATAGCTAGCTTTTTAAAAGCTAACGTATTTGAAAATAAACTAATAGATAGCATACAAGTATTTTTTAAGCATGCTATCTATTAGTTTAACTACAGCAAAAAAATAATTAAAAAGTATATTAAAAATTTTCTATATTTTAAAAATAACTATAACAATAAACAAAACTTATAATAATATAGATAAAATTTTCACTAAACATATTCGACGTAAGTCGAAACAGAGAATCGTTACAAACATTGGTAACAACTTTATATTTTAATATATTAAAAGATTACTTTTTAGTTTTTTTTATATTTCTTTAATATTATGAAATTTAATACTTTTTATTATATATTAAAAGATTATTAATATATTAAATATTATAATTTATATTTATATCTAAAAAAAATAATTATAAAATTTAAGGATTTAAGGATTTAATTTTTATTAATGCTATAATTTTATATACTAAGATTTAATAAATTAAAAAGGAAAGAAAATAAAAGTAAAGAAAAATATATTTATAATCTAATTATTAATTATATTAAAATTACTCTATAGAAAATATAAAAAGTATTAAGATATAAACAAAGTTTATAATAGTATTAATAAAAACTTCGCGAAACATATTTATATCTTAATACGATAAATATATTTTTTAATTTAATACCTTATATCTTTATACTATGAAACTTTTATCTTTATTTTAAAAAGTTAGTTATATAGAATTAATAAAAGGCTTAAGAATTTAATTTTAACTATTACTATTAATTTTTTTTATATACTAAATTAAAATAGATTAAAAAGGAAAGTAAATAAAAGCAAAGAAATATGTCTTTAAAAAGATTAAATAAAAAATAAAAAAGTATAAAATTAATTAGAAATATAGAAGAATAAAAAATGATAGCCGAGATTAATCTCGGCTAATGTATTAAGCTATTAGTTTAAAAAGATGAGCGTAGCGAGTTACTTTTTAAACTTTAGCTTATTTTCTTCTTCTATTATTTTTAAACTTAAATTATATGTACATGTTTTCCTAATACTATTATAGCATGATTATCTGCTAAATTAATAGTATCATTTTTATTAAAAACAATACCATTAGGAGTAACTTCTTCTGTAGCATGCGGATTAATTTGTAAAGATACCAATCCTAATCCTTTTTTATGTTCTATATTATTCGAAGCTATCATGGATCCAGCTGATACTCCAATAAAAATTAAATTTTTACTTACAGCTTTACTTATTTCATTATATATATTACATTCATTTATTTTTTTCATTAAATAATTTTCATCACCTCCGCAAAAATATATTATATCATATTCATCTAATTCATTTTCAGATATATATCTATCACAATTATAACTAATTATATTATTAGCTAAAATTCCTATATCTACTAATTCTTGAAAACTTAAAGGAATCATTGCTTGATCATCTTTAGTAACAGCTGCAGTTGGTATAAATAATACTCGTACTTGATCAATATTTTTATTTAGCATTTGATATAATTCGTTGACTATATTTTTTGTAGTTAATCCAGTACTAGTTAAAATCAATTTTTTCATTAAATATTTTCTCCTTTACAAATTATTAATTATAAATTAATACTCAAATCCATATATATTTTCCACATTTCTGTATCAACTTCACCTTCTTATATCTAGGCCTTATTTCTCTATGCTTCTCTATCTTATCTCCTTTATTCTTACCCGGTATTCTTATCCATCTTTCCTGTCGCATTTTTAATGCTAACTGCCCACTTTCCATCCTACCATCTATATACCAATATCTATTCAGATATCTCACTATATCATATCGCCTATATCCATCTCATAACTCTGTATATTCCTCTTCCTTACATTGCCTTTTAAAATTTTATCCTTATATATTTTCCTATTATGATTTCTTACTTTCTTCATATAATATACTTGACTATCATGCTTACTACGTTTGTAGCAGTTATCTGCTATTATTCTCGCATCTATATGATGGTCTTTTTCTAATCCTAACTGTATACGTTTTGATTTAGTTTCATATCCATATGTTTTTTCTACTTCATATCCTAATTTTATTAATTCTTTATATATTCTATCTTTAAGTATATTCAATTTTATATTTTCTTTATATTCTTTTATCTTAAATTTCACTGTCTTATTTTTCTTTAAATATTCATGTACTTGTTTATGACAATGTTCACATAAAGTAATTAAATTGTCCGGTACGTTAGTACCGCCTTGACTTCTAGGTTTTATGTGATGTACTTGTAATTTTATATTATTCTTTTTTAAATCTTCTAAAGATTTCTTACAATGTTGACATGTATACTTATCTCTCTTTCTTGCATAAGATTTTGCATTTTCTTCTTGATATAAATCACCTTGTTGATACTGTATACCTTGTATATTAGAATCTTTTATTTTTTGAATATCAAAAGTATTATATTCATATTTTGCCTTATTTATATTAACATACTTATTAAAAAATTTAACAATATTAATATAAGTTAATAAACTGACTCGCATAGATGGAGAAATCCATCCATCAACTTGTTTATTATATATTCTTTTTCTATTTTGCCATCTAGGTGGTCTATATCTTAATCTATTCCTTCTTGTTCTACGTGCATTTTTTCTAACTTCTAATAATTTAGGTATATCTGTTCTTTGTTCTAATTGTCCTTCAAAAAGGACACGTTGTTTAGTAGTAATAGAAATACCTATTGTTTTACCAGGATCTATGCCTATAGTAACATTTTGTAATTTAGGATTATCTATTTGGTAATTAAGTTTAATAGTGAAAGGAAAAGTTTTAACAACTTTAGCTTTTTTCTTTTTTAAGAGAATTCTAGCTTTAGCCGAGTGACAAGGCATAAGCCTTGTACCATCTTTATTAAAGACAAAAACCATTTAATATACCCTCCTTTGTGAAAAGGATTTGTAATCATAATACTTATTTATATTAATTTAATATAAATATTAAATTAATATAAATATTAAATTAATATAAATAGTGAATAAACTCCCACGCTAAAGTTATCTCATGTTTTAATATGCTTTGTTAAGGACATATATGACTATAACACTATTACTTTATATATTAAGAGATACTCAAGTAGGAATATATAAAATAATTGTTTAATTATAATCCGCAGAGTTTTAAGCTGGAAGAACACTTAAAAGTACCTATGATATAATGAGATAACGTAGTCTACAGGGTAGACTAAAGCTGATAAGTTAATTGAGTATTAACCTATATTTAATGAATTTATTGTATTGACAAAAATTGGTAATTTATACTCTACCTCTTTTTTAGCATTAAAAGGAATTAAACCTTCTACTTTTTTAGATGTTACTGTATCCCAAGCTAAATTATCATTATCATAGCTAAATAAATTATTATTCAAATATACTATTCTACATACTATTTCTACGCAATCTGAATGATAATCGTTAATTAAATGATAATATAAATAATAATTGTCTTTAATTAACATTAAATAACATTGAGGATGTGTTATATTTTGTTCTTTATTAATATAATCACCAAATTTATTTGATATTCTGTATAAAGTATTGTTATATTGTTTATGTTCATTTTTTTCTAATGTAAAAAATAAAAAATATTTTTTTATAGTATAATTTTCATCTATTAAATAATAATTAAAATTCCACAATGAAATATGTTCATCTTCTTTTATTTTTTTAAAATATTGATTTTTAAATTCCTGTTCATCATTTATAATGAAAAATTTATAATTCATTAATATGCATCCTTTTTATTTAAATATTTTTTTTATAGTTTTTATTTTTCCTTATAATTCATTAATAAATCTTAATGAATTGATTGTATTTATAAAAATTGGTAATTTATATTCTACTTCTTTTATAGCATCAATAGGTATTAATCCTTCTATTTTTTTTGCTGTTAATGTATCCCAACTTATATTATCATCATCATAATATAATATATTATCATCTAAATATACTATTCTACATACAATTTCTTTATATTTAGGATTATAATCATTAAATAAATGATAATATATATAATAATTATCTTTTATTAACATTAAATAACGATTATCTAATGCTCTATTTTGTTCTTTATATACAAAATCACCGAATTTATTAGATACAGCATATAAAATATTATTATAAGATTTACATTTATGCTCTTCTAAAGAGAATAATAAATACTTAATTTCAATATTATAATTTTCATTTATTAAATAATATGAAAAATTAAATAATGCAATATAATCTACATTCTTTTTAACTTTATAATATTGATCTTTAAATATTTGTTCATCATGTTTTATTAGAAATTTATAATTCATCAAATATGCATCCTTTTTATTTAATTTTTATTAAAATTATATTTATCATTTAATACTTGTTTTTTATCTTTTATAATTTCAAATTTTATTTAAATATTTTCTTTTTTAATATTTATCTCAAGCTGGATCTTGTAATCAATATTTATTTATATTTTTTTTATAATTTCTATTTCTCCTTATAATTCATTAATGAGTCTTAATGAATTTATTTTATCTATGAATAACGGTAATTTTTTATCTATTGCTTTTTTAGCGTTAAAAGGCATTAAGCTATCTATTTTTTTAGCTGTTAACGTATCCCAAGCTAAATTATCATTATCGTAACTTAATAAATTATCATCTAAATATAATATTCTACAGATTTCGCCCTCTTCCATCGGAGTTTTACAAACATGATAATAAAAGTAATAATTATTTTTAATTAACATTAAATATTGTTTAGACCATTCTACATCCCGTTTTTTACAAACATAATCACCAAATTTATTTGATACTCGATATAAAATATTATTATATTGTTTATGTTCATTTTTTTCTAATGAAAAAAATAAATAGTGTTTTAATAGTTCATTTTTTTCAGTTATTAAATAGTAGTTAAAATCTGCTATATAAGTATATTTATCTTTTTTTATTGCTTGAAAATATGAATCTTTAAATTCTTGCTCATTATTTTTAATAAAAAATTTATGAACCATTAATAAATGTCCTTTTCATTTGACTTTTGTTAAAACTATATCATAATCATCTAAGACCTTATTAATATTATATTTATCACTTAATGTATGTTTTTCTTCTTTTACTTCTTTAAATACTATTTGTTGTATATTATCAGTTATATCATCTACTTCATATTGATCCCAAGAATTATCTTCTGGCCAATATTTAGCTATATTTTTTTGTATAGTTTCTATTTGATTTAAAAATTTTAATTGATCAGTAGGAGTGGGAACATAACCAATTAAAGGGTGTACAATAGGATCTATGCCCATAGAATTTTTAAATTGCATATATTTCTCCTTATATATAAAAAAAAGATTATAAATAAAATTATTTTATTTATAATTGTTTTAATAAATGCTTAGCTTCTAATTCAGAAAAATATTCATGTAATTGTTCGGAAGAAGATAATAATATATATTTTCCATTTAAATAACATACTAATAAATAATATTTTTGTAAAATATCTCGCGGCAAAATATAATGTTCATCTTCAATTAAATCTAATATTTTATATTGATTAATATTTTTCGATATAGTTTTATCATCATCAATAAATTCATCTTTAAAATTATTATCTTGCTTTATAGTGATAAATTGATTATTTAATAATTTTTTTGTATTAGTATCTATAGAATGTAAAAATGCATTAGTATTAATTTTATAATCATATTTTAAATATGTTTCAAATTTATTTAATGATATTTTATCATCTTGATTAATAATTTCATTAGAAAATAATTCATATAAAATATTTAATGTAAATATATAATTATCATTTAAAGAAATGAAATATGGATATTGTGAAATAATTATACTACCATATTTAAGTTCTAATTGACTATGTAATATATTATTGGTAATTAATAAACTAGTAGTAAATTTCATATATAATTTTTCCTTTTAATTAAAAGATTCATTAATTTGTTTTTCTAAATTAAGAATCAACTTTATAATATTTTTTTGACTATTAATTAAATTAATATCATTATTATTTAATGGCATTAATTCTTTTAATATATCATTAATTAATATAGAAATTTGATTTAATAAATTATTCTTAATTTGTTCTATATCTTTATTATGAAATTTACGTAATTTAGATATAGTAGTTAATAATTCACTGTTATCAGCAATAAGTTGTTGATTTTGTTTTTGTAAAGCTTGTACATCATTATCATTTAATATAGACATTGTTATATTACCTACTTTTTCATTTTTTATTTTTTTAATTTCTTTTACTTCATCATTATTGATATTTTTATTATCATCATTATTAATATTTTTGTTATCATTGGTATTATCGATATTTTTATTATTATCAATATTATTATTAATTAATACTTTATCTGCCGTGGCGGAAGTATTAATTATATCAGATGAATGAAATTGAATAATTTGATTAACACTTGTTTGTATATTAGCATCTAATATATTTAATAAATCATCATATATTAAATTGCTATAATTATTTTTTAACTTAATATTAAATGATAACATTTTATTAGCCATTCTTAAATTAGCTATATCAACTAATTGTGTACTACTTAATACATTTAATATATTAATAAAATCACTATAATCTGTCATTCCTAATTGTTTAAATATATTAGAATTAAATTTATCATATTTTTCATAATTTAATTTTTTAAAACATATATCTAAAAGTAACATAGTATTAATAAAATCGACTTGAATACCATATTTTATCCATAATTGACTTAATACTTTAACTATTCGTTGAGGAACAAATCTAAAAATACAATAATCAGAAAAATTCTTATATTTTTTATTAACATCATCTATATATTGATATTCATAAATAATTTTTTTATTACTTTCAAAATTATGCGGTTGGAAAATAATATGACTATGATGATAAATTAAATTTTTTAATCTAATTTTATAATTATTATCACTAATTTCAGAAAATGATAATAATATATATCCATTATTACAATGATTTTTTATATAATTAATATAAGTTAAAATTTCTAATTTATTATCACTATTATTAATAAATAACAATTCTTCATTATTAATAATATCCAAATCATTAATTTGTTTTAATTGATTATTAATATAATTTGTAATATATTCACAAAATTTAAATTTATAATTAAAATCGTGATCTACTAATTGAAAATCAATTATTTTATGCATACGCAATACAGTTAATGCAATTAAAAATTGATCTAATGGCATAAATAATTGTTTTGCTAAAGTAAATATATTAAATATATTTTGATTAGAAATAGATGACTTGTGATAATAAGCATATCCAATTAAAGTATTTAATATAAATCCTATATCTTGATAAATTTTACTATTAAATAATTTATATTTTTTATATAAAAATTGAGAAATATTATCATTAAGCCAATTTAAATTAAAAGCTTTTAAGCCATAACTAGCTTTCATATTTTCATTAACGTAAATATACTTAGCATAATGATTTTCTTCTTGTAATATAATATTATCATTAAGAATAAGCATCATATGCATAGCTTGAGTTTCTTCTTTAGATAAATTATACTGACTTAAACCAATAATGCTATTATTGGAATGAATATCTTCAATAATAGCATTATATTTATCTTTTAATGATTTTTTAAGATTATTAATATATAAATCATGTTGAGATACATCAATTTGAGTTATATTCCAGCAATTATGTGCATTAGCTATTGAAGGAATTTTCATTATATATTCATTCCTTTCATATTAAAATATTTTTTTATACTTTTTAAATAATTTCATAAGAAATTTTCTTTTTAGCTAATGCAAAACCTTTATTAATATCATATACTAATTCATGTTCATCACTAGTAATATGAACCATATTTAATAATGTATCAAATATTTCATCAAGAAAAACTGAACCATCATTTTTTAAACTTTTTATTTTAAAATCATCAGTTACTTTTTCACCTTCTTCATTAGTAATAATAATTGGTTCAATTTCAAAAGTATTATTAAATTCATCTATTAATTTTTTTACTTTTTTAAAAGCAGAATTCTTTATAATTTCTTGCTGATCCATATTTATAACCACCTTTATTTTTTTAAAAAATATATTATTAATAATTAATTAATTTTATTATTTAGATTTTTAAAATCAATCTTATATTAAAGAAAATAAATAAAAAATATATTAATAAAAAAGAAAATAAGTTACAGTTTAAAAAGAATTTCGCTACGCTCAACTTTTTAAACTAATAACTTAACACATAAGCTTCGGCAACGCCTCGCTTTCATTATAATTAATATATTAATTTTAAAATATATTTTTTTCTATTTATTAATTACTATAATCATTTTAAATCACAGTATTAAAAATTAATACACTTTTTAATGTACTATAAGTAATAATATTTAAAATAGTTAATTTTAATTTTTAATACATTTATTAATTTTTAATACATTTATTAATTTTTCATTAAGTATTAAGAAATAAGATATAAAGTTAAAAAGTAACTATTTATTATATTAAGATATAAATATGTTTCGCGAAAGCTATATTTATTATATTATAAGCTATGCTTATTAATACAGCTATTTTTTAAAATCGCGGAGAAAAATTTTTAATACACTTTTTAATATACTTTTTAATGTACTATAAGTAATAGTATCTAAGATAATTAGTTTTAATTTTTAATATACTTTTTTAATTTATATTATTATAAGTTTAACTTATTAATATAGCTATTTTTTAACATGGAAAATTTTTAATACATTTATTAATTTTTCATTAAATGCTAAGAAATAGAGTATAAGTTTTAAAGTAATTATTAATATATTAAGATATAAAGTCGTTACTAACGTTATAAACGATTCTCTGTTTCGACTTACGTCGAATATGTTTCGCAAAGCTTTATTTATATAACTATAATTATTTTTTAAAATCGCGAAGAATTTTTAATACACTTTTTAATTTTTCATTAAGTATTAAATATTAAGAAATAAGATATAAAGTTAAAAAGTAATTATTTATTATATTAAGATATAAATATGTTTCGCGAAAATATTGTTTATCGTATTATAAGCTATGCTTATTAATATAGTCATTTTTTAAAATCGCGGAGAAAAATTTTTAATACACTTTTTAATATACTTTTTAATGTACTATAAGTAATAGTATCTAAGATAATTAGCTTTAATTTTTAATATACTTTTTAATTTATATTATTATAAGTTTTATTTATTAATATAGTTATTTTAGCTGCGGCAATCAAAAAAGATAATGTATATAAATATTCCATAAGAACATTATAAAAAATTTTTTATAAAATTTTTTAAGTGCTTACTAATGAAATAAATAATTATTTTATAATAAAAGCATAAGCATATATTTATCTATTAGGTTATAAAAAAAATTCTATTAAAAAAATTATTTTTATATTAGTATTAAAAATAATAATAAAGAATTTTAATCCCTTCCTAAAATAAAAGGAGTTAAGTTCAATGACTATAAAACGTTTAGAAACTTCATTATCAAAAGATGAAGCTATTAATCAATATACATTAAGTAATACTGATGAAATTGCTGCTATTGCTAATGGCATGATAAAAAGTGATTTACATAAGCAATTATTAAACTTTAATGTATCTAATCAATTTAAATTAAATTTAAATTTTCACACAGAAGAAGAAATGTTTAGTCAATATAATATTACTTTTTCTGACTTAACTATAAATAAAAAAATGCCTCAGCTTTATAAAATAGCTTATGAAGTTTTTATTAATAGAGATACTAGAACATTCCATAATAAAGAATGCTTACGTTTAGTTGAATTAGAAAATGGTAATATTACTGTTAAAGATACTTCTAAAACTGTACAACGTATTATTGATAGTGATTCTTTAAATAAAACTAGATCTCAACGAATTCCTAAGAATTATTATTTTGTAAATTCAGATCAGCATAAAAAATTAAAAACTATAACTTGTTCTGCTGGAGATTTACAATTATACCGCGAAGATAAAACCCAAGCGGGTATTAAAAATATTTATGTAGTATCTATCGAAATTGATTTACATGATATTAATGATGTTAAATTAATTCAGCAAAGAAAAGAAGAAATAAAAAATTTATTTAAATCTTATGACTTACCTGGTACTGTTTGTTATACTACAAATAGATCTGTATATATGCAGTATGTTTTAAGTCATCCTATTAGTATTAATGATTATAAAATGCTTAAAAAAGTATTAGCTCATAGAATATATCAGCATTTTGGCTTAAATGCGGATTTAGCTAATACTAATCCTGCTATTATTCATCATGTTAAATTAACTTTACATGATAAAAATAATATGCAATCTATTGTTGCTCCATTTTTATGGTATGATATTCCATATGATACCGGTTCTTTATTAAATTATTGTAAATATTATATTAATAATAACAGCAATGAATTTAATACTTATTTTAAATGCTTACCTACAAAAAATGAATTAAATAATAAATATCAACAATTTAAACAAAATACCTATAGATTTTTATTAACTGATACTGAAATTTCTAATAATTTTAATATTCGTACATTACAAACAATTATTAAAAATATTGGTATTGACTATGTTAATACTGAAACTGGTGAAATTGTTACTTCATACGGATTTGATAATTTATTTAATGAAATAAATGAGCATGCGGATAATATTAATTTATCATATAATCAACAAATTAGTAATATTAATATTATTAATAAATTTCTTGCTACTAATAATATAGATTCAGTATATGATGTAGTAGAATTACATAAAACAATTAAAGAAATTAAAACAGGTAATTTAATTAATGATAAACAATTAAAACAAATTATTAATAATATTTATAATACTGATAATATTAAAATTTATAAAATAGCTAAATGGTTATATACTCAGCAGGATTTAATTAACCAATGCAAAGAATATTATAATACACCTTCAATTATTATTAAATATTGTAAATGGCTTAATAATATTATTAATGTTTTATATAAGAATATTGAAACTAATAAAATAATTAATGAACAACAAAATGATGAAGATAATTATAAATTTATTCAAGTTAATAATACAAGTATTATACCTTTCACTTGGCAAGAAGCAAAAACAGTTATTACAACTAAATATATAAATCATACATTAATAAAAAATAGTGCACTCGATACAAACAGAGACGTAAAAGCGGACAGCTTTAATTTAAATGATGTAAACAAGGATAATGATGCGCGCTATCAAAAAATGATTTATGAATATAAAGATAATAATGGAAATATAATTAGTAATATTTTAACTGAGGATGTTATTCCTTCTTATAATTTTAAATGCGTATTTAAGGCTGCCCAAAAATTTAAAGCTAATACTTTAACTGAAGAAGATATTAATAAAATAAGAAGGATATTTGGTATTAGTGATACGTCAGTAAGAAATATGTCCTATGCCTTAGCAAAACGTACTATTTTACGGGAATTGGGCAATAAATTGCATACAATGTGTGATATGGATGTTGATGTAATGCAGAATAAAAAAGGTATTAAACATCAATTTTACTCTGAAAACAGAGCAAGTATGATGTTTAATACCGGTGTCGAGTGTAAATTCGCTAAATGCACTATTGAAACATTTTATAGCTTTAATGGTAAACCTAGCGGATCTATTCTCGATTTAATCACATGGTGTTTTGCTAATAAAACAATAGAATATACTACAGCAAAACATTATGCGATTAAATTCTTAGCAAAAATATTAAATATTCTCATTACTCAGTCTATAAAATCGTTAAATGTTCCTGATTTTTTAATTAATAATATAAATAAGTTAGTAACAAAACTTGTTACATTATTAAATAAGAATCGGAAACATTCTAATAATTCTGCCGATATAATTAAATTAACTAATTTAATTATATACAAATTAGCAGAAAACGTAAATCACACTAATAATATAAAAATTCTGAAAAAATATAACGACTTGAATAAAGAAATTATTTTCAATACTCAAGCTATGATAACTACTAAATTCTTACAGGAAAAATTCGGATGGACAAAATCTAAAAGCTCTCGGTTGATGAACTTATTGTTAGACACTGGTATATTTGAGCAAATAAAAAATAAAAAGGATATTGCAGATAAACATTTACAAACATCCCTAATAAAAACGCACAATATACCATTTATTATTACTTTTGCGGATTTTAATCAACAATTAAAATGCAAGAGCAATAATAAGATAATGTCACGTTTTGCACTGTCTAAATTAAAAATAGAATATATTTTTAGTTTAGAACGGATTATGAAAAAAACATACAATAATTGGTCAACAAATATAAAAGATATTTTTAATAAAATTAACTTTTTATTCGTTTCCATTATAAGTAATACAGAAAGTCTTCCATTTTATAACGGTATTATGAAAAACACTAAAAATTTTACAGATAATAATACAAATAATAATATAAATACTTATATTGATAATACTATAAAAAATATAATCAATGATGATAATGAGTTAATATTTCAACAAATATTAGATAAATTAATAGAATAATTAATTTATTGAAAAAATATTAGCCTAGCTATTTTTGTTTTTAAAAAATAGTAAAAAGTAGGTTTTTTTGTTATACTCATTTTTAAGTTTTTTATAAAAGCATTGAAATGTTTATCATTTTTTGGCCTTTTAAAAAAATTTTGCGTAGGAATAAAAGAAAAAATTTTTTAATTGCTGATATTTTTATTAATTACGTTTTTAACTTCGCGAAACATATTTATATCTTAATATAAATATACTATTATTTAAACTTTTTACTTTATACTTTAAAATTTTTTATTTTATATAATTTACTTTATACTTTAAAATTTATATCTTTATATAATTATATTTAAAATAGTATATTAATAATTAATTATTCTTAATTTAATGGGATTATTATAATATATTTATTAATATATTAAGAATGAATTAAAAATGGTTAAAAAATTTATTAAAAATCATTTAAGAATAATATATCTATCTTGGTAATTATAATTTTATATAAATATTTGCATTGTAGATAAAAAATATTATTAATATTTTTCTTATTATAGTATATTAATAAATAATTAATATAAATTTATATATTAAAAAATGATTAATGGAATATTTAAAACTTATAATAATTTTTAAAAGTGACTAGTTTTTTAAAATATTAATTTCTTAAAAAGAGCGAAAAGTTAAAAAATATACCAAGGCTAAAAGCCTTGGTAATGTATTAGACCAGAAGTTTAAAAAATGAGCGTAGCGAATTATTTTAAACTTTGTCTATTTTCTTCTTTTAAAAAAAATAATATAAAACGGGAGTATAAATTTAATATGAAAAAATTATTAACATTATTGAATAATGATCCTTGTAACAAAAAATATCTAGATTCTTTATCTTCAGAAGATAAAGAGTATTTATTAACTTTAAATCCAAATAAATTAACCGGTGGAAAAAATATTACTGGTATTAAAAATGAGTTGCTATTAAAAAATTTTCAAGTAACTAGTCAATTATCCGTTTGGATCAAAAATCATATTGATTTATTAAACAATTATTTTATTTCTAATCAAATTTATCAATATTCTCCTCTTATTACTTTAACTAAAAATAAAGATATTTTATTAACTGAAAATAATTATAATATAGTTTTAAATATAAAAATATCTAAGTAAAGAAGGAATTAAAAATTAAACCGTTACAATTACACTTAAAAAATTTTACATCATATAAAGATACTATTATCGATTTTGAAAAATTAAATTCTCCATTATTAATATGTGGAGATAATGGTAATGGTAAATCTTCTATAATAGATGCTATAACTGCGGCAATATATTGCCGTGCTAGATCTAGCGATACTAGAGGATCTGGTATTGAAAATTTAATTAATAAAGATGCTAAAGAATTTACTATTGATTATAAATTTGAAATGAATAATCATATATATCAAATTATTCGTACTAAAAATCAAACTAGTCAAAAACTTAAATTCTTTATCGATGATATTGATTATTCATCTTCTTTAAAAGAAACTCAAACATTAATTAATAGTATAATTCAAATTGATTATAATGCTTTTTTAGATAGTGTATATATTTCTCAAAATAATTCATCATCATTTATGATGAAATCTCCTAAGGAAAGAAAAGATATATTTGCTCAAATTCTTAATTTAAATGATTATGATAATCTAGAAAAATTTACTAAAAGTCTATTAAAAGAATTAATGAATACATTAGAAGTAAAACAACAATTATTAGATTCTTTAAATAATAAAATTTCATATAAAGAAGAATTTACTCAAGACTTAGATAATTATATTAATTTATTAAATAAAATAAATATAGAATCTTTACAATCAGAATTAGAACAATTATTAGAAATACAAGCTAATAATGAAATTATAAAATCAAAAAATCAATTAATATTAGATCAACGAAATAAATTAAAAAATAATATTAGTAAATATGAACGAGATATTGAAAATAATCAATATAGATTAAAATCTATAGTTATAAATGATATACAGCAATTAACTAATGAATTAAATAATATAAATATAGACAATATAGAAACTGAATTACAAACTATACAAAAACAAATTAATGAATTTACTGTAGATTTTAATATTTTACGTAAAGAATTAAATGATTTAAAAAATAAGAAAAAAACTATAATAAATTATGATAAAACTAGATGTGAATTTTGTGGTAATGTATTAACTGAAGAATATAAAAATCATTATATAGAAGAATTAAATAATCAAGGTCAAGCTATTAGTAAAAAATTCATACTTATTAGAGATCAATTAACTGAAAAACAAAATGAATTAGTTGAAAAACAAAATGAATATAAAAAAATGAAACAAAATATTAATAATTTAAATAAACAGATTCAATCTTCATTAGTTAATCAAAATGAATATGATTATTTAAATAAGCAAATTAATAAAGCTATTAATGAATTACAATTATTAAAAAAAGATTTAGATAATAATATGAAAGAAGTAATATTACCTGTTGATAATATTAATACTAATAAAATTTTAAAATTAAAAAATGATATTAATATATTAAGGAATAAACAGAATGAATATAATTCAAAAATTGCTGTATTAAAAGATAGATTAGAACAAATAGAAGATTATATATTACAAGTAAAAAAAATAAAGAAAGAAATTAATAGTATATTAATACAAGTAGATGATTATAAATCATTAATTAATGCTTTTAGTAAATCTGGAATTCAATCATATATAATCGAAAATGTACTTCCCGAAATAGAAAACGAAATAAATAATTTATTAGCTGATTTAACTAATAATAAAATATCAATATCTTTTATTGTACAAAAAGAAACTAAGTCTAAAACTACAATAGATACACTTGATTTAATAGTACATGAATCTAATGTAGATAGAAAATATGAAACATTTTCTGGCGGGGAAAAATTCAGAATTGATTTTGCTTGTCACATAGGATTAAGTAGATTTTTAGCTAAACGAGCTAATGCTAATATTGATTTATTTGTATTAGATGAAAATCTTGGTTCTCAAGATGAAACAGCGAAGCAAATATTTATTCAATATTTAACTAAATTAAGTAAATATTTTAAAATGATAATAGTAATAACACATATTAATGATATAAAAGAAGCTTTTATTAATAAATTAGTTATAGGTAAAACTGATGAAAAAGGTTCTTATATAAAAAAATAAATATTTATATAAAAAGAGGAAACGAATTTGCTTAATTAGCATTTTCTGTTTCCTCTTCATTTTTATCATCATAATAATGATTATATATAACCCAATATTTAGGTAAAGTAGTAGCTCCAAGATTAATAATAGCATTTGTAATTTCTAATTCTTTCTGCTTATCTAATTGAAATCGTGAAATATCTTTATCTAACATAGGTACAAATGATTTTTTTAGATTTACATCATATGATGAATAAGTTAAATATTTTAATTCCCAGCCGATTATAATACGCCAAGTAGTTCTGACATTTCCCACTCGACGATATTGTAATCCAGCATTAAAAATATAGCAGTATCTGATATTTTATTAAAATCTCTTCTCGTAATAAATTCATACGTACCTTCTAGTTCTTCCTCTTCTATCAAAATCATCTTTTAATAAAAAATTAAATTTTAATAATATTAGATTTTAATAATATTAGGCTTTAATTAATGATTAAAGCATAGATTATATCTTTATAAAAAATTATATAAAAAATTTCAATATTAAAAAATATTTACTATAAGAATTAATCGTTAGAATGATAAATATAAAATATATATTTATTATGAATAGATTTTAAAAATATTTATATTTCCATAATAATTTTAATTAAGATACTATATAATATCATTTCTTAATTTTTCATTAGCAAACATTTTTGCTGATATTTCAGCAATTGGTAATATAGAACCATAATAATAATAATATGCTTTATAAAACATTTATAATTTATTTTCCTTATAAAAAAATTTTTTATTAAAAAAATGTTATTAAAAAAATTTATTATTTTAAAAAATAATTATTGTTAAAATGGATTATTAGTTAATGATTCATCAGTAATAGGTGCTGAACTAATAAATTTACCGCCAATAATTAATCCCATAATAATATCTAAAGCATCTCTATAATCTTTAGAATATTGATAACGTAATTCAGTACGAGAAATAAGACTATATAATACATTTAATTGATTAACTATTAATTTTATATCTTCTTCTTTAAAAAATTGTTTTAATGATTCAATTACTTTTTGATCTGCTTCATGTAATTTTTTTTGTAATTCAGATATTTTGCTGTTTTCCATATATTTTTTTTTCCTTTCTTAATAATATATAAAAAAAATACAAATATTAAATTAATAATATTTGTATTTTTATAAATATCAAAGCATTAATAAAAATATTTCATTACAAATATTTTATTAAAAATGACTTATACTCATACTGAAAACATCCATAACTCATTTTAAAAATACATTTTTTATATCAAAATATAACAACTAAAAATATTTTTTATTAAAAAATATTTTTAACAATTATTAAAATAATTTTTTAACTATCTTAATCAATTATAAACAAATTAATAGTTCTAAACTAAATAAAAATTAATAACCACGAGCTATTTGTTCTTCTTCATAAGATAATTTTCTTTTATAATATGTTTTACCCCGCTGAGGAGTATAATAATCATTCTCATCATTTATAATTTCTAAATCTCTATCATTTAATTCTACAAAATGCTCATGTTCATCTAATACATCTTTAATATTATTAGTTTGATTTAAATTTTCTTTTTGCATTACTTATTATTCTCCTTTTATTATTAAATTCAATTTTTATTTTTAATAATAAATTTTAACTTTTAAATTAAAAACTTAAATAGATTTTTATATATCATTCATTATCTATTTCTTTTATTATTAATATTTGTTTATCTTATTATAATTACAAATAATATTTATATTAATTTAATAATTTTCTTATATATGGAATATACTTTTTTATAAAAAATTATAATACTAAATAATAAATTTTTAATAAGGTGATATAAATTGAGTAATTTTATAAATAAACAACGTTGTCTTGGCTTAGATAATTCCAGATATTCTACTGGCTGGGTAATAATTGATATAGATACAGATAATTCTTCATATATTGAAGGAATGCAAATAGTAGATTATGGATATATAGATACTTCTAAAATTAAAGAAGAAGGTAAAACATTAATTTTCTTAGAGGAACAATTTACCAATATTATAGAAAAATATAATCCTAATACAATAATAGCTGAACAACAATTTGTAGGGAAAAATGCTCAAACTGGATTAGTATTAGCTGGTATTAATATGTAGTACATGTATAATATTATTATTTACTAGTATTATTAATACAATTAATAAATTAGTAATATATAGTTTTTTTAAAAAAAATTGTATATGCAACGATCAATTAAGTATACTTTTATAAGTAAAAAAGATTATATGATCTTTTCATTTATTAATATAAATGATAAAAATAAGACATGCAATTATGAAATTAGTCGCAGCGAAAAATAATATTAATATTATTTATTATCCCATATTAACAATGAAATCTACAACATTAAAAGGGTTAAAATTAAAAAAAGAAGACGGGACTAGAAAAACTGGCAATGAAATAAAACAAGAAGTAAAAGAAACAATAATAAAGTTATTTAATAATACTCAATTTACTAATATAACTGATGATGTAACAGATGCGATTTCTGCAGTTATAACGTATGTACGATTAAAAGGTGAAATAATAGGTAAACAATCCGCAAATCGAAAATCGCGGCAAGGGAAAAAGAAAATATTAAATCCTGAAAAAAAATAATATAGAAATATTACTTTAAACTAAGCTAAAAATAATTTATTTATATCCATAAAAAAATAAAAATAATCGATTAATTAAACTGACAAATAAGTATTTTTTATTTATTTTACCATTAATTAATAGTTATTTCTATTATGAATGAAAAATATTTTAAACAAAAATATTGAGGAGACAAAATTTATTAATAAAATTAATTAATGAATTAAATTCTATTGAATATATAAGGTATAATATGATAGTAAAAAAACAATTAAATAATGGTTTAACTATTGTTATAGATTATGATAATAACATACAAACGTGCACTATGAAGTATGTTGTTGCAGCTGGCAGTTTAGATGAAATAGGTTATCCACGAGGAATAGCACATGTAGCAGAACATATGTTATTTCAAGGAACGACAACAAGAACTGCTGACGATATTAATAAAGAAATCATTAAAAATGGCGGGTATAACAATGCGTATACTAATTACTCGCAAACGGCACTATTTATTTCTTGTTTGGCTGATAAATGGCGCGAAAATTTACAGATTTTAAACGATATGTGGTGGAATTCTATTATATCTAGCGTTGCACTAGAAAAAGAAAAATCTGTAATTATTGAAGAATTACGGATGTATGAGGATGATCCAGAAAGTAAATGTATGGATCAAGTAGAAGCGTATATTAATAAGAATTTTATTAATCGACAAAGTAATGTAGGTACAGTAGAAACTGTTAAATCGATTACAAGAAAAGATATTGTTAGATTTAGAAAACAATGGTATCACCCGAATAATTGTATATTAATTATTACTGGTAATGTACCAGTTAACGAAGTAATTATATATATTAATCAATTGACTAGTAAGTTATTATCTAATAATATAGTTTCTCGGCTAAATGAATATAAAGGTGATATTTTAGATAATCAGTTTATAAAGTATAAAAAGAAAAATTTACAGCAGGCTCATTTGGTTTTATATATTAAAGGTGTTACTCCATATAATACTTTTAGTTTTACGCAAGAAATTGTTAGTTATATTTTAGGCGGGCATGCTGCTTCAAGATTATTTAATATTATTAGAGATCAATATGGTTTGGCTTATACAATAACTACAGATATTTCATGGTATAGAGATACTTCGTATATGGTTAGTTATTGTATATTTGATTATAATAATTTATCTAAAATTCAGTCGATTATTATTTATCAGTTAAATAAGCTGCGACATAAATTAGTTAATGATGATGAATTAGAATTAGCAAAAACCGCATATCTTAGTAATTTATTACTAGATAGAGAATCTACTGAGTCTAGAACAAATATTTATGAACGTAATTTTATTTTTGGAACGAATTATACCATTGATGATGTTATTCAAAAAGTAAATTCTGTTACGAAAGAAAATGTTTTAACTTTTGCACGGCAGCAGTTTATTAAAAAGAATATTATATGGTCCGCAATTATACCAGAATAATTTAATAAGATAATTAATGAGCTTTTTAGTATTAATATATTAATATTGAAAAGCTTTTATATTTTTTAGAAAAAAATGATTTTTAATAACAAAAATAGAATTTATTAATTATTTTAAAGACTTATTAAATTGTTTAAGAAATAAATTATTAAATATTATACAGGTATTGTTAATAGTCTATTATTAAATAATAAACAGAAAATTTGGTTAATTAAGCATTGGCTAATTTATTTTAGAATATTTAATAAATTAATTGATGAACATAAGCATAAAGAATTAAATATTATTTAATAGAGGAATAAATAAATGGAAAAAGTTGCATTAGATTTGTTAGAATTTAAAAAAATAAAAAAACAAATATATAATTATATTGATACTCATCAAATAAATATAGATCAAATATATAAAATCGCGGAAAAAACTCATGACATGGAACAGATATATAATTATTATATTGATTATATTTATAACTTATTTATTAATGAATTACAATTAAATAGTTCTAAAATATTTATTAAAGAACAAAAAGAATATAATCAAGAATTAATGAAATTAATTAAAAATGAATTTTATATATATGCGAAAAAGAATATAAAAGAGAAAATAGAAAAATTACCAACATTAATTAATAATACTGATATTATTAATTTTATTAATGAATTAAGAAACAATAATGATAAAGTAGGAGATTTAACTGAGCCTATACCTTTTGATGCTAATGATATAAATAATAGAGATAGGCCTTTATTAATTTATCAATTATTAGATGAAAATAATAATATAATAGATGAAAATATAATTATTGGTGATTTTGGTACTCATCATAATAATTGCGTAGATAAATTAAAAAATCAAGATTATAAAAATATAAAAATTGCGTGTGGATATGTATATAGTGATATAGCTTTTATTGGAAATAATGAAGCTAATGAATTTGATAATTGGTCTATTGTAGCGAATATTATTAAAAATACTGCACCTCAAATAAAAAAGATATATCACATACCTGATGAAAATAATACAATAAACATGCCGTTAGAACGAATTTCAGAAAAAACAATAAAATTATCTAATTATTTTTATATATAAAATGAAAGCGAGCATATAAATGAAATTAAAAAGTTTTATTAATAAACAGTTAAAAAAAATAGATATAAATGAAATTATAAAAGATCGAATCGGCATAAGTTATATATATTATACTAATTCATTAGAAATCAATTTAACAAATGAAATAGTATATCAATTTCATTTAATATATTATAATAGCTGTTTTTATGCAGTAAAAGATAATCAATATGCTTTTACTCCTACAATGCAATATTGGTTAAAAATAAATCGTTATTATTTTATTATAAACGATATTAATAAGTATAGACGCAGATTTTTAATTTTGTTACTTAATAATAAAGTCGATTATTTAATTAATAAATATTTTATCACTCGATATTTTGAATTTCATCCAATCGATAATGATGCTGCTTTTTATACTGGTGTTATTGGCGATATTGTTAATAGTATATTATTAAATAATAAACAAAAAATTTGGTTAATTAAGCATTGGCTAATTTATTTTAGAATATTTAATAAATTAATTGATAAACATAAGCATAAAGAATTAAGTATTATTTAATATAAATAAAGGAAAAATTAATAATGATATATATACAAGAATTTAATTGGGATCAGACTGATGATATTATTTCTAATAATATTTTACTAGATAAAAATTTATTAAAAAAAAATCCTATACTATATGAATTAATTACACGACAAAAAGAAATATTTTCTGAGCGTGGAGATATAAAATTTAGATTAGCAGAAGAACATGCTACAAAAATTAATAATTCAATTAATAAAAAAACTCTATTTAATAAAACAAATAATATATTAGATGTCTGTTCTAAAATAGATATTCAATCTGATATAGATACTTTATCAGATATAAATGCTTTATCTGATGTAAATGAACAAATAAATACTAATATAGATATACAAAAATTTCAATTGAATTTATATAAACAAAAAAAAGAAAGTATAAAAATACCAGCTTATAAATGCTATATTAATAATCAATTATCATATTTCAAACTAAATAAATCAGATGATATTATTAAATTATTAGATAGTAATCATATATTATATACTTTACATAATAATAATTTATTTATTGATTATACACATAATCATTATTCATTTATTCAAATTGATAATAATATAATTTATTTTTTAGATAATCAATTATATATATTAACTAATATTATATATAAAAAAACTAATAATGCTGTATTAGTTCAATTAAATAATCAAGCTTATCATGAAAAATTTAATATATATAAATGGAATGATTTTAGCGAAGCAATTACTAAATTTAATCAATTACTAACTAAATTTAATTTTAACATTAATATAGCATTAGATAATGCTATTATTAATCATTATAAACATCGATCAATAAGCTAAATATCTAATTAAATATTAGATAATATGCAATTGAAAAATTGGCACCCTTAAAAGCTGCAGCTATATTTCTTATAATATAGCCACAGCTTTTTATTATTTTATAAACAATTCTTTTAAATCTTGATGATTTATATTGTCTTTATTAGTATTAAATAATAAATGATTATAATATGTATTAATGTCAAACGACGAAATATTATCTAACTGTTTACAAATAAATTGCTGAATCTCATTATCTAATGGAATCTCATCTGGAAATTTATAATAAATTAATGCATTACTAAATCCACAAAAATATAAATATACAGAATTAATAATAAAATATTTTTTTTGTTTTATAAATGACTCTACAAATAAAGGATAATTATATTCTTTTAAATATTGAATTTGTAAATACAAAAGTACTTTTTGTAATTGAATATTATTCATATCATATATAGAACAGATATATTTTGCTAAATCTAATGGAATATATAATTGCTGTATTTTTTTAGACTTTTTACTATATAATATATAACTTAAAAAAAATAGAGATAATAATAAAATTATTCCTATTAAGTAAATCATTTCTTTACTCCATATTTATTAAAAAAACTTATAGTGTGTATAATAATTCAATACTTTTGCTATAAGTTTTTAATTGCTCTCGTATGTCAGTTATTTCTTGCTTGGTTATATAATAATTATAATAGTAAAAATCTCCTATCTGATCATTTATCTGAGTATAATAAATATGCTGGCAATAATCTATATATTCACGAGAACTAAATTTATAATAATCGCCAATAATAAAATTACGAAAAAAATTATTTTTATATGTATTTATATATATTAATCTTTGCTCTTTATTAACATAAGTATCAGTTAATAAAATGATAAAATGTAAATAAGATATTTTATAATTATTATCATAAATTAAATTTAATGTATTATTCGATATTCTATAATAATTGTAATAATTATAATCATATACCATTTTTTTAGTATATAAAAGTTGATCATCTTTAAAAAAATGAAAAAAATAAATATCTAAATTAGAATTTAATCGAATTATATTACTTATTATATCACTATAACCTAAATATTTAGCACGAAAATTAATTTTCATTATTATACCTCAATATTATAAACCAGCTGCGTAATATTCATAACACTGATCTAAACATTTCCATACTAAATTTTCACCATATTCACTTAAATTAATAAATTTATATCTACGTTTAAATTCTTCTAAAGATATATTATCAAGAATAGTAGTTAATACAGTATTTACAAATAATGTTGTAAAAAATTTTACATTTTCAAAATCAAGGATTACTTCATCTTGTTTATGAATTGTTTCTTTTATAACGGGCATAATTGTATCTAAATCTTCTTGTACAAAAGCTGTATTAATATATTTATTCATTTTTATTATCATTTTCATTTCTCCTTTTTATTATAATTAAAGTTTTAATAATAAGAAAAAAGATTTAATTTTATTAATAAATCTGTTTTTATATAAATTAAATCTTTTTTCATCAATATTACAAATAATATTTGATACAAATTCTATAGAAAATATATTTTCTATATTTCGCATATTAGGCCATATTTTAATATCTTTATCTGGTAAAAAAGCTATATTATTTGATATACTTACTTCATTATACTCATCAACATTAACAAGAAAAATGTTTTTATAATCAATATATAATATACCTTTATAAATAAAAGTTAATAATATATATTGATTATTATAAAAAGGACACATAAAATTCCAAGTATATTCAAAATTTTTATTATCTATAAAATTAGATGCAATTTCATGTGAAGATGTGCCTATACATTTATAATAATAATCATCAGATAAATCCATACGAGCATATGTATTACAAAATTTATTAATAATATTAAAATCATTATTATAAATGAAATATTGACAAAATTTTATATTTGATTTATTCATATTTATTTTCCTTTTTTTATTTTAATTCTTTAACCTTAACAGGAATTGTATCTTGATAATATTTATTATTTTTTATATTAACTGCACTAATTTTAGCTCGCCAAGAACCAGTATCAATCATAGTTATATTATTAGGCAACATAATCGGTTTACTATTACTATTAATATTTTGAGTAGGTGTATGTCCTATAATTATTTTATCACTACCTTTATAATTATCAAAAAATTCCCAGCGAATCCATAATAAATCTTCTAATATTTGTTCATCTAAAGTTTTATAAGGATTAATCCCAGCATGAACAAATATTGTATGCTGATTATTAATATCCATTTCAAATATAGTATATAAATTAACTATTGTACATAAATAATCTTTAAATAATTGATATTCATTTTTTCTAATTATTTCGGAAAATGTTTTGCTTCCACCATTAGGTAAATAACTACCATAATTATCTTCGGATTCTCTCATTTTATTAAATAAAGTTTTAAATTCTTCCAACGACATATTTTTTATATCTTTCATTTTAATCTTATCAAAATAATTAAAATTATATATAATATGTTCAAGTAACATTAATTCATGATTACCCAATAAGAATATCATATTCTTATAATTAATCATTTCTATAACAAATTTCATACAATCAACATTATTATCTCCGCGGTCAGTATAATCACCATGAAAAATCAATAAATCTTTATTAGTAGGCTTTATTTGATCTAATAAATTAATCAATTTATCATAACATCCATGAATATCACCAATTGCAATTATTCTATTCCAATCTTTTTCATTATATTCAATATTATTATTCTTATCAAATTGATATTGATTAATATTATTATTAGGAATATTATACATTAATACTCAACTCCATATATTTATTATATTTATTATACTTATTTAATTTTTTTAATAAAAAAAGATCAGGTTAAAATTAATCTATTTTTTATTATCAACTTAAATTTAACCTAATCCATTTTTATTAAATTAAAATTTTTTATTAAATTAACGAGCAGCAAAACTAAGTGCTGAATAATTTATATTAGAAGAATATGTACCATGATGCGAAGCCATTATATATGATCTTCCACGATAATTAAATATATATGCTTGTTGATTTCCATTAATTACATTTGTAAGTTCCTTACTATCAAGAGCTCCGTACATATTTATTGCATTAGTGATTAAATCCATATAATGGAATAATATATTCTTACAATCAGCATGATTATCACTTACACAAACTGTAACCATTTTAACTTTATTATTACTATCTGCCGAAATTAACATTATATTTATTTTACTATTAGCACAAACTGTTGCTAAATAACAATTTTTATCTTGTAAATAAGTTACATCTTGTATTATAAAATTACGCATATATTTTAAATATGGACCTGATAATCCTTTAAATGCTAGTTTAACTTGTTGATTATAAGCAGTAATAAATTGCAGCGGCGTCATATCTACTAAATTTGCTGCAGAAACATGAATAGGAAACATGAAAATAAATGTAATAATAAAAAACCATTTTTTCATGATTAAAATCCTTTCTTTAAAAAAAATAATTAATAAAAAATCTATTATAAAAGAAATTAATTAATAAAAAAAAACTATTATAAAATTCTTTTATAATAGTTAATAATAGATATTTTAAAAATTTACCATCATTTTTTAAAAAATTTTAAGATTTATATAAACGTTGATTTAAACAGTCATCAATTAATTGCTTAGCAATTTCATAATTTTTATTTTTGCTATTTTTCTTTTTTAAATTCTTTTGTAACCACATTAAATTATTCTTATTAAATGTTAATCTATAAAATGGTATATCAAAATTTTTTAATATCTGCTGTAATTTATCTGCCGTATTAATTACCCCATTTACATTTTTATTAGTATTAATTGATCCCACTAAATTAACGTTATCTAACAATTATTATCCCTTCCTTTATTTATTTGCATAAAGTTCTTTAACATTGTCTTTAGCTTGCTTATAAGCAAGCTGTAATTCTTTAAAATTAGGTTTATATGAACCATCTGATAAAACTTGTTTTACATATTGATTAAATTTTTCTTCTTCTTGCTTCTTATTAGATAATTCATCATATATAATAATATTTTCATTAATCATTATATATTGATCTAAATCAATATGATTAGATTGATTACTAATATATTGACCCTGATCATTAAAATTATTCCAGTCATATATATAATAATCACAATTATTATCTCGTAAATATTTTATCCAAGCTTTATATATATTTGTTGCTGGAGTAATTTTATTTTGTTGAATTGATTTACGTACTTCTTTTAATAAAGAACTTATATCTATATTATTAACTGGAAAAAAATCTGATATAAATGCATAATGTGAATCTGCAAATATATCATATTCTGATTTACCATCTAATTGAAAATCATGAATTAACTGAGTCGTATTAAAAGTTTTATTAATATTTAAAAATTCAGGGAGTGTAATTTCAGTATGCTCTTGTTCATAATATTGCTGTAATATTTGTTTAATTTGTTGTTCTTCTTCATTATTATATTTTTCTTCAGCTAATTGCGATTCCAAAGTATTTAATTCTTCAAAATTTTCATTTTTACTTAATTCTTCTGCTAATTTATCAATATTTTCCACAGCAGCATATAATTGATTTAATCTATTATTTTCAAGTATTGATTTATTAGCTTGTTCATTTATAATATCCCATTCATTTAATTTTTTTTCTTCTTTCTTATTATATATATTAATATTAGCGAATAAATCAGATTCTTCTATAATATTAATAAAAGGATCAATTTTTAATGATTGTAATTCATTTGTTTGTTCTTCAATAAAATTAATTAATTCATTTAATATAATATTAGTAAATATTTTCAATAATAATATCTCCTTTATTATAATTGATCTAATAATTTTTTTGATTTATAAAATTCATTGAATATTGAATATAAATCAGACCAAGCAAAAATTAAATTTCCTATACTACAATTAGATAAAAATGAATTAAGTTCATCTATAGTATAATTTTGTATATTATCAATTACTCTATTCATAAAGCATTGATTAAAATCATTAGTAAATATTGATTTAAATAATATGCGTTCATCATTAGAATAAATATTATCACAAATATCAATTATTACTGCACAATGAGTATTTAATTCATTAAATGAACAGTCACTAATGAATTTATGTAAATGTGGAATAACATATGGTATATATTGAATTGGTAATGATTTAAAATCAAAATATTTTGTTAATTTTTTAAATTCTTCATAATCAGACAATATATTAATAATATCATTATTATTAATACTATTTAAAAGATAAGATATGACTATATATTGATTTTTAAGTTTATAATATTGTTGTTTATACTTTTCAAATGATTCAATAATTGTTAATATTTTTTGCTGATATTTTATTAAATCACAACAATCAGTTATTATATTATTCGTTTTAAATTGGTCTATATAATCATTAATAACAATATTTTCTGCTGATATTGAATTTAAAAATTTCAAATTTTTAGCATAAAATTCTACATCAGTTGATTGAAATGGTAATAAAAATGTTTTATCAGAAAAAGTATATAAAGCTTTATTAATATGATAAAATTGATCAGGAATTGTCCATGTTCCCATTATAATTTTTACCTCATTCATTAATTTCATTTAATAATTTATTAAATTGTACTTTATCTTTGAAATAAGCATTAAAAATACTTTTTAATTTATATGAATTTTTAATAATATTAAATTCTTTATGTAAAGAAGGAAATTTACAAATTATATTATTAATAATAATAATTGGCGGATAAATCTCTGTATTATATCTAAATGAATATTCAGTATAATATGTATCATAATATTTTTCATAAATAAATGTATTTTGGCTAATAATATTTTCAATTTGAATAATTAATTTGTTAGTAATCATTAAAAATGTCTCCTTTAAACAATATTTTCTTTATAATACATATCAGATTTAATAATTTTATTTCTTCCTTTTTGAGCATAAGTATTAGCTAATTCATTACCAATATTATTAGAATGTCCCATAATATATTTTATATTTAAATAAAAATTTACTTTAGTAGTAAGAAAAACATAAATTGTATTAATTAAAGCATACAATACAGGATTTAAATAAGTTAATTTATTATAGACTGCATTTACAATATATTGATTATCTGTATAAATACAAATATTATTATAACATTTTTTATAAGCATATTCAATAGCTTTTCTAATAGCTAAAGTTTCTGCATATAATGCACCGAGATTATATTTATTTTTTCCAATTATTGAATAACCATTTTTTATATAAAAATGATTATCATTATCTATAACAAAAGCATAACCGACAATATTCTTTTTACTATACTTAAATGAACCATCGGTATAAATATTTTTTAAATTATAATTTTTATTATACAACAAATATGTAATATCTCTATTTTGATATGTTCTATTTTCATTATGAAAAATATTATTATTGATTCTCATACTTTTTCAATCCTTTGTATAAAAATTTTAAGGAGAAATATATAAATATATATACATTTCTCCTTTTTTATAAATTTATTTTAGCCACAATTCTTCTTGACTCTTAGCAGAATTAATTAACTGCATAGCCAAATTATCTAATTTATTAACATAAAGACTATTAATAACTTGAGTGAATAAAGAATAATCAATAAAATATCCATGCGAAATAATATATTCATAATGCTGAAATACATCATGATATTGTTTTAATTCATTATTTAAATATTCATTATTTTTTAATTCCATTTGAAATTGCATATTTAATATATTATAATCAGAATTTAATTTATTATATTTTTTTAATAATATCTCATATTTATTTACTATATTTTCATTTTTAATAGAATCATTATTAATAGAATCGTTTTTAATAGAATCATTTTTAATAAATATTAATTCTTTATCATCAATAATATTATTATCTGATAAAGAACTATTTTTATGTTCAGACATAATATAATCATTGAATTCATGGTTATAAAATGAATGAATTATATCTAATATAAGTTTTTTTATAGCTTGTTTATCAATATTTTGATTATTGGAATTATTATTTAATTGATTATATGCTTGATTTAATTTATCATAAGATTGCTGTAATTTTTGATAAGATAATTCTAAACTTTTATATTGTTTTTCTATATCTTTTAAAGCATTAATTTGATTAGATAAATGATTAATAACATTAGAAATATTAGTAGCAATCATTATTAATTTCCTTTCTTTTATAAAAGAATAAATTATTATTATTAATAATAAAATAATAAAAAATAATTTTAATTAAAATAGATTAATATTTTATTGTATCAAGCTTCTTTTTAATATATTTTATTGCATAATCTAATCCATAATTAATACTTAAATAATAAATGTATGATGCACTTTTATTAATTTTTCGTGCCCAACCAAATAATGTATTAGATTCATTATTTATAGTAATTAATTTCTTTTTAGTAATAAAATCAGTATTATCTACAACTGTTGTATAAAGAAAATTATAAGTATATTGTCGTCCCATAGACATAATCATATCTTCTAAATATGTTCTAGATTTATTAATAAATAAAGACCATTGTTCATAAGTAGCATAAATATCATTTATTTTAAAATAATTAATAGTATTTGGTTTAATTTTTAATTTATTAAAAAAATTGTTAGGATTATTTTTTAATAAAATCATAGCATAATCATGAGTAATACTAGCTATCAGTTTAGTCCAACCATATCTATTATTGGTAATATTATTATATGTTATTAATTTACCATTGCTCTTCCAATTAATAATTACATCATTATCATTATTTTTATTGTCATTATTATTTTTATTGCTATTATTTTCACCATCATTAATCTTATTATTAATAATTCGTTTAAGTTTAGGCTTTTGTTTTAAAACACATTTAGGTATTTGATTAGTATTAAGTATTTGATATAATGTATTTGGTCCATAAGCATAATATACAAATAAACAATCATATTTAGAAAGTGAACGAGATAAACTCCATTCTTTAAATGTTTTATTTTCATTGGAAAAAGTAAATTTAGTATCTAAATCGATATTAATTAAATTATAATTAATGATATTATTAATAACTTGAATAATAAAATCATCATTTGCATTAAATTGTTTCTTTAATCTATTTAAAAAATCATGATGTATATGTAAAATTTTTCGCCAAGTATTTAAAGAAGCTGCATAATTATGATTAATTGTATCCGCTTCTTTAAATAAAACTTTTGTAAATATATTAAGATTATTATAAATCGGAGTAAAATTAGCATTTTGAATTTGATAGATATCAATGTTTCTCATTTTTATTTCTCCTTTTTTATTTAATCAAAATTAATTAAAACAAATCCTTTACTTGATCTTCCATACTATCAAATAATTCATTGAAAGCTTCTTTTAATTGCGTAAATTCTTCATATGAAGATATCTTAATAAATAAACCATTTTTAGTCGGGCCTGAATAAGATTTAGTTTGAATAAATTGTCTAATATTAATTGCAAAATCATTGGTATACTTATCTTGTTCGATTTTAAAATTTAATGTTTTAAATTCATCAATATTAATAGAAATATTTTTAACAGTATTAAAGCGATTATTATAAGTAGTCATTTATGTTAACTCCTTTATTAAATTTAAAATAAAAGGTGTATATATTCAATTTTTTTATATATACACCTTTTATTTTTATGAATTAGTTTTTAAAATTAATTAGTTGTTTTAAATGTTTGTTTAACTATTTCAATATAATTATCATCATCAAACGGAAGCATTAGTTTAAAATTCCAATTATAAATATTATTGTAATATTCATAATCTTCTTTAAAATTATTAATAATATATTTATGATTAATATAACCATAAATATATTTATACCAATCGGTATAAATTTGATTAATTTCAAACATATTTTTCATTGTTAAATTTTGATAATTAGAAATAGCTAAAATAACATTAATGTTAAAACAATGCGGACGATAATTATTATCATCAGATGATGATGAAGGCGATTCTACGCTAAATTCAAGACATTGAAATTTTTTACCCAGAAGAAGACTATTAAGTTTAAAAATTAAAATATCAGTTTCAAAATTTAAAGAAGAATTAAAAGTTGATTTAGAAATAAAGTTTTTGTTAAGCATTTTTTTAACTCCTTTATTAAATTTATAATAAAAAATGTATATATTTAATTTTTATATACACTTTTTATTTTCTTAATTTATTTACAAAAAAAATTTTAGAAGTAAAAAATTAATTTAACAATCCACATTTATCTAATTGACGATAAAGAATTTTTATTGCATAATCTATACCATGATTTTTAGCTAATGCATAATAAGTATTTCTATTTTTATGCAATTTTTTTGCCCAGCCGTATAAAGTCAATGATTCATTATTAATAGTAATTTCTTTATTTCGTGTTATAAAATCTATGTTATCCACAACTGTTGTATAAAGAAAATTATAAGTATATTTACGTCCCATAGCATATTCCATATCTTCTAAATATGTTCTAGGCTTATTAATAAATAAAGACCATTGTTTATATGTGGCACAAATTCCATTAATATTAAAATAATGGTTATTATTTGATTCAATACCTAATTTCTTAAAAAATATATCCGGCTTAAATTTAAGTAAATATCTTGCATTTGCTGCAGATATATCAGACATTAATTTTACCCAACCAGATATATTATTAGTAATATGATTATAAGTTATTAATATTCCATTAGATTTCCATTGAGCTTTATATGTATTATTAATATTATCAGTAAACAACACTTTTTGCAACACATCAGGACCATAAGAATAATAAATATATAAACATTCCCAAACAGGAAAAGATTTAGATAAACTCCATTTTTTTAATGCTTTAGTTTCATTCATGAAAGAAAGTTTCGTATTTATATCAATACCTATAAGATTATAATTAATAATGTTGTTAATTGTTTGAATAATAAATAAATCATCAACTTTAAATTCAGTTTTTAATTTATATAAATAACTATTTTTTACATGCAATACTTTAGACCATAAATATAAAGAAGCAGTATAAATATGATTAATTGTATCTGCTTCTTTAAAAACTACACGATCAAAAACACTAAGTTTATTATAAATAGCAGTGAAATTAACATTATGAATTTTATAAATATATTGAGCTTTCATTTTCATGTCTCCTTTTTATTAAAAAATTTATATTTATTTCTTTAAAAAATGTATATTATTTTTTCTTAAATTAAATCTTTAACTTGTTCTTCAAGATCATTAAATAATTCGTTAAAAGCTTCTTTTAATTGTGTAAATTCATCATATGAAGATATTTTAATAAATAAACCATTTTTAGTCGGACCTGAATAAGATTTAGTTTGAATAAATTGTCTAATATTAATTGCAAATTCGTTAGCATATTTATCTCGTTCAATTTTAAAATTTAATGTTTTAGATTTATCAATATCAACAGAAATATTTTTAATAGTATTAAAGCGATCATTAAAATTAATCATTATTAATTTCTCCTTTTTTATACTAATTAAATATTATAATACTCATTAAAAATTAATTCATTATTGTAATTATGAATATTTAAAGTAATTCCTTCAATATTATTCTGAAATAAACTTTTAATTGTTTCATCATATTCATTAATAAATTGTTTAATTTGATAATCAATTTGATTTAAAGTTTTTAAATGAAAAAAACAATTTGATTGTATTGTAAATACTAAAAATTTTTGTTTATATACTTTTGTTGAAACACTTATTATATTCATAGTAATAATATTATCATTTATTTGCTGGCAAAAAATATCAAGCAATTCATTAGTATAGTGTATTGAATCTGCAGGAATAACATTAATTTTTACATTATTAATCATTTTTTATTCTCCCTTTTTATTAAAAAAAACAATTACTATATAATTATTTTTTATAAGTAATTGTTTTTTTCAAAAAATTAAATTGTTTTTCAGTAATACCATATTGATGATAGCAATCAATAATATCAATATATGCTTGTCTCATATAGCCTTTTTTAACAAAAATAGTTTCATTACGAACACCGGAAATAATTTCATCAACTTGCTTCCATGGAGTATTTAATAATTTATCAAGAAAATGTTTTTGTTTATCTGAAGGATTTTCTGATTTCGTTAATGAAAGAATTATTTTATATATATCAGCATGTTCTTGTTTTATATAGTCTATAACGTCTTTTTTATCTTGTAACAAGGGGTGCGAATGTGAACGAGTTTCTTTTTCAATTTGCTTTTTAGCATGCCAATAAGTAGCGTTAATAATTCTTTCAAAAGAATCTGGAAGGAATAATTTTAAATTAAACATATATCGTAATTCAGCGAGTTTTAACATATTTACTAAGTCATCACTATCAAGCTTTAATAAATGCGGTGTATTTTCAGTAATAAAATCTAATTTAGCTTGATAATGAAATTGATTTTCATATTCATCAAAATTACCGTTATATTTAACAAATTTATCAATACCTTGTTGAATTTCGGCATTAGCTTCATTAAAACCATTTTTAATAAATTTTAATTGAGCAGGTGATAAATTAAAAAAATCGGTAACGCATTTTATACCAAATTTTAATTTTTTACCGGTTTTTTTATTATATGCAATATGTACATATCTTAGAGGATGACCTGCTTCACAAAATTCATTACCGCGTTGGCCACAATCATAATAACCATAATAAACCCAGTCATCAATCAAACCTGAATTACCAAGCTCTCTTAATGCAACAATTTCATAAGCGCGACGCGAACGTTCCATTGAATATTTTTTATAAAATTCAACTTGTTCATCTGTCATACCATATTCTTTAATAATTTCACTAAAAGTTTGTCTTTTTATAGGCCTTAAATCAATAGATGTATCATTATCAGAAGAAATATCCGTATTAAACGAAATATTACAATCTAACTGCTTAGCAAATTTTTCAATTTTTTTATAATCTTGCATAGATAATACAATACTATTTGTTTCGCATGCTTGACACATATAATAATCTCTCCTTTAGATTATTTTTATATTAATATTATAAAATATTAATATTTTTTAATTTAACATGCTGATATAAAAATGACTTTAGTAATTTTAATAGATTAGAATCATTTTTTAATTTAACATATTGATATAAAAATGATTTTAATCTATTAAAATAAAAAAATTAGATAATTATTTCTTATCTAATTTTTTATTTCATATATATTTTATAATATTAATATTTTTTAATTTAACATGCTGATATAAAAATGATTTTAGTAATTTTTATTAGATTAAATTTATTTTTTAATTTAACATATTGATATAAAAATGATTTTAAATTTTATTTAATAAAATATGACTTTGACGATAATCACGTAATTGTTTACTAATATTAGTATTTGCTGAAGTAATTGATAATATAGAATCTAATTTATCTAAAATATTATCTGTAATATTATTTATAATAAAATTATATAATAAAGATTCAAAAGTTTTATTAGATAATTTATTATAATATAATATATTGTTTAATTGCAATAAAGGCACATAATCATTAATATGATAAATAATATATTTAAAATTATTAATAACATAATTAATTAATTGCTGTAAATATAATTGATTATTTATAAATATACAATATTTAATAATATATAATACATTAATATTCTCTAAATCAATATATCCATTTTGATTAGCTAATATATTTAATTTATTTGTATTTTTAGTAACAATTAATTTATATTGATGGAGATTATCAATTATTGAATTTAATTCGTCAAGAGAATATTGTAATATTTCTTGCCAAGCTAATTTTCCACATAATTTATATTTATTGATTTTTCGTTTTAATGATAAACACATATAATACAATTTTACAGTATTAATTGATAAATTAATAGGATAATTAAATATTATATTATAATATGTATTATACATATATTTCATTTTATCAGCAATTAATATTTTATATACATTATTAAAATGATCATAAGGAAATATATCATATTGTAATAAAACATGAAAATAATTTATACTATAACAAAATTTATTTAATATTCTCATTTGAACTAATTTATCAGTATTATCAATATTTTCATTTATATATTTATAATATTTATCAAAATTAATATTTAAAGGTGTATTTTTTATATAAGATAAACGATTATTAAAAGATGAAAAAGGATCTAATATACAATTTAAAATTATATTTATATCAGTGTCAATATAAATATTAGTATTAATAACTTTATTTATATAAGATTTAAACATTTTATTTATCCTTTATCCTGTATCAATTTTATCATTAATATTAGTTTCTAATATATTTTCTATGGTTTCTAATAAAAATCTATTATAATTATTATAAGGTATTAATTGATTATTTTGTAAAAAATTATATACTAATTGAATATCTGTTTTTAAAAATGATACATATTTTTTATATGCTTTTGTATTAATATGCAAAAATGAAGGTAAATTATCTATTTTAGATATAGGTTCTATTACAATAAAATAATAATCACCAATATCAACTAAAGGATTATCTTGATATTCTTTCCATTGAACATATTTAGCTGTATCTTTATCTAATAATAACTGACAATTTAAAAATTGTCTATGCCGTTCAATTTCATTTCTATAATGTTGTAATAAACTAATAAAAAATGTAACATGAAAATTAGAATGAATATAATATTGATATTTTACATTATTTAATATTTTATCTTTATATTCTTCTAAATCATATTCTGTATGAAAAGCATTTTTTAATGAAAATTCTGGAATTTTTTTTAAAATACTATATAATTGATCATCTACATTAAATTCATCATTTAAACTAAGATAATTTGCATATTTACCAAAATTTTTACGATATTGTAAAAATTTTTCTACATAATGCCATAATATATATGGCTGACTATTGGTTTTAGGTTCTTTAATATCAATTATCTTATATGCATATGGGCAATTAGCAACTAAATCATCATTATCATATTGTGTTAATTTACATAAATGGCATTCATTATTATTTATACATTGACCTGAACATTGACATAAAGTTAATACTTTCTTCTTTGAATTTATATATTTATCATTAGTACCATAATATTTTTTAATAGAATAATAGTATACTGTATTAATATCAATACCATTTATTTCAATAGTTGGTGTATTATCCTCATATACATTATAATCTGCTATAACTAACTTATCTATTGTTAATCAACTCCAATTAATTTTTATATTTTTATTAAAGTAATATAAAAGATAAAAAAAATATAAAGGCTAGATTAATAAAATCTTTTATTTTTATAACCTTTATATATAATTTATATTAATATTTTATATTAATTGAAAAGTTAATTTTAGCGTCTTTAATCTTGCTAATTGATCATTTGTAAAACAAGTTGCATATTTTATTAAATAATTTATATAAAATAAATTTTTATACTAGTATATTTATTCAATCTTTCGTTAAATATAATCTATACTAAAATATAACAATTAATAAGAATTTATTTTTAAAAAATTGAATAAAGTTATTAATCTATTTATATAGAATTAAATAGCATATGACTATATTTTTATAAAGATTTTAAAAATTTCAATATATTATAATATTTACTAAATGATTAGTCGTTAGATAAATATTTATATTAATATAAATATTTACTATTGATAAATTAAATATATTAATTATACCAATATATAATTTTATAATTAGTGGCTAATTAACCGCGCATACGATCAATTAATATTTCAGACATTTCTTCTGTAAAAAATGATTCATATAATATATATAATATAAGCATCATTTTTGGTCCACGTCTAGCACGTGCTAATAATTGATCTTTATATATATTCCATACTTTAATAAGATAATCCGCTGGGAATATTTTAAAACATGTATCAGTAATAGCAACTTTTTGTAACATAGTACTATTATGATTATTAATGAAATAAGTTCTATTCTTAAATTCTATCATATTAACTGCATATTGACCAAATTTAAAAATTATTTCTTCCAAATCTGAATATTTATTAAATAATTGATCTAATGCAACAGATAAATTTTTTTGATTAACATTTATAATAGGTGCATATATTGAACGTTCCATAATTGAATAAAAATAAATTTTAACTACTTAATATAATTAATCTATTATATTGTATATAAAAGAATATGACTATATTTTTTTACAAAAAATATTCAATATATATTATTTACATTATATTAGTCGTTAAATATATATTTATTAATAATAAATATATATTATTGATAAATTTATTAAAAATTATACCAATAAATTTATTATATAAAGGCTAAATTAACCTCGCATCTTTTTCTAAAAGTTCATTTAATAATTTTATTGCACTATCTTCGTCTAAAATATTATGAAATATTTTTTCTAAGCCTTGAATATTAGAATCAGCAATTAATAAAGGTACGCTGAAATATTTACTATATTCTTGTATTAGTTTTTCTGTATCTCGAAAAGTATAATTTAATGAAATTAATTCTTCTGCTAATAATTTCATAATAGTATATTTATTAGTATTATTTTTTAAATCTTCTATATTGTTTATCATGCTGCTTTATTGGTCCTTTCTTTTCAACATATTTAGCTACTAAGTTTTTTAATTTATCTAAATCATATGAATTAATATTTTTTATCATATCATTATCTAAATTAATAAAATTTTTCATTAATGAATATTTATTTAATAATCGTTTTAATAATCCAATATTAATCTGATCAAAATTAATACGATCATCAATTAATATTTTTGGCTTATTACTTATAAAAAGCGATTTAATATGCTTTTCATCTTTATAAATTTTAGTAATTAATTGATTTTTATATAATTTTGTAGTTTTTTCATGCTCTAATTGTACTCTATTGTGAACAAATTGCTCATTTTTGTATATTATATCAATAATATTATTATCTTCTTTGCTTATCGGTTTTTTTAATAATGCTACTTCATTTAAGAATGGATCGTCTTTTTGAATAATTTTATGACCTTTATATAATTCATCCGTAACTATACAAGATTGTTTATAATTATTAACGACTTCTTCTGTTAATGTAGATAAAACATCTCCAGATAATAAAACTGCTGCAACTGATGGTAAAGTATTTAACCACCACATAAGTTTTTTTGTCATAGAAGCTTTAATAAAAACATATAAAGATAATATCTTTTTAGATATAATTCTACGATGTACTTTATTTGCAGAATTTAAATATTCAATAGTAAAACGTTTAATTGGTACAAATATATCATAAACATTATCTAAAAAATCATGTCCAATAATACCATTTAATATATCACGTTTTGCTTTATATTCATAATTACTGCGGGTAACAATAATATACCATTGAGGTTCGTTTGATAAAATATAATCCATATTTATTTACCTATCATTAATTATTTATTAAAAGAATATAATATAAAATTTTATTAAAATAAATGCTTAGATTTTTATATAAGTAGATTTTAATCTATTATTGAATATGATCCAAATTTATCTAAATATCGTTTTTTATATATTTGAGTAGATTCATCATCAAAAAATTTAAATAATATTGTATCATCATTTTCATTTAATGCAACATTATATTGCATAATCATTCCAGATCTATATATTATTTTATTGTCATTATCATATCCTGATTTTATTGACCATATATTATTTATATGAAATATTCGGGAAGTAATATATTCATATCCATATGTATTTAAATATTCATCTAGTTCTTCTTGAGTAATAGTATCAAGAATTAAATCGCTTAATGCAACCATAGTAGAAATATAGGGAGTACAAGAATATTGTTTATCAATAGGAATAGCTATTTGTAATGTATATTCTTGATTATCATGATCAATATTTTTACATGTTCCAATATATCCTTTTTTTAACATTATACCATTAGTCATTAAAAAATCTTCTGTTAATTTTAATCTATCATATAATCGCATAATATACTCCACTTATATAAAGATAAAAACAAAAAGAGAACTATAATAATTAGTTCTCTTTCTTTATAAATATATTTTATATTTCCGCCCGAGGAAAAATGAAATATATTCTTAAGGCCACAGATCGCCCTTTATTATAATAATATAAACAAAGTAAATATATATTTACTCATAATCAATATAGCATTTTTATTAATAAAATGCTATTATAACAAAGAAGTCATCAGATTTTTTCTGCTAGGAAAATTTTAAAGTAATTATATTTAATAAAATACAATTACCTTTAATAAATAAAATATAAATATTAAAATTATGACAATAAATTAATAAGATCTATTTTATCTTAATATATAAAACAAAAAGAGACTATCATTTTATATAAAATAATAATCTCTTTCATAATCAAATAATAATTAATATCTATAAAAGTATAAATCTTTTACTAAAAAAATTAATTATCCATAAAAAATTTAAGTATCATATAAAGCATTGCAATTAGCAAACAATAATTTATTTTCGGCGCGGTCATTAATATAGATAATAATTTTATATAAGTAAAAAATTCATACCCTGGAAAAGATATTAATTATACTTTAAACAACGGAAAGGAAATTTTACCCAAGGAACTTTTCTAAGTATTTAATCCTTTATATATAAAATAAATAAAAAAATACTATATATAACATTTATTTAAAAAATATTTAAAAAAATGCAATATTAATAATAAACAAAAAACCTATATATTTTTTGATATATAGGTTTTCTTTATCTGAATATTTTAATATAAAGTTTCAAGGAACAGTCTTCTATCTATATATAAAAATATAAATTAAAATTTAGATTTTAATTTATATTAATAATCTTCTTTAGATTCATTTGGATCTAATCTAACAACTTTTCCCCACGGTGGTTGAACAGATTCATCAGTATTACATATAACCCAGATAACTGGGATGCCTTGTGCTATATCTTCATTATAAAAATTTAACCATCCGTCAGTTAGGAGGATTATAACATTTATGTCATTTCTATTGTAATTTTCGGTTAAGTATTTGAAACATGGTTTACAATCTGTACCACCGCCAAGATTTTGCATCTTTTTACTTGATTCTTTTAATAATTGATGTAAATCCGTAACGTCTTCAAAATCTGTTAATTCTGTTGGCCGAACATCGAAAAACCCAACTTTACCGTTTAATTTAAATTGATTCGCAGCTCCAACTATTTCTGAAAAACACATGTCAATATCTTTTTGACTCATACTGCCGCTACAATCAATATAAAATATTAAATCTTTTGCTATATCTTCCATTTCACTAAAACTTGGTAATTTTATATCACCAAATAAATCTTCTGTATATCTATTATCTGGTTGTCTCCAAGAAAAATCATTTACCTCTTGCTGTAAATAATCTGCTAATATTTGACGCCAATTTTTTTGTGGTTTATTCAACCTATTAATTAGTCTTGCTAATCCTGCTGGTAAATGTCCAGGATCTTTTGCAGCAGCTTGCATAGCTGCTGTTAAAAAGCGCCCTGCCCAAGTTCTAGATTTTATTGAAGCATCTTTTTTCGCTTCTTTAGATTCCCAACGTGAATGATCATCTAAAGGAGTTTGTCCATTATTAGATTGATCTTGTGAATTACCATCTTGATTTGAATTATTATTCTTAGAACCTTTACTATAACTATTGCCATTGCCTCCAAATGAAGGCATAGATTTAAAATTCGCTGGAAGCAATGAATAAATTTGTTCAGCGGACATATTATCATATTTACTATTATATAAACAATTTTCAGGCATACGTATAGCATTACGCTGTTTAGAACTAGTTTCATAATGATTAATATATTCCATAATTATAGAATGAACTGCATAATCACAAGCCCAATTCCATTTTTCAGGATTTCTAGAACCTCGACGATGAATATGATCTAAACAGCAATGCATAATTTCATGTATAACTAAAAACGCTAAACAAGGAGTATCTAAAGCTTTAATATAATAGGGATTATAATAAAAATTTAATCCATCTGTAGCAGCAGTAGTTATTGTATAATCTTGCGTAAATTGTAAATGTACAGATAAATATCCGAAAAATGGATATCCAATTGTCATATTAAGACGAGCTTTTACTAATTTATTATATATTTGTTTTTCTTCTTCTGGACTCATTGGTTTAGTAGCTACAACCTTTTTTGATAACTCTTCCTGAGTCCAATATTTTTGTTGCTTAGCCATTATTTATCATACCTTTCTTTTGTAATATTTTAATTCGTTTCTTTTTTATTTATTTCTTCTGTTTTATCTTTTTCTATGTTATTATTAACAGTATTTTTAACAGAATTATTAATAGAATTATTAATTGAATCTTCTGTAGTTATTTTTTTCTTATGTGATTTAATAGGAGTAGTTAATGCTTTTAACGGATCCCAATTATAACCATTAATTCTAGTATATACAGAACGATATTTTATATTATATTGATCACACCATTCTTTTAATGTCTTTGTTTCATTATTAATAGTAATATATTGATTTTGTCGTGTATTATTATTTTGTTCTTTATATGTAGCCCAACGACAATTTTCAGGGCAATAATTACCATTTACATTTATTCTATCTATGGTTAAATCATTTTTATATCCATTATTTATTGCCCAATTGTAAAAGCTATCAAAATCATTTTTCCACTCATCGCATATAATAATTCCTCTACCACCATAATATTTATAAGCTTGACTATTTGAATTATAACAACGCTGTTGCATACCATGCCAAATTTTATTTAAACGCTGTTCATCATTATTACTATTTCGATTTTGTACTTGCGCTGGTGTAGTTAAAGCTTTTAACGGATCCCAATGTAATGCAGTTATTCGTGAAAATACAAGATCATAATTAATATTATAAAAAATACACCATTCATTTAATGATTTAGTTTCATTATTAATAGTAATGTAATGATTAGTTGGTTTGTTATTAGCTTGTTCTTTAGTTGTTACCCAGCGGCAATTTTCAGGACAATAATTTTTATTAAGATCAATTCTATTTAAGTTTAAATTGTCATTATAACCATTATCCATTGCCCAATTATAAAAATTTTCAAAATCATCTAGCCATTTTTGACAAATCTGTATATTTTTATTTATAATATTTTTATAGCGTGAATCATTTTTATTATAACATCTATTTCTCATATGATTATATATTTTATACAATCGAGTAGATTTGCCATTATAATGCTTATGTGTATTTTTAAAACCAGTTATTGAACATCCACAAGTTTGTGTATTACCATTTTGTAGTGAAGCATATCTAAATTCTTTAATTTTTCCACATTCACATTGGCATTCTACTGTTATATCACTATTTTGAGGATTACGCCTAGCTTTTAAAATAGTTAATTTACCATGCTTTTTTCCGATTAATTTATTTAAATCTATTTTTTGATGAGCACATCCGCAACTTTTTGTATTGCCATTTTGTAAGCTATCAAACATATATTCTTTAATTTTTCCGCATTCACATTGTGCCTCTACCATACGCTTGCCTTTGTTATTTCTCCAAGTACGTAAAATTGTTAATTTATTGTATTTTTTTCCAATTAAATCATCTAAATTAATTTTTTTACTCATTATATTTTATATCCTTTCATATTATTTTTTTATAAAAGTAAGAAAAGAGAGATTAATGAAAATATTAATCTCTCTCAATCATAAGAAATTAAAAATTCTTAAAAAAGTACTTTTTCAAAAATTTTAATATATTTTTTATATAATATTAGAGGTCAATAAAATCTTTGTTTTTTGTATACCATATCACCCAGGATTTCGAACTAGTAAAATATCCGCGAATTTTATCATTTCTTAAGCAGTCTTTAAAACAAAGTAATGCATAATCAGGCTGCCAATCTTGAGCCCAAGTAATCATATTTTCAATTTGTTTTTTAGTAGCTTTTTGGGCATAAGATACAATAGCAGAACTAATTGCATAAGAAATATCCATTGCTTTCGGATGTTCAACAGGTTTACCATTAAATATATCTGCAACATTAGGAAGTGAATGATATACTTTAGTATAAGCAATAAATTCTTGAGCAGTTCCTAAGCCAACTGCACCAGCAATTAATGAACTAGCTGTATTGATATTAGGAATTAATTTAAGAATTTTTGCGACCATTTCCCAAGAACGTGGTGTAGGCCAAGCCAAATCATCGCTAGTAGGATCAAATTTAAATAACATTTCTGGTTTCCAATTTAAGAAACCAATAATTCTATTATCAATTCCATTATTAATAGCCCAATTTTTCCAGTCATCTAAGTCACAATATATTTCAATGTGTAACAATCTATTCGCTAAAGCCGTTGGCATTTTGTAAGTAACCGCTTTATCACTACTCAAATTACTCGCCGTTATAACAAAAACATTCGTGGGAAGTAGAAATTCTCCAACTCTTCTATCCAAAGTGATTTGATATGCAACAGCTTGAACTGAAGGAGGAGCTGAAGTTATTTCATCAAGAAACAATATATGAATTATATTATCAGAAGGATCCATATTAAGAATTTCTGGCTGTAACCAACGTGCAACATCAACATCTTCTTCAACAATTTTTTCTTCAAATTTACCATTTTCATAAAATTGTTTTAATACTTTTTGTTTAACTGTAGCTTTTGAAGGAATACCTCGTAAATCTACAGGATTCATATTTATAAGACGTACATCATGTACTAATACTTTTTTTCCAGTAATTTTAGAAACATTATTAGCTATTGTTTTAACACTAGCACTTTTAGCAACACCGGGAGAACCAATTAATGAAACAGAAGGTATATCTAAACCTGTTTTTGCAGAAGCTATTAATGAAGTCATAAGATTAATAAATTCACCAGGTTTCATTTTTGCAACATTATTTTCAATTTGCTTAGCCATTTTTTCAACAACCTTTCTTTTAATTAATTATTATTATATATTAAAATTTATTTAATGGCAATTATATAATTTTAAATATAGATATAAAAAATCTATCTTTTAATATCTTTTTTATTTAATTTTTTTTAAAAGATAGATTTTATTTTAAAAAGTATAAATATAATTAATAATATTCATTAATTCTTGATTTTTTCTAATATGTGTATATGCACCATTAGTACTAGTTTTTAATTTATTTTGTAGCCTTTGTTTAGCATTTAAAAAATTTTGTAATTTTCTTGGCATGTAAATAGTTGCATCTTTATATAAAAGATGACAAAAATAGAAATAATCTGTAATATTACCAATATTGATACTATAAATCATGCTATCGTGATTTTTTCTATGATATATCATTGGGGCAATATCAGTTGCTTTAATTATTAAAGTAACGAGCTGTTGCATAATTTTTTTACTATAAACAACTATTACAATACTATAATCATTTTTTGAAATATAACCATCACCATCAATATAGCCACGCAAAAAAGCCATTATCCATTTATTAGAGATATTATTAAAATCATTTTCTACAAAATATCCATCATAAGTTTTATTTCTAACTAATCCATGAGAGTGTAATACTTGTGCTAAATGTACAGATCCAAAATTAATTTGAACTTTTTTATATATTTTATTTAAATTAGCAGGTCTTGATTTAGAATATCCGCTACTATTACGAATCATTATTTTTGTATTTTTATCAGCTTGCATGAATTTTTTAAAACGTTCTAATTGATCCATATCTTTTTCAGCTAAATTAATACTTATACCATGATCACTTATATGACCATCAGCAAATAAAAATCCAAGCCAATAATATTTTTCTTCACTATCTAAATTATCAAATATATGTCGATTATAAGATAATTTTCCGGGCTTAGATTTTAATTTTAATTTTTTAAAATGTCTACTAATAGTAGGTACACTAATATTAGTTAATCGAGCTAATTTATTAAATGACATTGTATCATTTTTATGATAAATATTTTCTGTCTGATCCCATTTTTCTTGAGAAATCATTACATCATTGACTTTAATATTATTACGTTGAAAAATTTGATAAATCGTGCCTAATACAATATTATATTTAGCTGATAGTTCTTTAATAGTTAAATTATTAATAGTATAATCATGAATTAACTGTTGAATAATATCATCCAAAATTTTTTCATGAATATTATCCATACGAATATTAATATTATTAGTAGTTAATAATTCTTTTAATGTATCTGAGCTAATATGGTATTTACCAGATAATTCAATTAATCCTGTACCTTTATTATATTGATCGATAATTTCTATAGTTTGTTTATTATTTAGTACATTCTTATAAAATGGTCTATTTACATCTTGATTATTATCAATTAAAATTTTTCTTATAGTTTCAGGATGAGAATGATATTTATCTGCAATATTACAAATTCGCATAGGTAAATTAAAATCATTAATAATACTATTAATCTGTTTTTCTGAAAATATATTCTTATAAAACGGTCTATTAATATCTTGCTTATTTTCTTTTAATAAGCGTTGAATAGTTGAACGATGTAGATTATATTTTTGAGCAATGGCGTTAATAGACATAGGCTGATTAAAATCTTTAATAATTTCAGGGAGCAATTCTTCTAAATTAATTTCGGATTTATGTAATGGAATATTATTTTTAATTAAATATTCTCTAATAGTTTCCTTACTACAGTGATATTGCTTTTCTAGCTGATTAAAAGATATACCATTTTTATATTTTTCTAACATTTCATTAATTATATCTTGTGAAAGTTTATTTAAATGTAATTTTTGACGATATTCTAATCCATTATTGTTTAAAATTTTTCTAATTCTTGCACGAGACATGTTATACTTTAAAGCCACCTCACTTATAGACATAGGTTTATTAAAATCATTAATGATATTATCAATAATTTCTTGAGATAATTCATATCTTGATGGTCTTGTAAGATTATTATCTTTAATAATTTGCTCTATAGTCATATGTCCGATATGATAAGTTTTAGCAATTTGTATTATAGGTATATTATTTTTATAATCACTAATAATTTTATCAATTAATTCTTGTGATAATTCTTTACTCATTTTTTATTTCCTTTTGCTTAAAAATTTTTTAAATTTTAAACTTAAGAAAATAAAATAAAAAAATAATTAGATATTTTATTTATCTAATTATTTAATCTTCTTAAATTAGTTAATTTTGTAATTTTTCCGCCGAGTTTGTGATTATTTTTTGAGCAAAAATATATATTAATTACAATATAATTTAATTTTTTGATTAATTATTTTATTAATATAATTTTTTATATGTAATTCTGTTTTATAATGGATTTTTAAGAGATTGAATTATGCTTTTATTATAATTGATAAAAATATTTTCTGCAGTCTTATTAAAAAACGATTTTAATTTTGTAGAATTAATTATATATGAAATAAATTCATTATTAGGAATTGCATATTTATAATGACAAAATTCTTGTAAAAATTTAGTCATTATTCCATATTCCATATTCCATATTCATTTTTATTACAATGAATATTTTTTAAATAAGCAGATTTAGCAATTAATGTATTATTTTTTATTTCTTTTAATAAAAATCCGTTATTAATATAATATTCTATATAATTCTGGAATAAAATATCTATTGATTCAGGATTTAATTCTTTAATTAATTGTTTTATTGATATAAATTTCTTTATTGATGTAATCTTTTTCATTGATGTAAATTTTTTCATATACAAGTCTCCTTATAATAAATTTTTAAGAAATTAAATAACGTTTTTTATTATGATAAAAAAAATATTTTTACAATTTTACTAAAAAACGATTTTAATAATTATATATAAAATGAAATATTTATTCAAAAATTAATTTTTGAGCATCATCGCTTAAGCTTAATATTTGAATGTTAGAATAATGCTGTTTAAAAGTATTAATAACAGACGCTTTTATTTTCGGATTAGTATACAATAATATTAATAATTTTTGATTATAAACGACTCTAGCTGTCATATTTTGTAAAAAATCTTCGGCTATATCATTATTGTATTTTAAATTAATTTTTATTTTTGTCCAATAACGTTTAGATTGTTTTATGATATCATTTTTATGTAAGGACATATGAGTACAATATTGATTTAATAAACGTATATGAGGCTGTCTATTATTCTTTAAGTTTTTTACATGTGATTCGATTATATTACCATTAACATATACTAATGGAATAAAATTGTTTTGATGATGTAATTCAGCAAAGAATTGATAGTCAATATTGATACCAATACAATTATCTATTAATTGATTATTAATATCAGTTAATCGGTTATTAATAATTTTCCAAGTATTAATTTGTTTATTAATTAATTCTTTATTTTGTTCTAATCTATGTAAGCATTGATTTTTTACTTTATATATCGGAACATTTTTAAAAGCATTTTCAAGAATATTAATTATTTCTCGGCGCGGTAAATTAATAAGAACATTAATTTTATTTGTTATTTTTTGATCGTATATAAAAAATTTATTAATTTTGTACATATTTAACGATAAGATAAATTTTTGAATATTATCTTCATTAGAAAAATATTTATATATGGCATCATAAGTATTTATATTATTTGTAATCAATTCTTTAACTTTAATATCCACATATTCAATATAATGATTTAATATATTTGCATTTAAATCAGGATGTATTTTATATAATTCTTGTGTAGTCGAAATAAAATTACAAGTTTTATGCATAATATAATTAATATAATCATTTCCTAATTTGTCAACAAATATAGAATAACGTTCATGTTCTAATAAATTAATTAATTCATGTGTTTGTACAGTAATTAATGAAGTAATAATATCATCGTAATTTAAATCTACGATTTTTACCATGGCTTGCTTAACGCAATTAAATATTTGTTTTTTAGTATTTTTTTTGGGTGAATACTTAATAAACATATGAATTGTTTCCAAACCATTAATGAAATATGGTTCTAAAACTTGTAAAATATTTTTCATTAATCATTACCTCGCTTTAAAAAATTTTACTTATATTTTATATTAAGCTTAAAATATTTTTAAAATTAAAAAAAATTATATATTAATATATTTTTTTTATTTAACTTGCTGATATAAAATTGATATTTGTTAAAAAATTAATATAAAAAAAAGAATAATTAAAAATTAATTATTCTTGCTAAACGAGTAATTTTTCCACCGCCAGGTTTGCGGTTATTATTTGGCGTAGTGTATACTTTTACTATTCTTGGATCATTCTTTAATATATTTACAATATCATCAAAAGTATAACCTTTTGCTAATTCATCAAATACTTGATCTACAAATGCTATTTTTCCTAATAAATATCCATAACCCATTTTATAATTATTTAAAGTTATATTTAGTTTTTTACAATCTTCAGGTAAATAATTAGCTACATAATCACTATGCGATGAATTTCTTCTACCGAATAATACATAATTTTTACCATTAATATCTTGAACAATAATTATTGGTCGAGTTCTAATATAATCATTAGTAATATCATAATCAATATTAGTAGATTCTCCAACTCCATCATGCAATTCCAATAAATTTTTGCTTCTATTTATTTTTAATTTTGAATTTTTCGCTGCAGTTAAATCATAAATTTTTTTAATAATTTCATTATAATATGGTTCATTAAATATATCAATAATATTTTCCCATTCATTATCATTTAAATTTAATTTTAATTTTGTACATATATTATCTTTATTTTCTATTAAATATTGTTTTAAATTATCTCTTTCAACCCAGCCATCAAATAATAATTTACCATTTTCATCAACCCAACTTTGATTATAAGCATTATTTTCATCTTTAGCTAAATTCATATTTAAGAAAATATTATATATATTATCTAAGATATAATTTTTAATTTTTTTAATTATATCAGTTTTATCTGAATGCTTATCAATATATTTTTTTATATAATTATTAATATAAGATTCATAATGATCATATGCATGTATTAATAAGAACTTATATTCTTGCAAAGTAATTTTTAATGGACATATATTAATATTATTAATAATATTAATATATTGTTTTTTACAATTTAATGTATAAAGTTTAATATCATCATCTAAATTAGCTATTACATCACGAATATTTGATTTTATAATTTGTATTAAATATTTATATATTGTTGGAATTAATTTCTCACCATATTCCGTTAATTCAATATTTATATTATTATAATCATTAATTTGGCTTTTAAAGATTTTACTAATACTATCTATATTCTGTTGAATAATTTTAGTAAATTCTTGTTCATTGTTATAAATAATTTCTTGTATATTTTTATATACTTTTTGTGTATCAATATAATGAATAGTTTTATCAATATCAATAATATATTTTTTAATTATATCCAATTGATCTTTAGTTAATTGTTTAATAAATAAATTAATAACTTTGTAAAAAATAGAACTATCAAAATATTGATCTATTGTATTAGTAGATATATTATTTTTACACCATTTAGTAAATAATTCTATTATATATACTTTTAAACTATTGACAGAATTTATATTTTTTGATTTAATATAATTAGTAATTAATGAATGAATTAATGGATCATTATAATAATAATCAATAAATTGTTTTTGATCAGTATATACTTTTGAAAATTGCTGAATAATATCTCTTTCTATATCTCGAGGAGTTGAGATATTATTAATTTTATATTGTTTTAAAAATTCTTTAAAAGAAGTAATTAATTCATCTGTCATATTCTCACCCCGGAAAAAATTATAATATACTTTTTAATAAAAAAATCTGAATATATCATTAAATATATTCAGAATATATATTAATAATCTAATTAAATAATATTATCTAAAAAATATTATGTAAATATTTTATGATTAATTTGATTCCAAGCTCAATAAAGTTTATCAAAGACTTCCATGTTAATAATTATTTTATCTATATAATTATCCATATGATTGATACAATTATAAAAAATTGTTAATGAAAATTGAAGTAAATTTAACCATTGCTTAATATTTATTAAATCAATATAATTATAATCATTTAATAAATATAATAGTTCTTGATTATCAAAATTATCTAAATTAAATACAAATATATATTGTAATAGTCGAAGAGTAATTAATGTAGTTAAATCATTTTTAGAATATTTATTTATATTAGGAGAATAATAAAGACAATCAAAAACAATATCTTCTATTTCATTATTTTCTTTCAATTCAAATTGAATACAGGTATAAGCATAAAATTGATTAATAGTAAATAATTTTGCAAGACATAATTCAATTTTTTCTTTAGTAGAAAGTAATTAGAAATGAAATTCTTTATTGCTCATATTAATACTTCCTTTCATATAAAGATTTCTATATATAAAAATTTTTATATAATTTATTAATATATAAATTTAATTATATTTTATATAGAGTATATTATCAATTTTTTGACGAAATAATTTGTGATAATATGAATAATTTTTTGAATCATTAAAAAATTCCATACCGTTATTAACAATAATAATATAAAAAGTTAATATTAATAAATCACAAGGTAAAGATGAAAAATAATCAAAATTAGAAATAAATACATTTTTATCAATAGTTCGTGCTTTATTAATTATTGAATTTAATTCATTATTTGCTATATTAATATTATTTAAATTTAATAATTTTGTTAAATAAATTTTAACATCTTCATATTCTAATGATAATATATATAAAGTAAATTTAATTTTATCATATATTTGAGGATTAAATATTAAATTTGTTTTATATAATTGAAAAAGTCTAACTGTAGGATAATTATATTCAATAAATAAATTTGTTATAGTTTCATGTACTTTTTTTGTTAAATCTAATTGAAATGTATATAAAATAATTTTTTTTAACATTAATTTTATTAATTTTTGCGGAGCGTATCTATAAATATTTGGAGAATAATAAAGAAAATTTTGATCAAAAATAATATTATCGATATTATTTTTTTCTTTTAATTTGAATTGAATACATATACTACCGAAAAATTTATTTTTTAAAAATAAATTCATTCTACAAGCTTGAATTTTTTCTTTATTAGATAAAGTAAAATAAAAAGTAGTATTTATCATTTTTATTTACCTCCTTTTATTAATCATAATATTTCATTAAATAATGAGAAAATATTAAATAAATTTTAATTATCAATCTTTAATTTTTATAATAAAAAAAAATAAATAAAAATTATTATTTATCTTTTATATATTATTTTTATAAATTAAAAATTCAATATTTTCCCCAACATTTAAAATATGAATTTTTAAATTATAAATTCTTAAATAATTTATTATTCTAGATTGAAGATAGTTAAAAATTTCACAAGGTAAAGTTAATCGAATACAATTTAATGCTTTTTTACTCAATTCCTTTAAAGAATCAAATAATTTCTAATCATATATCCTAATCAATCAATAACTCAGTCACTCAACAGTAACTGATATAAAGCTAACTACGTTAGTTAGGCATTTATCTATCAATCAATTAAGACCATAATTAGCTACTTCAACTTATAAAGTCAAAGGCCTAAAGCTAAGGCATCTACTACTTTCTTTAAAAAACTTTTTAGCTAACCTTGTTAGCTCTTTTATTTTTTAAAGGCCGTAGATACGTTATATATTTTACTTCTTCTATTTCTAATCCTTCTGTATATATTTTTTTATATATATACTTATTCAATATATTTCTTGCTCCATGTATATCTCTGTGGCATTTATATCCGCAAGTGCATCTGTAATTTCTGGTTTTACATTTATTTCTTTTACCGCAGCAAGGACATGTTTGACTTGTATAAGCCTCATTTATCAATTCTACATCTACTCCTATGGAGTCCAATTTATATTTTATTTGTCTTATATGTTCTCCATAGTTCCATTTGCTTAATCTGCCATTATGTTTATTACCAAAATTCTTCTTACGAGTATTCTTTTCTATGCCTTTTATATCTCCTATAATTACTTTACTTATATTATTTTGTTTAACAAATTTAACTAATTCATTGGTAATCTTATGATTACAATCTTTTATTTGATTATTAGTTTTCATTAGCATTCTTCTTTTTGCACGTTTTAATCTTTTATATCTTTTACTGTTCTTTACACATCTACTAAGCATATGGTTTAGTTTACCTAAACTTTTATCTTGAAGTCTTCTTAAAGAACGAAGATATCTACCAGTGATGATACAATTTTTATTAGTATTAGTATAAGTAGTGATAGAATGAATTTCACCTAAATCTACCCCAGTCATAGGCTGTATCGAACTTGTTCGAGAATCTACTTCAGCAACTTGTTGCTTTGAACTTTGTTCAAAATCTATACCAACTATATTATTGTTATTAATCTTTTTATTATTATCTTTTATTTTATACATAAAAGATAATAATAATTGATGTTTATAAATCAGTTCTATTTGTTGTATTTGTTTACTTTTTAATTCTTTTACTGTATGTTTAGGTAAAATAATTTTAATTTTAGATTGCCTCTTACGATTAAATTCAGCTAAACTTAATTCTAAGATATTATCCTTAATTTTAAAGCCATGAACTTTCCACGTAGTAGGAAAATTATATTTATACTTCCAAGGATATTTATTTTTAAATCCTTTCTTATTAGCTAATAAAGTATCTTCTCTATTTTGAATATATTTTTCTATAACAGCTTGTACACTCTCAGAATATATAGGATAAATATTTTTTAGTACTAATTTAAGATCAGATTCAGTAATCCATTTACCATTAGTAATTATACGATAAAATTTAGATAAATCTAAGACTTTATTCCATACAAGGGCACTAATACGATTACAAGCGAAAAGACGATTTAAATCGTCTTTTGAAGTATGGAAGGATGAATGCAAGCATCGGATCATGAGAAATTAATCACCTCTATATAAACAATGATAATAAAATAATAATAGAGGGAAAATAAAAAAAATAAAAACCAGATTTTTAAATCTAATTTTTTGAGTAAAAAGGTATGAATTATTAATTATATATTTTATTTTAAATATTATTTGTTTAAAATAATATTGACCAAAATTTTTTTATATGTTCAGGTAAATTATTAAATTATATATTAGTAATAATAACCAATTTTTATTCTTCTCCTTGTATTTTTTAACTTATCATTTTTTAACTAGTATTAAAATTGATTACTATTAATTAAAGTTTGAATTTTAATTAAAGAATTTGTATTAAATATATTAAAATTATCAATTAATTTATTAATAGTTTTCATTATTTGTGCATATTCTTCTACAGTAAAAACTTGATTAATATAATTATTCATATATGTAGACTTATCTTTTGCTTTAGCTTCATTAAATATATTTTCAATTGAATCTATACCAATTTTTAACTCAATAAAATTAGTATAATATTGTCTAATTAATTCTACTGATTTATATGGATTTTTTCGCTTAGATAATCTAATACGACTTTTACCCAGCGGTAAAAATATATCATCGTGAACAACAATTAAATCGTGTTTAGAAAAGTCAAAATCTTTAAATAATTGTAATATTATATTATTATTTGTTAGATATTGTTTTAATTTAATGAATATATTATTTTTATATTCAAAATATTGATAATTATCGGTATTAATCCATTGACATTCATTTTCTTCTGCGAATTGATTTAAAAATATATGTCCAATGTTGTGCCTAATATACTTTTTATTAATATCGCCAAGTCCAAGAAAAATCATAATTTTTTTCAAGTCCTTCCTTAAAAAAATATTAATACTTATACATTATACCGTTATATTCTTTCTGATAAGGTTTTTCTGTACCGTCTTCATAATAATCATCACTATCACTATCGTCATAATTATTGTCATTATCGTCTTCATCATAATTATTATCGCTGTTATTAATATTATATCTCAAATTACTAATAATATCATCTAACCAGCGGGCACCAACAGAAAAACGACGTAAAACAATTTTACTAAAATCTTCTAAATCATTTAAATCAACGCAAACAATATTTAAATTATCTGGATAACCAGCATTATATAATCTATTCATTAATTCGCCACTAATAACATAAATTTTTCTTTGAAGAACAGGAGTAGATTCTTCTATCCAATTAAACATAGCATCAATATTTTCTTCATCAACTTTTAATCCTTCCCAAGTCAAAGCTGAACCTAACTTTTTAATTTGTTCCTCTGTTGTTACTTGTTCTTGAATAAACATAATTAATCAATCCTTTCTTGAATATTAAAAATTTTTAATATAAGTTAAAAGTTAATTTTGATATTAATTTACTAATTATATTCTTATCTGTAATTCTTGAATATTGAGAATTAATTTGTAAAGCTTCATCGAAATATATACGAGTATTTAAATTTTCTAATTCTTTCATTGATATAACACGATCATATACAATGTACTTTTTATTTATATCATTAATATTATAACTTAAAATCGAAATAATATATTGTACATTTTGTAATTCTTTTAAAGCATTTTCTAAATTAAATTTATCTTGTAATTCATCTTCTTGATTATCTAAATATTCATGCCAAGATTTATGTGTCATTTCTAAAATATACAAATCCCATACATATATTAACGATGAATTATTGTTATCTATAACAAATATACTATCTAAGCCAGAGGATGAATTATAATTATAACTAATTTGATATTGGAATTTTAAATTTACATTTCTATTATCTAATAGAGAATTATGAGCTTGCTGTAATAAATGCATTAATGCATCAGAATTATTATATTGATTAATTAAAAAATTAATATCATCACGAGTATGTCCAGTTGGAATTGCTCGACTATAAGCATTTTTTTTAATTTGAGCTATTATTTTATTCATTGTTCATTTACCTCTTTTTTGAAAATGTTTTTGTATATAAATACTGATAAAAAATACCTAATAATAATGGCAAACTAAATAAAAAAACCGTACCTAAAAATCCTATTAACAAACTATTCATTACATACGAAAATAAAACTAAAGTTAATGGAATTAATATAACATAAAACATTTTTTATTTCTCCTTATATTCTTTTTGAGCTTTTTCCGCGTCTTCTTTATCATCAGCAAATCTTACAACATCATAAGATTTATCTATTGCATTCATAAAATTTTTATGTACTTTATATGCACCAAGTTGTTTATATTCTTTTTCTGCTTGTTTAAATTGACTTTCTGTATCATAATCATTTAAATATATATCAATATTCATATTAATTTCTTGATCAATATATGTATCTAAATTATTAATATCTAATTTATGTTGAATAAATACATCTCTTACCAATTGTTTACGATTATCTTCTAAAGCTTCATAAAAAGCTTTAAATAAATCACATACAGTTAATTTATTTTGTCTAATTTGTACTTCACGTGGATTATCATCACTTATTTCTAATTCTTCTTTATCGCTTATATTAAATGTTTGTTTATTTAATTTACGCATTTCTTTAATACTTTCATTAGGATCTATATCACTTTCATAATTATATAATTCTTTCATTGTATTTTTATCAACTTTAAAACCAGCCATATTAAACATTTGACGTACTTCTTGTCTATCTAAATTCATATCAATTATTTCTTCGCCAAATGGAGCTTCTAATAAAATAGACATATCTGATAATTCTTCTTCATAAGTGTCAATATAATCATTATAACTATCTAAATCATAAAAATATAATATTTTATTATCACGCTTTCGTATAGCTGAAATTATCATTTTTGTATCATTCCTTTTTTAAAATATATTTAATCATTTTATTTAATGAAATAATAATATATAGAAGTATAAAAAAATAAAGATTAGATTATAAAAAATCTAGCCTTTATTATAAAAAAATATTTATATTTTTGAGGGAGTAAATTTTGATAAAATTAATTTATTTTTTTAGCTAATCGTTCGATTGTTAGTTCTTCACCACGGCTATTATTTATTTTATAAATCTTTTTACATTGACTATCTTGCTGCTTTATTACTTCTACAGCATCCATATTACTTTCTTGTTCGACTAAATATATTCCAGATGAAAAATATTTACCTTTAACAAAATCTTTTATATCATTATCAGTAATAATTTCATTAATATCTCCTTCATTTTTCTTTTGTATGATACGATCATTATAAATAATGAAATATGTAAATGAAGAAGTTAAAATTACTTTATTCTCATCATTAATTTCATCATCATTTAAATCATTAATATCTTTTGTTTTATGTTCATCATAATAATTAGAAATTAATTTACGTAAAGATTTATCATTTTCAGCAAAAGCTTTTTTTAAGAAAGCATCTATACTATTATCAATTTTTATAGATAAAAATTTTTTTGAAGCTTGTTCTAAAACTTGAAGAATTAATGCAGTTAATTCTTTTTTATCAACACAATCCAATAAAGTACTATAATTAGCTTTATCTACATCGATATCTTTTATTTCAATTTTAATATTATGAATTTTAGATAATTGAAAAGCATGTTCAACTGCAGTATTTAATGTATTTTTATCTATTTTTTTTAAAAAATTAGTTAAAGAAATAATCAAATTAACTTCATCTCTTTTTTATTTTAAAAATATTAAAGTTTATCAATAATAATTAATGAATTTAATTTATTTGTATATTCAGGGAACATTATACAAAAATCACGATATAATATATGATCTATATTAATAAATTGATTAGAGCAAGCTTGTGCCATATATGAAACTAATTTATTAATATAGAATTGTCTTATTCGCCGTGGAACTATATAAGCATTAAAATTTAATAATAAATCAATAATATCTTTTGCTGTTCCGCAATATTTATTATTATATGCAATTAATATGAAATGAAATAATATAGAATGGTATTTAAAATATAGAGCTTTATGTAAAAATTTAACGATATTTAATACAGTTGTACAAAAATCATGATTTTTAAACTTATATTTTTTTAATTTAAATAGCCAAGGATATAATAAATCCCAATTTATAATATGATTTCGTATATCTATACCATATTTACATATATATAAATTAATATTAATTGCACAACTTTCATTAATATCTTTATTGTTTATTATATATAATATTTCTTTATTTTTTTGTTCAATTGCTTTACTTGAGCCATGTAATAAAGCTGTTATGTCGTTATATAATTGAGCTTCTTTAAATGAAACCATTATAATTTCTCCTCCCTTCTTAAAATTAATCTAAAATAGCGTCTATTAATATTAATTTAAAATAATTTTTATTAATACTGATTTAAAGTAATATAAAAAAAGAAAATAAATTATAATTTTAATTTATTTTCTAATTGATTTTAATTTTTCTTTAAATAATTCTTTATTATTTAAACATTCTTCTAATTCTTCAAAAGATGATATATTTAAATCTTCTAATTTATTAATATTTAATGGTACACGTAAATATTGAACAGCTTTATGATGTGGCATGAAATTTCCATAATCATCAATTTTTCCGGACCATTTTTTAATATTTACTTGTATATTTGGTAATACATCATTAATACCTTGCTTTACATATTCCATATATTGATCATATGTATAAGGCCATTTATTACCATCGACATTTAATAAACGTAATAAAATAGCTTCTTTTATTTCGTTTATTTTATCATAATTTTCTTTATTAATATATTTTTTTATATCATTATCTGAAACTCGTAATTGTTCAGTAAATAATGGTTTAGAACAAAAAGTATCATAAATATATTTACCTGTACTTGAATTAACTAATACTGAAGCAATATTTACAATATGTCTTATTATAGATAAAAATTTTAATCTGTTATTTTGAATATAATCATCAGTTTTTAATTTAAAAAAATATTGTTGTAAATCATTTCTAGTAAATATATCTAAATGTTGTAAAATCCATATTATTTGATCTAAATCTTCTTTATTTAAACAAAAAGATAAATCTTGATAAATTGTATTAATATCAATATCAGATAATAATATTATATATGAATCAATTAAATTAGTAGGAATGAATTTTTTATTAATATCATCAATATAAGATGATTTTTGATTAAAACGTTCTACTTGCTTTATTGTATAAAGATCTATATATTTTAAACAATGCATTAATAATTGATTATTAATTTTTAGATCAAATAGATTTAAAGCTTGCATAGTACAAAAAGCTTTACTAATAAATTTACCAACTATAATTTTATTAAATTCATTTTTAATTTGTTCTTTATTAACAGTTGACAATAAAGATAAATTAACTTTTGCGGCATTAAAAGTACGTTTATCAATTATATATCCTAATTGAGACTGTAATCTAATCATACGTAATATTCTAATTGGATCATTAGTAAATTTTTTATATGGATCTCCAATACAACGTATTATGCCTTGTTTTATATCATTTATTGCAGATATATCTTTATGATAATAAGGATAAGTAAAATCAATATAATTAGCTCGATCTTGTACAACAGCATCAATAGTAAAATCACGATATTGACGTTCTAAATCTAAATTACCGGCATTAATTATTTTCGGAGAAAAAGATTTTATTGATTGAAATAGTGCTGAAATATCAACATTATTATCAAAAAAAGAAATTAAAAATTGTATATTAGCAAATGTAATTCTTAAACTATTTAATTTATCTGGTACAGCAGATGGAAATAATTTTCGTATATCATTTTGTGTGGCAGTAGTAATAATATTGATATTATTAATTGGTAATTTATAATCTTGATGATAAAAATTGTGTAATTCAATTCTAACTTTTCCACCGATAAAAAAAGCTAAAAATCCTCGACGTTGTAATAATTTAATTATGGCTTTTGCAGCATTTACCATAAAAAAAATCCTTTCATATATAATTTTTCTAAAAATATATATAAATTATATTAATTATTCTTTTAAAAAAATTAAATATTCTTTAATAAGAATTCTTTATATAATTTTATAGCTTGAACAATATAAGATGATAATTCATAAATTGTTTTACAAATGAATTCAGTATCTTTAATAACATATTCTGAATCTGGATATAATAATCTATCATTAATAGTAAAATAATCTTGCCATTCAGGATTATCAATTATTCCTATTTGAAATCTACCTTTATCATTTATATCATCAATTTCATAATATTCTTCATAAAATGAAATTTCTATATGATTAAAATTAAAAAATCTAATAGCAATATAATAACAATCATAATTATTAATTACAATTTTATCTTGTAATTGTAATATTGTTAATATATCCGGTTCAAATAATTCATTATTATATTCTATAGAATAAGATAATAATTTCATTTGCGATAATACTATATTATTTACGTCTTTTTCTGTTAAATTTTCTTTTATTAAATTGAATTTTTTATTTTTAAATAAATCATTATCTATACTATTTTTAAATAAATCAGTATTTATATTATTTTTAAACAAATTATTATTTATATTATTCTTAAATAAGTCAATATCTATATTATTTTTCAATAAATTATTATTTATATTATTTTTAAGCAAATCGTTATCTATATTATTTTTAAATAAATTGTTATTTAATTCCATATTTATTACCTGCTTTCTTTTACAATAAGTGTATTATTATTTTGCAATTTTTTAAAAATAGCTAATCTTTGCCGTTCATAATTTTTAATTTTATTATAAATAGAATCAAGAATTGCATTATTTCTTATATATTTAATATTATTTTGTAAATTAGTAATTTTTTGAGTTAATAAATAATATTGATCTTTTAATTTATCTTCCTCAGTCAGAGGAAGATTATTCATTTCATCCGCTAATGAAGACTTAAATAAAAAATCAATTAAAGACATATTAACTCTCCCTTCATACATACATAAGAAAGAAAAAAAATAATCAAATATAATTTATTCTAATTATTTTTATATAAAATAAAAAATTATTTATAATAGATTTAGATTTTTTTATCTTTATTTTGATTTATTGATTGTGCAATTTTTATTGCTTCTTTTAATGATTTTTTTAATTCTTTATACAAATTAATACGCTTTTTATCTTTTTTTTTGATTTTATTTTTCATATTTATTACTCATATATCTATAGTTTCAATATTTTCATTATTATTTATATCAATATCGTTTTTTATATTTATATTATTAACTGTATTTTTAGTAGCATTAGCTATATTTAATAATTCATCAGAATAATAATTTGGTAATTTATCTAAATTATTATTAACAAATTTTTGTTTAGAAGCAATTTTTCTATCACGTAAAACATATTCTTTAGCTGCTTTTATACTTGTTCCAGTATTTAAAATATCATTAACAGATTCATTACCTAATGATTTTTTAAATTTTCTAGCAAATCTACCCATTTTTAAATTACTCCTTTTTATTAATTAACGTAAATCTTCTTTACAAAAACCATCTGGTGTAGTATAATAAATAGTTCGTATACCAACTTCTTTAATTTTTGCTAAACAAGCGGGGCAAGGCCTAGCCATACCAAGCTTGTTTTTTCTAGTAACTCGATACACATAAATACTAGCATTTTGTAAATCATCTTTATTTCTTACTTTTAATATAGCAGATAATTCTGCATGAATTCTATCTTTTGAACTATCACATGGTGAAAATCTAAATGAATTTAATCTTTTTTGAATAGGATGAGATTTTATTTGATTACTAGATACAGATATAATTTGATGCTTAGATACAATACATGTACCAATATAAAATCGTGGATGAGGAGAACATAAAGCAACTGATTTAGCCACATTAAAATAACGCATTTCTTTTTTAGTCACAATTTATTCTCCTTTATTTTTTATTTATTAAAATATAAGCAGTTAATAATATTTAAATATAAAAATAGGTTTTAAAAAATCTATCTCTATAAACCTTTTATATAAAAGGTTTATAAAAAATATTTTTTAAAAAAATAAATAAGGTGAAAACATTAATGACTTTAAATGATATTTTAATTCGATTATTGGTATTGATTAATAATCGAAGGCATGGATTTTCTCATGCAGATTATTTTTATGTTGGAATTATTTCGGATACAGTAAATATATCTGAGTATATTATAAAAACTGATACAATTAATATAAAAATTATAAGTGATAATAATATACAAAATTTTATTAATTATGATTTAATTGTAATTATTAAAGAAAATGAAGAAAATAGTATTGGTCTTAAATTACAGCCTTTATCTTATTTTTATACACCAAGATATTTTTCATTAGATAATTCATTAAAAGCAATATATATAACATGTAAAAAGTTTTATATTCCGCAAGAACTTATATATAATGAAAAATATTTATATTCTATAGAAGATAGTATTAATATTTTAAAAGGAGAGAATAAATAAAAATAATTCTCTCCTTTTAAATATGATATGCTAAAGCATAAATTTGATTATTCTTATATATTTTAATGTGACTTGCTTTATAATCATTATTAATTACTAAAGGTATATATAATTCAGTATTATTAATATATATTTTTATATAATTATTTTCTAAATACGTATATAATTTAATTTCATATTCAACATTATTATACATATATTTTATTTTTTTATAATATTCCATAATATTATTCTTTTTACTCAAATAATTAAAATATTTTTATTATACCCTTCCTAAGGAAGGATTTATAATAAATTACTTACTTATATTGAAATATAAGTAGTGACTAAGCTCCCAAGCTAAAGTTATCTCATGTTTTAATATACCTTGTTAAGACATATATGATTATAACACTGTTATTTAAATAATTATAAAAGATACTCAAATAAGAATTAAATAAATAACTGTTTAATTATAATCCGTAGTGTTTAAAACTGAAAGTATATTTTAAAGTACCTATAATATAATGAGATAACGTAGTCTACAGAGTAGACTGAAGCTAATAAATTACTTGAGTATTAATCTATTCTTTGTTGCTTAACTCCATATATATTTCCTACATTTCTGTATCAATTTTACCTTACTATACATAGACCTAATTTCTTTATGCTTCTCTATTGAGTAATAATCTATTCAATCCAAATAGATCCATTTTTAGGATTTTTAGGCCTCTCTGTGGGAATTATTAATTCGTGCATTGTTAACTGTCCGGGAATATTAGTATTTCCTTTACTATCTAATAATGTTAATGTACGCTCGCAAATATCAAAATTTCCATAGTATTGTCTAATATAAATGGGTGCATTTGCTTTATCAGCTGTAGCAATTTCTAAATATCCACGAGTATTAATTTCATTTATGTTATCACCGGTGTTATTATTTGTATCTGTACTATTATCTATATCTTCTTCCATATCAATTCGCATACGAATAAATTCGTCATTAAATTGAGTATAAATAACATTTTTTTCTGAATTAGATGATAAATTAATATAATTTTCTATTCGTTTAGATATACCAATTACTACATTATCCATATTATTAGTACCAGTTCCGCCATGTTCAACTGGTAATATTCCTGTAACGCCTGGATAAACATCTTTATCATTATCAAATTGTACTTTATTTGTACTAGCTAAATTTACTTGAATATTTTTTGCATTATATAAAAGTTCAGCATATTTACTAGTACCATCAATATTAGCTTGAATTTTTTTAGGCAGCGGAATACTAATACTATCGGATCCATCAAATTCTATTTGTTCTCCAGTATTTATTCCGTCTGTAATAGAAAAATTACGACTAACATATAATTTATTTGCTGTTAAAGCGTTACCAATACAACTAGTTGCAGTATCAGCATTAACTGCTGAAATCGCTTTTTCATTTTTACCTAAAGCATTAAGTTTATCCCGTCTGGTATATTTATTCAATTTTTCGTCTAATTAAATAAATTCTATATGTAATCAAATCATACTCTTCTTACTCTTAGATTCATATAACCTTCTTGTATAGCTAATGCTGTTTAATGATTTTATAAGATTTATTAGAGTTTTGTACATTTTGAAATTTGATTTAAAAATCAGCTCTATATTATTTATATATAAATAATATTAATTTATACTAAATATAGCAATTTATAGAATTTATTTTTAAAAAATTGAATAAAATAATTAATCTATTTATATGAAATTAAATAGCATATGACTATCTCTTTATAAAAATTCTTTAATAAGATTTCAATATATAAATATATTTACTAATAATTAGTCGTTAGATAAATATTTATTAATATAATAAATACTTATTATTGATATATTAAATATTAATTATATCAATAATTATATAATTATATGGCAAAAAATACCATATGTGCTGTAGGCTGAGATAAATATTCAGCAGCAAATGAACTAACTGGCCAATAATCCCATATATTATATCCGCAATTAATCATTAAAGCGTTATTATCAACTTGTTCAGCTGTTATTAAAAAATTAGATAATATATCAATTTTATCTTGTTTGCTCTCTATTAAACTTAAAATATTATCAGATAATGCTGTATTATCTGATAATAAATCTGATAATTGAGCAAATGCCGATAACACTTTAGTATCTATTTGTAATACTTGATTAACTAAATCATGAACGAATTTAGTCGTTGCTAATATGTTATTATTATTATCAATACTAATATTTGTATTTGTTCTTACACTACCAGCGAATATTGGATTATTAATCGGTGCATAATATTCATCAATGATATTTCCATGTTGGTCTTTAATTGATGTTTCTGCATTTCTATCTATATTATTAATTGCTGCAAATGCACTAGTAATAGATGACTTATTTAATTCAATTTTTGCATTAGTATTTGCTAAATCTGTAGCAACTTGCGCAGCGTTATTTAATCCGGCTTGAGCTACATCAAAAATTGAATGAATATTATTATTTATTATACTTATTTCAGAATATAAATCATTTATTCGTTCGTCATTAGTATTAATTTTAGTATAAAGTGAGGTAACGTTATTATCTACAGTATTAATTTTTTCTATATTAATATTAATATAATCTGTATTATATAATATATTTGTTCGTAAATCTGCGATAATATCATTTGTTAATGAATATTTATTTTTTAATTCATTATAATGTGTATTTTCTAATTCTTTATTCTGTTGAATAGTTCTATTAATTTCAGTTTTAGCACTATTAGTACAATAATATAAATCAAAATCATTTCCTGAAGCATCTTTTAAAGCATATGTTGCTGATAATACAGATTTTACTGAATCAGCGGTATTATCAACACAATCCAATCCGATATCGTTTTTATTTATATTAATTAATCCAGTTTTATATTCACCATTGGCGTCACCCTTTACGCCAAAAACAGCATTCTGATATTTTTTAAAATATCTCAATATCTTAAAAATCTATACCAATTAAGCTCTCTTGTTATTATATATGTACTAATATATAATCAAATCAATCTACACTTCACAGTGTATTCTAAAATCAATTCAATATATACTTATCTTTTATATATATCATAATTAATTTCATATTGATTCTCGAACTCTAATTCGTATCGGCGCTACCAACGCACCTCTACAGTATAAAGTAGATATATCTTCATATAAATTATATATATTTTGACTTTCTATCAAATCTTCATAAGATATCTTTCTACTTACAACCTTACATTTATTTTTATTTAACTGCTTATATTCTTCATTTAAGAAATATTTCTTCAATATATTTAAAGCACCATTCATATCTGCATTTATTAATATACCATTCTTGGACTTATAAAGTCCTCTCTTTATTCTCTTACCTGTAAAGTGCTTCTTTCTTAATTCTACTTTATCGTCTATCGTTCTTAATACATATCTTAACTTTTCATTTTTC
>Ga0310694_10000244_pt1 | contig 79069 bp, 76 predicted proteins | sample 174DNAGHGhighgp2_FD_203884 | JGI IMG/M metagenome (GOLD analysis project Ga0310694, IMG submission 203884) | Sheep rumen microbial communities from Palmerston North, Manawatu-Wanganui, New Zealand - 1742 DNA GHGhigh gp2 (v2) (version 2) | ecosystem: Host-associated > Mammals > Digestive system...
TTGATTTTATTGAAGATAAGCAATTAGGTTTTTGTTTAGGAAATGCTGTAAAATATATTTCAAGAGCAGGTAAGAAATATAAAGATAAAGAGATTGAAGACCTAGAAAAAGCAATTTGGTATATTAAACGCCGCATTAAAGAACTAAAAGATAATGAACAAAATTCGATAGATGAGTCAGAACAAGTTGACATCCATAGTTTAACAAATGAAGATATAAATAAATTAAAACAAGAATACGATAAACAAATTGAAGAAGATAAGATATGGAATCCTTTCTATAAAACTCTTCATAATATAGACCCAACTTATACTCGTGAAGAATTTGAAAAAGATTTAGAAAAAGCAAAAAAGTTTACTGAAACAGAAATGTCTACTCTAATGGATTTTTCAAAAATTTTAAAGTAATTCGTATTTTAACGGCGTTGAGCCGTTTTTTAAACTTGAGCAATGAATATGCAAACCATTCTAGCATATTTAACTCTTATACAGAAGGTGATTAAAGGATGGGACAACAAGTAAAAACAAAAAAGATTAGAAAAAGAAATGGCAGTGAACAAGCATTTGATATCAATAAGGTAAAAAATGCTATAAAGAAAGCTAACGACTCTGTTGAAGAAGAATACAGATTAAATGAGCCTACTTTTAACAGTGTCATTAATACATTGATAGGAATATTAAATAGATATTCTGTTATTGATGTAGAAACAGTGCAAGATTTTGTAGAAAAAACACTTATGAAATATAATTGTTATCATGTTGCAAAATCATATGTATTGTATCGAGAAGAAAGAAAGAAAAGCAAACTCTTAAATGATGATGAGGAAAAAATTGTATCTATTTGTAATACAACAAACGAAGATGTAAGCGGCGATAATGCAAACAAAAGACCTACACAAAATAATACTATGCGTGACTATATTGCTGGTGTAGAGTGTAAATCAATTGCACGTAAAACTTTACCAAAGGATATTATTCAAGCGCATGATGCAGGTTTAATTCATTATCACGATATGGATTATGCACCAGTACAACCAATGAGTAACTGTTGTTTAGTTAACACTTTTGATATGATAACAAATGGTTTTCAAATGGGTGATGCAAAAATTGAGCCACCTCATACTTTCTCAACAGGAGAAAATTTAATGGCACAAACTGCATTACATATTAGTAGTACTCAATATGGTGGACAAACACACTCTGTTGCCGCATTAGCTCACTTAGTTGAAAAAACAAGACAAAAGGCAAGACAAAAATATCAAGGATACACAAGTTTATCTGAAGAAGATAGACAATTATTGGTAGAGCAAGATGTATATGAAGATATTAAAAAAGGCGTTCAAACTTTCCAATATCAAGTAATTACAATGAGTTCTGCAAATGGTCAAACTCCTTTTATTTCTCTTGTTTTAAATTTAGCTGAAGCGATGACAGTAGAAGAAAGAAGAGATTTAGCCGCAATCATTGAAGAAGTATTAATTCAAAGAAAACAAGGTATTAAAAATAATCAAGGCAAATGGATTGGACCTTTATTTCCAAAACTATTGTACTTTATGTGTGATGGTTTAAATGTTGAACCAACTGACCCTTACTATTATTTAACTGAACTTTCAGCAGAATGCGAAGTAACTCGTATGCAACCTGATATTGTTAGTGAAAAGAAAAGCCGTGAAGCAAAAGAAGGATTAATGGTACCAAGTATGGGTTGTCGTAGTTTCTTAACTCCATATTGGAAGAAAATAACTTACACACAGCGTCGCGGCGAAAAAGGATTCATTCACGCAGAATTAAATAGTATTAAGACACTTGGTTTAAATGCAGAATTTTTAGATGAACCTGACAAAAACACTTTGTGTAAAAGTTTAAATCCACTTACTGCCGACGAGATATTAAATGCCGTAATAAATAAATATAAACCAACTATCGCCGCAACCGATGTTGATAATTATTATCATATACAATTACCTGAACATTTAGTTATTTATAATTATTTAGGTAATACTGGTTGGATAGATGAATTTGTTTGGAATAATAAAGAAATTAATATTGTATGCCACGAACCAAAAACATATGGACGTTGGAATCAAGGTGTTGTTACAATTAATTTACCTTGGATTGCATTAGAATCAATAGAACAAGAAAGAAATTTCTTTGATGTATTAAGAGAACGTTCTGAATTAGTAAGAAAAGCATTACAAACAAGACATCAAAGATGCCGCGAAATTCGTGCAGAAAATGCGCCAGTGTTATGGATGTATGGAGCAATTTCTCGTTTACAACCAAAAGATGATTTAAGTAGTATGTTAGATGATGTAGATTATACAACAATTTCTTATGGTTATGTAGGATTATATGAAACTTGTATGGCTTTAATTGGAAAATCAAATACTACTGAAGAAGGACAAAAGTTATCTATTTTAATATTAAATTTTATAAATGATTTATTAGCTAAGTGGAAAAAAGAAGATGGTATTCCTTATTCTATTTATGGAACTCCTGAAGAACAAACTACTGAAAAATTCGCAAAAGCATTAAAGAAAAGATTTATTGAATTTGGAGAAGTAAAAGGAGTAACAGACCACGATTACGTAACAAATAGCTACCACGTAAATCCTGCCGAAAAAATCAATGCTTTTGATAAACTACGTATTGAAGGTAAATTCTTACAATTAAGTAAGGGTGGTGCTGTTAGTTATGTTGAATGTTCTAATGAATTAGATAGAAATTTAGCAGCTATCACAACATTATTTAAGTATATGTATGAAAATATATTATATAGTGAATTAAACTTCACAAATGAAGACTATTGTGATAATTGCGGTTACTATGGCGAATTAATATTAGACAATACTTTAAATGGTAAATTCTTATTCCATTGTCCAAAATGCGGATGTCACGATGCTACAAAGCTACATGCAAGACGTAGATTATGTGGTTATTTAGGCGAAGTTGCAAATGGTATTGGTCCAGATAGTCCTAATGCAAATCAAGGACGTTTAGCGGATATATTTGCAAGAGTAAAACATATTTAGTAATGGAGGTATGGTTATGAATTATATTAAAATTACTGAATGTGATACAATGAATGGTATAGGAGTAGGCATCGTGCTATGAGTTAGTGGATGCAGATGTAAATGTGAAGGTTGTTACAATCAAGAGTCTTGAGATTTTTGTGCAGGGCAACTTTTCACAAAAGAAACCGAAGAATATATAATTAACTTATTAAAAGAAAAGCCTTATTATACAAGAATAACTCTTTCTGGTGGACATCCATTTGAGCCAGAGAATGAACAAGCTTGTGAAGAATTGTGCGGCAAAATCAAACAAGAATGCCCTAACGTAAAAATTTGGGCTTATAGTGGTTTTTATTGGGATAAAATTAAAAATAGTCCAATAATGAAATATGTCGATATTTTAGTCGATGGACCATTTATTGCCGCGCTATACAACGCAGACTTGAAATGGCGTGGAAGTTCTAATCAATCTGTTATTGATGTTCAAAAGACTATAAAACAAAATGAGATTGTAATTGCGGAGGAGTTGATATAATGAGTCAAAGAGTAGATAATTTAATAAATATGTTAGATGGATATGTCGGTGATGGTGGTTTTCATCTTAATGTAAATGTTTTTAATAGAGATACTTTATTAGATGCACAAGCACATCCTGAAAAATATCCTCAATTAACAATAAGAGTTAGTGGTTATGCTGTAAATTTCATAAAATTAACAAAAGAACAACAAGATGAAGTAATAAGTAGAACCATTCACGAATCTATGTAGGAGGTATTCTTATGTGGAATAAAGAATGGGAAGGATTTATTGCGGGAAAATGAAGTAATGATGAAATAGATGTTAGAGATTTTATTCAATTAAACTATCAACCATATGAGGGTGACGCCGCCTTTTTGGAAGGTCCGACAGATGCAACACAAACTTTATGAAAACAAATTCGTGAATTGCAACAAAAGGAACTTAAAAATGGTGGAGTTCTTCATGCTGATACAGACATCATTTCTACTATTGATAGCCATAATCCTGGCTACATAAATAAAGGATTAGAAAAAATCGTTGGTTTACAAACTGACCAACCTTTTAAACGAGCTTTAATGCCTTTTGGTGGTATTCGTATGGCTCGTCAAGCGTGTGAAATGTATGGATATGAAGTAAGTGACAGAGTTAATGATATTTTTAAATATCGTAAAACTCATAATGACGGAGTGTTTGATGTTTACACAGATGAAATGAGAATGGCAAGAAAATCACATATCCTAACAGGTTTACCTGATACTTATGGTAGAGGTAGAATTGTTGGAGATTATAGAAGAATTGCGTTGTATGGTGTTGATTATCTTATTCAAAAAAAGAAAGAAGATATGAATTTATTGTGCGGCGAAATGACACCTGATAAGGTAAGAGATAGAGAAGAAGTCGCCGAACAAATTAAAGCACTTAAAGCGTTAAAAAATATGGCAGCTAAATATGGTTGTGATATATCTAGACCCGCTAAAAATGCACAAGAAGCAATTCAATGGTTGTATTTTGGTTATCTTGGTGCTGTAAAAGACCAAAATGGCGCCGCAATGAGTATTGGTCGTAATAGCACATTTTTAGATATTTATATTGAAAGAGATTTAAAGAACAAAGCTTTAACAGAGCAAGCGGCGCAAGAATTAATTGATCACTTTATAATGAAGCTTCGTATAGTAAAATTTATGCGTATTCAATCATATAACGAACTATTCTCAGGCGACCCTGTATGAGTAACTGAATCTATTGGTGGTATGGGTATTGATGGTAGAACATTAGTAACTAAAACATCTTTTAGAGTTTTACATACTCTTGATAATCTCGGTCCTGCCCCTGAACCAAATTTAACTGTTTTATGGGATAAAAATTTACCTAGACATTTTAAAGAATTCTGTGCAGACTTATCTATTAGAACAAGTGCAATACAATATGAATCTGATAAATTAATGAGAGAAAAAATGGGTGATGATTACTGTATTGCTTGTTGTGTATCTTCAATGAGAGTTGGTAAAGATATGCAATTCTTTGGTGCAAGAGCTAATTTAGCAAAATGTTTATTATATGCACTAAATGGCGGAAAAGATGAATTAATGAAAGATGAAAATGGTAAACATATACAAATCGGACCTAAATTAAGAACTATTGATTCAGATGAACCATTAAATTATCAAGAAGTTATAGAAAAATATACTGATATGATGGAATGGTTAGCCGATTTATATGTTAATACATTAAATGTAATCCACTATATGCACGATAAATATTCTTATGAAGCATTAGAAATGGCATTACACGATACAAAAGTACATAGGTTCTTTGCAACAGGTATTGCAGGATTATCTTGTGCGGTTGATTCATTATCTGCAATTAAATATGCAATGGTTTATCCAATTAGAGATACAGATGGAACAATAATTGATTTCTCTATTGCTGGTGATTATCCAAAATATGGCAATAATGATGATAGAGTTGATGAAATTGCCGTTTGGTTGGTTAAAACTTTTATGAATATGATAAAGAAACATCAAACTTATAGAGATAGCGAACCAACAATGTCTATCTTAACTATAACTTCTAATGTTGTGTATGGTAAAAAGACAGGTAATACGCCTGATGGTAGACGTGAGGGTGAACCTCTTGCTCCAGGTGCAAATCCAATGCATGGTAGAGATTCACACGGAGCGTTAGCTTCATTAAGTTCAGTAGCAAAAATACCTTATGATTATGCACGAGATGGTATTTCTAATACTTTCTCAACAACACCTCAGTCATTAGGTAAGGAGGAAGATTAAAAATGTACAATTTGCAGTTAGGAGATAACTTATTTGTTGAAATAGATTGCGGAGATCTGTTCATTTATAGATATGATAATGAAAATTTATCAGTAGTAAAAGAAGTAACTAAAGATTATCTCCCACCTGTGAATGAGTATGCCGTAGAAATTATTTCTTTTCATAGTAAGCGTCATTTTCTTTTTAAACGCCAAAATGGCGCTTATTGGTGGGAAGAAATTAAATATTAGAGGTAAGAATATGAAAAAAGTAATATTATATACATTATATTGAATTTGGTCTTTCACTTGAGGAATTATTATGACATTAATAGGATTTTTCGCCGCTTGCGGTCTTGCAATCTCAGGCCATAAACCAAAACATTTAGGTCCAAATATTTATTTCGTTGTTGGTAAAAATTGAGGTGGAGTAAATTTTGGTCCATTCTTCTTAACTAGTGAGTATGGAGAAAATTCGACTAAATATCACGAATCTGGTCACGGATTGCAAAATTTAATATGAGGACCTTTATTCCCATTTGTTATAGCAATACCAAGCGCAATTAGATATTGGTATAGAGAATTAAAATATTATCGTAAAGGACAAAGTCCAAAAACTTCATATGATAGTATTTGGTTTGAAGGTCAAGCAACAAGATGAGGAAGAAAAGTTTATAGAAAGGAAAATAATTAATGATAGATAAAAGCAAAATTAAAGTAGAAATACTAAAACACCCTACTGAACAAGATTGGTTGTGGGCAAAAACTTGTACTTTAAATACAGTAGGTAAAAAGTTAAAATCTTCAACTACATCAGTAGATTTAGAATATAAACAAAAATTACTTGCTTCTGAACATAGTCCAATAAGAGAATTGTGGTTTGGTATTAAATTAACTATTCCATATTTTATTTCAGTTCATATTGTTCGTCATCATATTGGTTGTAATCACTATGTTTCGACTCAAAGAGATGATAGACACCCAGAAAGAGAAGTTTCTCGTGAAGATTTACCGCAAGGGACTTTTGTTTCTCACATATTATCAATAAATGCACAAGAATTAATGTTTTTTATGAGAAAAAGATTGTGCAATCAAGCGGACCCACTTATGCGATATGTAGCAAATTTGATTAAGAAAGCCGTACTAGAAACAAATCCTGAGTTTGAAGGTTTACTTGTGCCACTTTGTGAATACAGAAATGGAATGTGTACAGAAATGTTCCCTTGCGAAAAAGCAAAAACTTTCCGTACTGGTTTCTCTCAAATTTTAAAAATTCTTGATAATGACGAACTTTCAAAAGATGAGCTTGAAAATATTATTGAAATTCTATATAAAGTAAAAGAAAAAGAGTCTATATAGGCTCTTTTTTGATTCATTTTTGAACCAAATTTTATTCTGTTTTTAGAAACTTTATAAAACACTAATATAGAAGTGAAAAAATATTTGACAAAAAGGAAATTTTATCATATAATATATTTGTAAATAAAAGTAAAGGAGTAATAATAGATAATTATGGCTGTAAGATATGATGAGAACAGTATAACCACATTAGATTATCGTGAAGCCGCTCGTCAATCTATAGGTATGTATATTGGTGGTAATAGTGCCGAAAATATGCAACATTTAGTAACAGAAATTGTTTCTAATGCTATGGACGAAGCCGCAGAAGGTTATGGTAAATTAATTCAAGTAATTGTTAATACAGATAATAATTCAGTAGAAGTAATTGACCAAGGTCGTGGTATACCTTACAAGAAAAATAAATCAGGTAAATTCGCAATTGTTGAAATGTGTACTAGTTTACACTCAGGAGGAAAATTTGAAGGACAAGGAAATTACAAATCTTCTCTTGGTTTAAATGGTGTAGGTGCAACGATAACAAATGCATTATCAACAACATTTATAATTAATGTATGGAGAGATGGCGAACATTGTACATTCTCTGTATTAGATGGAAAACATGGCGACCCAGTCGTTGAAAAATATAGCGGCACAAAACAAGGTTCAAGTGTATATTTTATTCCAGATGCAAAAGTATTTAATAATGCAAAATGGGATATTGAAAAGATTAGAGAAGAACTTCAACTTCACGCATTACTTAACAATGGTATCACTTTTGAGCTTATTGTTAATACTGATGGAAAGAAAGTTCAAGACATTAAATATTTATATAAGTCTGGTTTAAAGGATTTATTATTAATCAAGAGTGAAGGAAAGAAGATGTTAACTGACATTACTTACTTCAAGACAACTACTGAACATGATAGCGAAAATGTATCCGCTGACGTAGAAATTGCTTTTGCTTATACTGATGAACCAGGCGAGCGTATTTATTCATTCGTTAATGGCGGTTATACACCAAATGATGGAACTCACGTAACAGGATTTAAGACTGCATTTACTTCATTAATGAATAAAATGGGTAAAGAATTAGGTTATTTAAAAGATGATAAGAAATTTAGCGGCGACAGTGTTAGACGTGGATTAGTTTTATGTTTAAGTATTAAAATGACACAAAGACCAATGTTTGCTGAACAAACTAAGAAAACTTTAAATAGCCCTTGTGCTAGACAATTAGTAAGTAAGGCAGTTGGTAAATTACAAATAGAAAATAATGTAATTAAACAAATATTAAAGAAAATTGAAAATGAGCAAAAAGCCGAGGAAGCAGCACAACGTAAACGTGAAGCACAAGAAAAAATAGCTAAGGGTGGTCATTCAATGAATAGTTTAAGAGACTTACCTGAAAAGTTAGCGGACGCAAGTGACTTCACAAATGCAGAAATCTTTTTCTGTGAGGGAGATTCAGCCGCTGGTGGTGCAAAGACAGTTAAGGCTAAAAATCAAGCAATTATGCCTTTAAGAGGTAAGATTTTAAACACAACTTGTAAAGAACTTGCGGACATAATTAAGTCAGATATCATTAAAGACATCTTAACTTGTTTAGGTTGCGGAATTGGAGATAATTTTAATATAAAAAATTTACGTTATGATAAGTTAATTATTATGACAGATGCGGACTCAGATGGTAAGCATATTGAACTATTGTTAATGACATTATTTTTACATCACTTACCTGAATTAGTAAAGCAAGGTAAAGTTTATGTAACAACACCACCATTATTTAAGACTACAACAGGTCGCGGCGAAATTAAGTATTGGTATGAAGAAAATAGTGAATTTAAAAAATATGTAAGAAATCACTCTGGATTAGATATAATTCGTTATAAAGGTCTTGGAGAACAAGATGCAAAAGAATTATATGCAACTACAATGGATCCAGCAAATCGTAAACTAGTTCAATTAACTACTAATGATATTGAAAAAACATTAGAATTATATTCAAAATTAATGGGTAAGAGTGCCGCAGAGCGCCGCAACTATATCATTTCTCATAATATGTTGGCTTATGATGCCGCAGATGATGATTTTGAAGATTTCGATGATTTTGATGAAGAATAATAAAAATTCTTGACAAAAGCGAAAAAATATAATATACTATATTAGTAAAAGAAAATAATAAAAAATAAAGGATGGAAAGAAAAATGGAAGAAAACAAACAACAAACACCTCAATTCAATGGATGGAAGGATGCAAAGATTGATGGCAATATGCCTATTGAAGGCTTAATTCAATTTTTAAATATTTTAAATCAAAGACTAATTTTAATTGAAGACCAATTAACTATAAAAGTTGGTAATGAAGAAAATAGTCAAAATATTACTCTTACTCAATATTGGATTGAAGTACAAAAACAAGAGTATCAAAAGATGATGGAAGAATATCAAAAGCAAATGGAAGCTCAAGCAAAAGCAAAAGAGCAAACTGATAATCAATCTGACGTACAATAATTAAGAAAGGGCATAGATAACAATGGATATAAAAGATGAAAATTATTTAGATGAGCGTAGCTCTCAAGACTTTGGTATTTATGCCAATAGTGTAATTAAAGCAAGAGCAATAAGTAGTGTAGAAGATAATTTAAAACCTATTCATAGAAAAGTTCTTTGGACTTTATTTGAAGATAAGGTTTATGATAAAGGTAAAACTGTAAAATGTGCTAGAGTTGTCGGTGATGCAATGAAATATTCACCACACGGCGACTCTTCAATTTATGGTGCATTAGTTCGTTTAGGACAATGGTGGAAATTAAAATATCCACTTATCACTATGCAAGGTAATATGGGTAATATATTAGGTGACGGTCCTGCGGCAATGCGTTATACTGAGTGTAAGTTAAGTCCTATTGGAATGGCAATGCTTGATGGTATCAAGAATGATTGTGTTCCATTTAAGAAAAATTATGATGGCACTTGCGAAGAACCAATAATGCTACCATCTAAGTTCCCATTCTTATTATGTGGAAACAATATGGGTATTGCAGTAGGTTTAAGTGCTAGTTTAGTTTCGCATAATTTTGGTGAAGTATATAATGCAATTTGTTATTATATGGAACATAAAGATTGTTCTGTTGCGGACTTACTTCAGTTCATTCAAGGTCCAGATTTCCCAACTGGCGGAAAAATATTAAATGGTGAAGATTTGCTATCGATTTACACTAATGGTGTTGGTGCAGTAAAAGTTCAAGCACATTATGAAATTTTGAAAGAAAATCAAAAGACTAAAATTGTTTTTACTGATTTACCTTATGGTGTTGAAGTAGAAAATGGTGTTAAAAAGCAACTTAAAAAATTAGTTTTAGATGAAGGTAATACTGAATTTGAAGATATTATCGTAGAAGGTGGAGATACCTTAGATAGTTTAAAAATAACAGTAGTATTATCAAAAAATGCTAATGTTGGTAAATGTTTAGAAATATTATTCCAAAAGACAGGTTTACAATCAACTATTAAAATTAATCAAACAGTAATTGTTAATGGTCAACCAAGAACATTATCTTTAAAGGAAATGTTATCTTCTTGGGTTGATTATAGAAGTGCAATTATTAAAAAGATAAAAGAAGACGAGTATGGTAAGACAAATCACAAATTAACAGTTGTAATTGGTTTACAAAAATGTATGAGTGATATTGATAAGTTAATTAGTCTTATCCGTAATGCCGCAAATCGTACATATGCTCGTGATGCAATTATGAAAGAATTTGAACTTAATCTTGAACAAGCAGATGCGGTATTAGATATGAAATTAAGTAAGTTAAGTAAATTAGATTTAACTGAACTTAATGATGAAGAAACTAATTTGGAGCAAACTTTAGCTGCATTAAAGAAGATTATTGAAGACGAAACATTACGTTTCGATATAATCAAAAAAGAACTTCAAGAGATTAAGAAAAGTATTGGTGAAGATAACCGTTTAACTGAAATTTTATATAACAGACCTGTTGAAGGAACTGTTGCCGCAGAAATTGCAGTTAAAAAAGAATATCTAGTATATCCTAATGGATTAAGACCATTTATTGATGGAAACTTTACAGTAGACAATGATTTAGTCGCATCTGTTATGAGTTATAACTCACAAGATATTTATGGTTTTAATAAAGTTGGAGATATTATGCCAATTAATATAGCATCTGATATAATTGGTGCTTGTGTTAAGAATGATAAGAAAGATAAAATTGTTAGTGTTACAAAGAATGGTAATGTAAAAGTTTCATTAGTATCTCAATATAAGTTAAATAAAGCTGAAAAAGTTATGAAACTTAAAGATGATGATGAACTAGTATTTGCATCGTTCTGCGGCGATAATGACTACTTAATCTTATTTGATGCACAAGAATGTAAAGTATTGAAGTTAGCAATAAAAGATTTACCTATTGCAAGTAAAGCTACTTTAGGCGTAAAGAGCGGCCATGAATCTATCACTAGCGCCGCAATAGTTACTGACAATGATGTACTACTTTGTGTAGTAGGTGGAAATAAAGGTAAATTTACTTCAGTAAAAGATTTCTCTGTTGATAGTCGAGGTAATAAAGGACAAACTGTCACAGAAAATACAACATCTATCACTTCATTTGAAAATGGTAGAACTAATGTATATGTAATTCCAAAGATGGGAAAAACAGCATTAGTAGATAGCAAAAAGTTGTCAATTAAAGGCAAGACAGCAAGCGGCGCTAGTTTGTCAAATAAAGTTGTTGTAAAAACTATATAAAAAAATATTGACAACAATAAAATTTTATGCTATAATATATATGTAACAAAGTTACAAAGGAGTTTTATAAATGGAAAATTTCATTTTAACCCCAAATTGTAGGATAGTATTAGATTATATGTATAAAAATGAACAAACTTTTGTCGGCAAGGACTTAATTGAACTTGTCGGCATAAAGGGAATTTATCCTGTCTTGAGGTCTTTATGTGATAAAGGTTTAATAGAAAAGAAAGAACCAATAATAAGAGATTTCACATCAAAAGACGGAAAAGTTTGTCAAAATGAATATAAGACTTATCGAATAACTGATAGCGGAAAAAGTTATATTGATAGTGGCTTAAATAAATTAGTATAAAATAACACTAACCAAAGAAAAATTTTTAAGGAAAAGAAAGAGAGAAAAGAAAAATGGCAGAAAAGAAAAATTTAACAAACACATTTACAGTAGTAGGACATTTAAAGTCAGTTGAATTAAGAAACAAGGATAAGTTAGCAGAACAAGTATCTGCAAGAGCTATTGTTGAATCTGAAATCGGCGGACAAACAAAAGAGTATGAAATCGAGTTCTTCTCAAAGGCAACAACAAGTGCTGGCGCACCTAACAAATTATATGCTGCTTATGTAGATTTAGAGAAGAATATTGGTAAGAAAATTAAGGTAACAGGTGAATTTAGAGAGAACCGTTATTATAGTTCAACTAAAGAAGCTGTAGTTAGCGTTAATGTATTAAGCGGACGTTTTATTAACTATGATGTTAAAGATGCCGATAGTGCAACATTTGAATTTCAAGGTTTTGTAATTAAAGAATTAACTGAAAAGCAAAACAAGAATGGTGAAGTATATCAATACAATATTGGTATCGCACAAGAGGGATATAAAGAAAATTCTTTAACAGTAATTAATTTTAACGTATCACCTGAACCTGAGTGCGCAGAAATCGTTAATGTTATAAGAGATCAATATACAGTTGGTGCATCAGTAACTATCACTGGTGACTTAGACTTCCATACTGAAGTTTCAACATCTGAAATTTCTCAAGAGGGTGGTTTTGGTAAGCCAATTGTAAGAGAATATACAAATACTTATAGAAATTACTTCATTACTGGTGGTTTAGCTCCATTCTCACCTGATGATGAAAAAGCATTCTATAATGATGAAAAGATTGCTACTTTAGTACAAGCTTATAAAGCTAATGATGTAGAATTGGAGAAGGCAGCAACTGAAAAAGCAAACACTGTAACTCCTAGTCAATCTACAACTCCTGCGGCAAAACCTGCTGCTAAGAGAACTGGTAGTTTAATTTAATTGAAGGGGAGTAATCCCCTTCTTATTTTTTAAAATGACAAATGATAAATGACAAACAACGAGAGGAGATAAAGTATGAATCTTTGGGAAATAGAACCACACAAAATAACTGCAACATTAAATGATAAAATTATTCAATTTTATGGTGCAAACTCAACAAGAAAGACAAGTGTTGCCGCAAAGTTTCCAAAAAGTTTAATTTTTGGTTTTGAAAAAGGTTATCAATGTATCGACGGCGTAATGGCAATTCCTGTTGATAGTTGGGGAAAATTTAAGGATTATTTAAGACAATTAAAAGATCCACGTTCAAAAGCAAAGTTTGAGACAGTTGTTATTGATACCACTAGAATAGCATATGATTGCTGCACAACCTATCTTTTAGCTCAATATGAGAAAACTGACATCACTGATATTGGTACAAAAGGTAAAGGTTGGTCTTTATTAAAAAAAGAATTTAGTGATGTTTTAAATAGTATTCCTAAAATGGGATATGGTTTAGTTTTAATAACTCACGCTAATGAAGAAGAGAAAAATGGCGTTTTATCTATTAAAACTGACTTAGATAAAGTAGCAACTGATGTTATCAATAAGTTAGTTGACTTTCAATTTTATGTAAGAAAAGAAGAAAAAGAAGTTGATGGAAATAAAGAGCTAACTGTTTTTGCTTATGCAGATGTAGCATTTGCAGACACAAAGAATAGACTTCGTTACTTCCCTAAACACTTTGAGTTTACATATGAAAACTTGTTAAATGCATATCAAACTGCTCTTGATGAAGAAGTTAAGCATGGAGCAACTTTAGACACAGATGTATCATCTAAACAAGTTAATGCGGAGTCGTTAGAAGATTTAAGAAATGAAGTTATTGAATTAGTAAAGAAAGAACCTGAAAATGAGCAAATGGTAGATTATATATCATCTCATTTTGATAAGAAACTTAGTGCAACAGATGATAGTGATTATGATAAGTTAATTGCGGCTAGAGATTTCTTAAAGTCACTATTTAATATTGAATAGTGGACCCAAGACTTTTTACTAAGACACAACTTGAAGAACTAATATTGGAGTTGTCTGGTTTAACTAAGATAACTCCAATGATTAGTAAACAAATTAGCCGCTTTGTTATTGACAATAAAATGTCATATCTAGAAATAGCAAGATGTGTAGATTATTATGTAGAAATTTTAGGACATGATATTAAGCCAGAGTATGGAATTGCTTTTGTAACAAGCATTCGTGAACCTGCGGCAGAATATTTTAAAAAGCTTGAGCTTGACAAGCAAAAACAGCAAAAAGAAGCTGACAAAGTTATTAAATATCAAGACAAAAATATTATTATCAACATCAAGTCATATAGTCTATTGAATAAACCTAGACCACCTAAAAGTTTTGATATGGGTGCGATAGATGTAAGTGAAGACGATGACATAAACGATTCTAATTAAATAATAAAAAGGAGTAGGTCTGATGTATCAAAAAGGTAAGTTAGATAAACTATATGATAGCCAGGCAGCATTATATGTATTAAGTAGTATAATGAAAGACCCTCTTCTTATTCAGAATGAAAGTTATGTATTAGACCCAAGTGACTTTTTTAAGCCTATACATAAAATGATTTTTGTTGCAATTTTTAATTTAGAGCAACAAGGTATCGAAACTATTGAACCATCTGGTATTGATTTATATTTAAGTCACTATGATGCACAATATAGTTATTATAAGGCACAAAATGGTTATACATTAGTACAAGAATGTTCTCGTATGGCAATTAGTATGGATCCGAAAGAATTCTTGTATTATTATAGTCGTTTAAAAAAGTTCTCATTATTAAGAGATTTAGAATGTAGCGGTATTGATACAAACACTTTTTACAACACAGAAGTTAGTGCTTTAGATAAGGATGCAGAAGAGGATAAATTAGATAAGACTGCAATTGAAGCTATCCCTAATGCCGTTAGAGGTATTCTAGTTAATATCGAGAAAAAGCACATTGGTAAAGATACAGGTACAGCTCAAAATGCAAGTAAAGGATTAAGAGAATTAGTTCAAAGATATAGAGAGCTACCTGAAGTCGGTTTACCACTTGAGGGTTCTATTGTAAACTTTGCATTAAGAGGTTTGCGTTTAGGTAAATTATATACTTATTCAGCACCAACAGGAGCAGGTAAAACTCGTTTTATGTTAAGTGCGGCCGCATCTATTAGTATGCCATATATAGATAAAAATGGTCAAGTAGTAATGCGTGGTGAAGCAGGAGACGAGTATGAAAAAGTGTTGTTTGTAACAACAGAGCAAGCAGCAGATGAAATTCAAACAATGTTATTAGCATATGTTAGTGGAGTTCCTGAGAACAAAGTATTAATGGGTGATTATACACCTGAAGAATTGGTTAGAATTAACCAAGCATTAAATATAATAGAAGAACATAAAGATAAATTTTTAATTGAAGCAGTACCAGACCCATCAATTGCGGAAATAAAAGTATTATTAACAAAATATATTATTCAAGACCAAGTTAGATATATATTTTATGATTATATCTTTTCAAGTCCAGGATTATTAAGTGAATTTAGAGATGTTGCAGTTCGTGAGGATGTAGCGTTAATGATGTTATCTAATAGTTTAAAAGAAATAGCAATGGTTCATAATATTCATATTACTTCTGCTACACAATTAAATGGAGATTGGTCAAAAAAAGAAATAGGACCTCGTGATCAAAATGTATTAAGAGGCTCAAAAGCAATTGCGGATAAAATTGATGGTGGTTTAATTGGTGTAAGATTAGCACCAGCAGAAAAAGAAAAAATTCAAGAGCTTTGGAATAAAATAAAAGCGGCAAAAGGATATGAAAAAGACCCTAATGTAGTTATAGATGTTTATAAAAATAGACGTGGAGAATTAAATTGCGTTAAGATTTTTAGATATTTTGATTATGCAACTTGTCATTGTATTGATTATTTTGTGACAGATGGAGAATATCATATAGTCGAAAATATAAAAGAGATAAAGTGCATAGAAAAAATAGTTGATTATAAAGAATTGAACTATGAAGAAGGGAAGGAAATAGTATAGTATGCCAACATTAGCTGAATTAAGAGAACAATTAACTGATGAAACAATTAAGGACATACTTATACAATATGATGTAGAGTACGTTGAAGAAACTGAAGATTATATAGTATTTCCTACTTGTTGTCATAATTTAATAGGTGGTAGTCCAAAGCTATATTATTATAAAAATAACCATCTATTCCACTGCTATACAGAATGTAATAGTAGTTTTGATATTTTTGATTTATTAATAAAAATGCATAAATTAAGAGGTGAAGAGATTACTCTTAAACAAGCAATTAGTTTATGTAATTTAGATACAAGTTATCTACAAGATGCTGACTTAATGAAATATGATGTTAGTAAAGATTTACGTTTCTTAAAGATAAGTAATAATAGTAAATTGGTAAATGTAGATGAACTTCAATTTAAAACTTATGATAAAGATATTTTAAGAAAATTTTCTTTTGATTATTTAGGTTTACAACCTTGGATGCAAGAGGGAATTAGTATAGAAATGTTGCAAAAATTTAATATAAAGTGGGACCCTTTTAGACAATGCATTATCATTCCTAACTTTGATGTAAAAGGAAATTTAATAGGTTTAAGAGGAAGATTCTTCCGCTCTGAAGATATAGCAAAAGGAAAATATCGACCTATATTTGATAATGGAACTTTGTATAGTTATCCAACAGGAAAGAGTTTCTATGGTATTTATGAAAATCATAAAGCAATAGAAAAGAAGAAAATGTGTATTATATTTGAAGGAGAAAAGTCTGTATTATTATTTGGTAGTATATATGGTGCAGATAATAATATTGGATTAGCAACATTAGGACAAAACATAACAAGAGAACAAATTCAATATTTAAGAGAAATGAAAGTAAGAGATGTAATTTTAGCATATGATACAGATTATGAAGATATAGAACAACTTAAACAAGTTAAAAATAATTATGTTGAAAAAGCAAGAATTTTAGCACCTTACTTTAATGTTAGTATTTTAATTGATTATCACTTCCTATTGCCATATAAAAGTAGTCCTATTGATGGCGGTAGAGAAATATTTGAAAAAATATTAGGTGAACAATTAAAAATAAGTTAGAGGTAAAAAATGAAGCCAATTAAGTTAAAGCAACATTATTTAGAAAATGGTATAAATATGAAAAATTATCTACAATTATGCGGCATCAGAGAAGCTGATTGTGATAGTTTTATAGTAGCTCCAAAAGAGTCTGATGAACTAAACCCAATCTTATTAAAAAATATGCATCTTGCGGCAAGAACAGTATATGAAAGATTAAGTGATGACAATACTGTTGTGTTCGTGCAAGTTGATAGCGATATGGATGGTTGGACGTCCGCTTGCGAATTTATTCAATATGTTCACATTCGCTTTCCTAAGATTAAGTTAATTTGGAGATTACATACAGGTAAACAACACGGAGTAATTTTAGATACGGTGCCAGCAGAAGCGAATCTAATTATTATTCCAGATGCGGGTTCAAATCAGGTGGAAGAATTAACTACATTAGTTAATATGGGAAAAACAGTCGTTGTTCTTGACCACCACCAAGTTGAAGACGAAGCTGCGAGTGAAGCAAGCGGAGCAATTATCGTTAATAATCAAATAAGTCCTGACTTCCCTAATAAATCATTAAGTGGAGCAGGAGTAGTATATAAATTTTTACAATATTTTGATACTTATTATTATAAGTCCGATTTATATAAACAATTTGCTGATATTGCCACTTTTGGTATATTAGCAGATGCTATGGATATGAGAGAATTAGATAATAATTTTATTGCTTATGAAGGATTAAATCATATTCATAATAAACTAATAAGAGCAGTTATAAATCGTCAAGCTGGAGATGGTTTATATGCTAGAATATTAGATAAAGAGTCACCAACAAAGACTGAAGCAGTTTTCTATGTTGCTCCTGTATTTAACGGTTTAATTAGATATGGAGAACAAGAGGAAAAAGAAAAAGTATTTGATGCTTTCACTACTCCTGATAGTAGCGAAATTATTGAAACTATTTATAGAGGAACTAAACGTAGCGAAAGTTTGTATGATTACTGCGCAAGAATTGCAGTTAATGCTAAAAGTAGACAAGATAATGCTAAAAAGAAAAGTATGGCAGTACTTGCCGAAAAAATTAATGAAGAAAATCACGATAAAGATAATTTAATTATAGTAACTTTGGCTGGTAAAGAAACTGAAAAGGTTAGTCCTAACATTACAGGTCTTGTAGCTATGGATTTAGTTAAAGAATATAATCGTCCTGCTCTAGTTTTACGTGAAGTTGAAGTTGATGGTAAAAAATTATTTAGTGGTAGTGGTAGAAATGGTAATTTTAATGGACTTGAAAGTTTGTTAGACTTCTTACACGAAAGCGGATTAGTTGACTTTGCACAAGGTCATGATGGAGCTTTTGGTGTAATGGTAGAACCTGATAAAGTTGAACAACTACGCGAATATGCGGAAACTCATATAGATAAAAAGATGTTTGATGATCAAAATATTTTTGTGGATTATTATTTCTATGGTTTAGATAGCGTAGATGTAAATGGACTTGCAGAGTTTGCTGAAGGACAAAAGATTTATTGCGGCACAATTCCTTCTCCAACATTCGCATTTGAGTTCGATATTGATACAAATGATTGTAGTTTAATGGGTAAAGAGTTAACTTCAATAAAATTTACAAATAAATTTAACGATTTTATTGTATTTAAGCGTCCAGATATCGCCGCTTTAATTATGGACAATAGAGGAAGTAAAATTCATGTTACTATGGTAGGTAAACCATCAATGTCACCATATGGTAGATTGCAAATAACTGCTAGTGACTGCGAAGTTAGTAAAATAGTAGCACAAACAACACCTGTAAAAAGGTCAGCATTAGATTTAATTTAATTTAAAGGAGTAGAAAAAATGATCAGTTGGGAAACATTAGAAAAAGAATTTGGTATCAAGTTTAAACTTGCTGATGGCAGTTTTAGACCAGTAAATGAATGGTTAGATGATATTTATTTACAAAATCCTAGTCGTTTTGAAGAATTAATGGAAACAATATTCTATTATGGTGATGTTTTATTCGCGGATTTAACTACACATAAGAAGTAATTTTTCTTGACAAAAAGCAAAAAATATTCTATAATAATAATATAGAAAGGAAGTTGTGATTTATGAAAAGAGATTATATATCTATCCACAATCACACCGAATTCTCTAACATTAAAGTTATTGATAGTATCAACAGAGCTTCTGAGCTAATTGATTATGCTTGGGAGCTTAATTTAGGAGGACTAGCAATCACTGAACATGATTGTTTAAGCGGTGTAATTAAATTAATAGAAGCATATAGAAAGAAATTAGATAAAGAATGGGAAAATGCTTTCCCTGATAAAGAAAATGTTCACAATTATGAACAAATGTCAAAAGATTTAGATTTTAAAGTGATTATTGGTAATGAGATTTATCTTAGTGAAGAAGGACTATGCGAAGGTGGGTATGGTCATTTTTGGCATTTAATTTTATTAGCAAAAGATGAAGAAGGTTGGAAACAATTAAAGCAATTAAGCTCTGCCGCATGGAAACGTGCGTGGTTTAGAGGAATTTTAAGAACTCCAACTTATCCAAGTGATTTATTTAAGTTTGTTAAAGGTGGACATTTAATTTGTTCTACTGCTTGTTTAGGTAGTTATCCTGCATGGTGTTGGAAACAAATTAAATCAGCACGTGAAGGAGATGGATTTTTAGACTATCCTGAAGAGGGACATGATGAGCAATATTATCTTGATAAATTAGATAATCATTTAGCAGGAATGCAAGAACTATTTGGTGCAGATAACTTCTTTATTGAACTTCAACCTAATGAACCAGGTAGCGAACAAAATGAATATAATGAATTTATGATTAATAGATATAAAGGAATTTATCCTTTTGTATTTAGTACAGACTCTCATTATATGAAAGAAGAATTAAGACAAATACATACTGACTTTTTAGCATCAAAAAGTTCAGAAGATAGAGAAATAACTTCATTTTATAAGTATGCTTATATGATGAGTCAAGATGAAGTTCATAACCGTATGAGTGATTATGCTGACGAAGAGTTCTTTAATAAAATGGTAGAGAACACAAAATATATTGGTGAACAATGCCATTATTATCCTCTTGAGCAACCTAAAGTTATAGCAAAAGTAGAATATGAACATTATGATGATTATGAGCAAGATTTAGAAGTATTTAATGATGTAACTAAAGAAGAATATCCTTATTTTTATGAATATCTTCATACAGATAATAAAGCAGACCATTATTTTATGGAATTGATTGCTCACGGTTTTATTAAAAAATATCAAGAAGATTGGAACACTGAAACTTATTATAAACGACTTGAAGAAGAATTATGGACAATTCGTGAAGTAGGTAATGGTATTAATCAATCAATGAGCGACTACTTTACTTGTATGAGTAAAATGGTTAATTTAATGTGGGAAGCCGGTTCTTTGGTTGGTCCAAGCCGTGGTTCCGCAGGAGCATTATTAATAAATTATTTATTAGATATAACACAAATTGATCCGATATTTTTAGATTTGCCTTATGTATGGCGTTTTATGCATCCATCTAGACCAGACTATCCAGATATTGATGTTGACTCTGAGTCAGATAAGCGTCAAGCAGTATTTAATAAAATAAGAGATTATTTTAGAAGTATTGGTGGAGATGTTATTAATGTTTGTACATTTGGTACTGAAGGAACTAAGTCCGCATTAAAAACTGCGGCAAGAGGTCTTAATATTAATTTGGACGAAGTTGCTTATGTAAGTTCAATGGTTCCGAATGAAAGAGGTTTCGATTGGAGCTTACATGATTGTTATTATGGTAATGGCGACGATCGTTCACCTATTAGCGCTTTTAAAAAAGAAATGAATGCAAATCCGCAATGGTGGAAATTAGCACAAAGTATCGAAGGATTAGTAACAAGACTTGGTGTTCACGCATCAGGAGTTGTCTGTGTAAATGGAGATTTTATTGAACACGGAAGTTATATGAAAACTAATAGTGAACAATTAGTAACAGCTTTTGACTTACACGACCAAGAAAAATGTGCATTAATTAAATATGATATGTTAACTGTTTCTGCTCTTGACCGTATTCATCAATGTATGAATTATATGTTGGAAACAGGAGATATGGAATGGAAAGGTTCATTAAAAGAAACTTATGATTATTATATTAATCCTAATAAGTTAGATTATAAAACACCTGAAATGTGGGATATGGCAGCGCAAGGTAAGATTCGTGCATTGTTCCAGTTCGATACAATCGTAGGTGGTCAAAGTATTAAATATATTGAACCTAAAAACTTACAACAATTGGCTATCGCAAACTCAATAATGAGATTAATGGCACCAGAAGGTGAAGATCAGCCAATAGATATTTATGTTAAATATAAGAGAGTTCCGCAATTATGGTATAATGATATGAAAAATGCGGGATTAAATGATGATGAAATAAAAGTGCTTGAAAAGTATTTAAAAGTTAAAAATGGTGTTGCGGACTCACAAGAAGTAGTTATGCAGCTATCAATGGACCCACAAATTAGTGGATTCTCAATGAAAGACGCCAATAGATTAAGAAAAATTATTGCAAAGAAAAACTTTAAAGATATTGAAAGTATGCATGAGTTCTATCTTGAAAGCGGCGAAAAACTTGGTACAAGTAAAGCAATGTTAAATTATGTTTGGGACAAACAATTTAAGTTATCATTTGGTTATTCATTCTCGACAATTCATACAACAGGTTATAGTGTTATTGCTGTTCAAGAAATGAATTTAGCTTATCATTATCCATCAATTTATTGGAACTGTGCTTGTTTAAGTGTAGATAGTAGTGCGATTAGTGCGCAAGACTTCTATAACTTAATTGATGATGGCGTAATTGAAGTAGATGAAGATGAAAAGAAAAAAGTAGCAAGTAAGATGGATTATTCAAAGATTGCGGCAGCACTTAGTGATTTCCGTAGTAATACATCAATTTTATTGCCAGATATAAATAAGTCTAGATTGAGTTTTACACCAGATGCAGAAGATAACACAATTTTATATGGTTTAAAGGGTATCACAAAAGTAACTGACCCAGCAATAGAAGAAATAATGATGAATAGACCATTCTCATCATTAAATGACTTTTTAGATAGAACAACTAAAAAGACAGTATCATCTGATAAAGTATTAAACTTAATTAAAGCAGGTGCATTTAATGAAATTGAGGGTAAATCAACAAGAGAGATATTAGTAAATTATATTGATATGACAAGTGATAAAAAGAGTAAATTAACTTTACAAAATGCAAATGCATTAATAGATAGAAACTTGTTTCCTGAAGAATTATATAAAGAGTGTGAAGTATATAAATTAACAAAAGAATTAAGAAAGCATAGAAGTGCGGACAAACTTTGGTATAGAGTAGATTTTGGTTTTCCAGGTGAAAAAGAAGAAATTTGGAGAGAAGTATTTAAAGCATCTAAACCTAAAATCGAATATATTGACGATGTCCCTGTTATTAACTCTGATGCGTGGGATAATTATTATGACCGCAATATGGATAAGTTAAGAGCATATATTAAAAATAATAGTGCAGAACTATTAGAGAAATTAAATAACTCATTGTTTCAAGAAAGATGGGATAAATATTGTCAAGGAGACGAACTTGATTGGCAACTTGAAAGTTTAAATTTCTTCTTTGACGGACATCCATTAAATAGAGCAATAAAAGAAATTAGTATAGATTTAACTCCTTTAAAATATTTAGAGGAAGATGCTCAAGATGGTTTCTTTGTTATAAAAGGTAAAGAGATACCTAAAATGAAATTGTATAGTATTGCTGGAACAGTTATTGATAGTAACACAACAAAAAGTACAGTAACTATTCAAACTCCTGATGGCGTTATAACTTTAAAGATTTTTAAGAGTTTATACTCAATATTTGATAAAGTTGTATATAGTGTAGATGGAATGGACGTAGTTCAAGATAGTTTCTTTGCAAAAGGAACAAATTTATTGATAACTGGTATTAAAAGAGGTTCGACTTTTGTACCAAAGGTATATAAATCAACAGGTAGAAAAGCAATATTAAAAATAAACTTAACTAAGGATAGACATTTTAAAAATTTTGAAGAAAAATTGGAGATTTAATTATGAACATAATGATATGAGATATAGAATGATACTATGCCGCAGATAAAACTAATTTAATAAATGTTGATGCTATGAAAATAAGTAGCTATCACAAACAACGCGGCGATAATGTCTATCTAGTCAAATCAAAGTTCGATATTAAAAGAGAGTGGGATATAATGTATATCTGTAAAGAAAATATGGATAGTCCCACTCCTCCGTTAAGTTTAACATTAAATAATCCAAAAATAATAAAAATTGGTAATGGCTGAAAAAAATCAGACTCATTAAGCAAAATTGTTGCCGCTTGCCGTCCAGATTATTTATTATATCCTAATATGCAGAAACAAAATAATACTGCTATTGAAAGGTCTGAATATTGACGTTTCCTTGATGATGAAGGAAATTTGTTGCCGCTTATTCAAGATGCTTCAAGACAAGAGAAAAAGAATTTTGTTGTAGTATCCGATAAAAATTTATGGAGTAAAAATGAAGAAATTATTTTACAAGTTCTCAAAAAAATACAGGATTTAGGAAAATATGTTTCATTTTTAGAACCAATTTCAATAGAAAAATTGTTGTCTAATAAAATACTAACACAACAATTTTTAGAATTAAAATTCAAACAAAATAATAATATTAGATGGACTGAATTAAATCTTGATAATATAGATAGTTTTATTTATTTCTATCAAGAGTTTAAAAGAGAACATAAAAATATTATATTTCAACCATTAGAAATAAACCTAGATAATTTCACAATAGAAAAAATATTAGAATATACAAATATGATTGCAAGATGTTTCTTATGTGGTTTACCTATAACAATAAAATGTAATAAAAATAAAAAGTATCCTCAAATTGTGAATATACTAAGCGATTACATAAATAGCGGCAAAAAATTGTCTTGATTAGAATACATTACATATCGTTATCATAAAAATATTAAGGATAATTCGTCCGCTGTTAAGTTATGGCTTAGTCCTAATAAGTGGAATAGTAATTTTAGAGAATTATTAAGATTAACTTATAAAAATATATCTTTTTTATGTATTAGACCAAATAAAACATTTCTAAATAAAAATGATATTCCTTTTAATACCTTTGAAAAAACTTTTAAATACAATATATAGGAGTGGTAAAATGAAATTAAAGAAAAGTAAATTTATATGTATCTTAGATACTGAAACAACAGATGTCTATTGAAATACTTGCGCACCAATCCAAATCGCCGCAGAAATATGTGATGCTGAAGGAAATATAGTTGATACTTTCAATGAAAGAATTAAGACAACTCATAGAATTGATCCAGGTGCAAGTGAAGTTCATGGAATTTATGCTGAAGATTTAGTGAATTGCCGTAAAGAAAGTGAAGTAATATTAGATTTTTGTGCATGAATGCAAAACTGAAATTGTGATACAATATTAACTTATAATGGTGAAGTTTTTGATAGACCAATGCTTAATTTGAGATGTAAGTTATTTAAGATTGACACTCCTTATTTTGATAAAGATAAATATGGTATTGATGTATATGCAAGAGATGTTAAAGATGCAAAAAAATTAAATTTGTATGGTTTAAAATCATTAGGAAGAAAATGAAAATTAACATTAGTAAGTGAATTATTAGGCATAAATACAGAGCATGCTCACGATGCACTTGCGGATGTAGATATGACTAGACAGGTATTTTATAAACTTGACCCGCTAATTCATCCTGAGGATTGAGAAAAATAAAAGAGCGATTACTCGCCCTTTTTTATTTTATCTATTTATTTTTTGACTTTTTAATAGCAACTTCAATTTGTCCTTTAATCCATTGTTCTACATCACCGTAATTTTCAGTAATAAATTCAATAGATTTTGGAGCTAATTGATTTTTAACATAAGTAACAGTATCATTTAATGCTTTTTCTTGTGCTTCTTTATCTCATAAATTTGTTCCTTTAATTGCTTCAACATATGTTTGATATGTATAATCAACTCCATCAGAGATTAAATTTAATGCACCAGTAAGAATTTTTTGTGCTTTTTCGTTTTTGATTTTGGTTCTAATTAAATTCATTACAAAAGCGCCAACTCCTGTAATAATTGCACCAACAATTCAAATAACAATCTTAGTTACTATATCTTGCCACATATTTTCATCTCCCTTTTATTTTAATAATGCTATTATTATAGCTGTAATTCCGCTTATTACTGCAGCTATGGTCGCAGCATAAAAAGCTCATTTACCTTTTATTTTTTCTCTTTTTTCTTCTGAACTTAACTTTTGTTGTTCTTGCATGGCTTTTATTTGACCTTCAAGATTACTTACTCTCCCTTCTAAAACATCACTTTTTTGAAATAATTCTTTAGCTTTATTTCTGTTTGTTAAATATTTATTTTCAATCTCTTCATCGATTTTTTTTATTTCTTCTTGTTGAGATAGTTGCAATTGTAACAATTTCTCTTGATTAACAACTACATCATCTAATTTTTTTGATACATTATCTAATGATTTTGTAGTTGTAGCAAGACTCGCTTCTGTATGTCCTATTGTCTCAGTTAGCGAGAAAAGTCGAGTAAGAATAGTTTGTTCATCTATTGGCATAATTAATCACCACCGCAAATAAATGCTTCTCTTATCCTATTTATATTATAATTCGCCGACGCGAAATTAGCAATTTTCGAAAATTAATACTATACTATTTATATACAGGAGATGATAATTATGGAAATTAAAATCAATGGAATCGAACAAAATATTTGCGATTTTTCAACAGATATTTTGATTATAGAAAAAAGTAGAATAGAGAAAAAAATTTGTAATATGGAATACATTTCTGCAGAAGAAATAACATCACTTGCAGTCATTGAACAAGAGTTAGAAAGAAGAAGTGAGTGCTAATGGCAAAGTTATCTGCGGAAAAAATCAATGAAGAACTACAAGAAAAAGGATTTGAATTAGTAGATAGTAGTGGATATGAAAATTTAACAAGTTTTATTACTATTAAATGTCCTAAAGGTCATATCACTCAAACTAATTTAAAAAGTTTTAGACATGAAAGTTATCAATGTCCAGAATGTGATAAAAGCGTAGATTTTAGTAATCCTACCAATGTACCTGATAAGGGAGATAAATTCCGTGTTATTGCTTTTGACCAAGCAACAGAGCATTTTGGATTAAGTATTTTTGATGATGGAAAATTAGTATATTATAAATTATTTGTATTTACTGGTTCTGCTATCAATAGAATGGTAAAAATTAGAAAGATGATAGATGAACTTGTAATTAAACAATGAAAACCAGACTATATTGTTTTTGAAGATATACAATATCAAAATGGATACATAACTTTTAAAACTCTTGCTATGTTATTAGGTGTAGTTCACGAAGTATGCCAAGCTAATGATGTTCCTTTTGAATGTGTTAGTCCTAATGTCTGACGTAAATATGCAGGAACGTGCGGCAAAACTAGACAAGAAGAAAAAATGTTATCAATAGCAGTAGTAAAAGAAAAATATAATGTGTCTGTAACTGACGATGTTGCGGAAGCAATATTGATTGGTCGATACGGCGCGGCACATCACTACGCTCAAGGACAAGTTTTATTTGGAAAGAAAAAAACCTCTTAATTGAGGTTTTTATTTTTGTGTTAATTTATTAACTAAACTAATTAATTGATTAATTTGTTCTTGTTGATTATCAATAATTGCTTGTTGCTCTTGAATAGCCTTCCAAGCAATATATACAAGCTTTGATTCTTTTACTGACATATAATCACCATTTTCGCCGCTTGCTTGTTGATTTGCAACTAAACTAAAAGTTCCTGCATTAACTTTTAATGCTTCTTGCGCAATAAGACCGATTGAGTCAGTATTATCTGATTTATATTTAAAATTATAAACTGGAAGTGATTTAATAATATCTAATGCGGAAAAATTTGACTTACCTATATCAGTTTTTGCTCGTCTATCTGAAGTTGCATTAAAATATGTTGCTTCAATATAACTATCTGAATGAATATAATTTTGAACAAATAAATATCCATTATTTGCACCTGAACTTGATTTTCTAATTACTGCATAGTTTTGAATATATAATGGAATATTAAATAATCCTTTAGTATATGATATATCAGCTGATGGTGAATAGGTTCCTCCACTATCACTGAAAGCGGCTATTGAAAAACCATAATAATTAGTATTATTAGTTAATGCAAAACATATTGGATTATTTTGAAAATAGCTTTGAGAATAGTCTACAGTAGGAGTAGTAAGCAATATCTTAGTTCCTGAAACTCCTTCAAAAAATAATTGTGTATTATTTATTGATAGTGTTGCCTTACTGCTATCTGTTCCACCTTTAAGATAAATACCATTATTATTATGACCAATCTCGCCTTTATATGCACCAATTGTATTATTACTATTTACATTAAAAATTAAAGTACTTAATATGTGAAAATCGTTATTTAATCTACCATTAGATGCATTTGTTGTAATAATATTACCAAAATCAGTAGTACTTTGATTACTTTCTTTAATTATTGTAGGAGTAATCATATTACCAGCAGTAGGATCGTCTATTTGTTCAAAATCTATTTTAAAAGATGTTGCTCGACTTGTTAATCCTTTAATATGTTTATAAAAATATGCCATTTTTATCACCCGTTTTAATTATAATATTTATTGGAGGAGAAATCAAATTCTCCTCCTTTTATTTTTAATTTAATGGATTATTTCTAATCATTTTTGCTAATCTACGAATTAATTTATCTTGATATTTAATAGTATTTACTGTTAATTGACAATCTCCATCATTACGTAAATCTCTTGAAATATCAGTTATAAATAATAATTGAGATAATGCATTATAAATATCATCTCTATCACTTGTATAGTCTTCTGCAGATATTCTTATGCCTTCACCAATTTGTAGTTCAGGTCAGCGATAATATTTAGGATTATAAGTTCCATCTTCATTGTCTAAAGTTTCTACATCTTGAACTAAATCAATTAAAGATATAGAATAACTTTTTTCAGGATATTTTTGATCCTCAAATGCATACTTAGCCATCATCAATAAATCTTCTGAAGTAGTAACTGAATCATTAGAATATGAAGTTTCAAGGAATAAATATGGATATTCTTCATAAAAATCTCTCCATAAATCCTCTCTTTTTTGTAATAGTTTTTCATAACTACTTATTCCAGCATCTACAAAATGAGAAGTTAAATATGTAATTGCTATACCATTTCAACCTACATAATCTATAAAATTTAAACCAAGAGCTTGATTAAGAAAATCATTCCAAGTACATCCTCCAGTTTGAATTGTATAGAAAGATACTTTATCTGCAATCTTATTAAATCATAAATATTCAGTAGAAACATTTTGAGTACGTTTTAACATATTATCAACTTCTGATTGTTGTTCAATAGATAATTGACTGTATGTATAAATCTCACTATTTTCTAATTGCGGAGCCATATCCTTTCAAATTACAATAAATTGTTTATCAATAGTTTGATTTATAATAGGAACGTATGCTGTATTAATATCAACATAACTAAAATTCTTATTTTCATCATAAACTGGGAATATTACAGAGAAATGGTTTGTCACTTTTTCTTCTTTTATTCTTCAGTCACTAGGAACAAAGATATCGCATAATAAACTTGCTGCATAAGCCTCATTTCAATATAATTGAAGGTTTGACTCAATTAGCGCCGCACGTTCTCTCATTGGGACTAAGTTATTACCAGTATCCTCAATAGTATATTTGTATCAGAAATCTCCATTGGTAGCATTATTAAGTGCTACTCCATTAGATTGAATTGTTACTTCATATTTAAAATCTCCATAAGGACCATAACCGTGTAATTCATGAGGTTGATTGTCATCTGGTATATTAGATATATCCATATCATAAGCTATTATATCTGGAGTTATTGATTCACTATTATAACGATATAAACGAATAGTCTGACTTATAGTTTTATCAAATACATCATAATTATATGTTTGATTAGTTTTATATAATAAGTTATTGAAAATTTGATTTATAGTATAAACTCGTTCATCTTGATCATTATACAATTCATATGTGTTATCTAATAAATGAGCTTTTAAATCATATCCAATTGATGATGGAGAAACTTTAACATTTTCTTTAATATAATATAAATTTTTAACTATATCAGTTTTATCATATTCTTTAGTTATATTAAAACTTCGTCCATTTTCATCACATAACTCACTTGTAAAAAACTCTTTAAAAGAAGATGCTATATTTTCAACGACTCCATTTAAAATCAAATATATTACATAATTATATTCATCATATTCATCATCTGCTTTAATTCTACTTCCAGAAAGAAATTCTCCTTCTTTTATTATATCATAATCAGTATATTCATTTAAATTATCTGGTCATGTATAATTAGGAAACGTGTTTTTGTATATTATTAAATAGCTTAAATCATCTTCAAGTGTGTTAAAAGTTGTTTTCTTTATATAAGTTTTTGTTTGTCTATATGTATAATTTTTAAATTTACTACCTTCCTCACCTTTACCTTTAGCATTAAAATCTGCGGCAATATTACCAAAAGTGTATGCTAAAAATTCACTAGGATCATTTCCATCTACTGGCTTTGTTGTATAGAAAAACAAATAAGGGAAATCACTAATAAAATCTTCATGAAGTTCAGTAAGGCTTTCAGCTACCTTCGCAGTATCATCAACACTGCAATAAGTTCCGTTTCCTGCTAAATTATAGTCGCTTGCATTATTGTTTTTATTAGATATCCTTGTATAGAAATTTTGATAATTAGTATTAGTAACTAATTGCATTTCTTTTCCATTTTTATCAAAAATAGATGCTAATGGATATTCTTTTATGTAAAGTGAATCATTTTTACCTTTAGGACTAATATATGGACTATATTGTTTAAAAACTCTATCACTATCTTGACGATGTGTAGGTGTTTTAGTATATCCACCTTGAACTAGAATATATTCTTTTCAATCAAGAATAGGAATTTGAGTTCAAGACAATAAACCTGATACAATATACCATGACATAGTTTGGAAGTTATTAATTATACCTCAACCAGGATAATTTGTATGACCACTTAATTCATCTGGTCCATAATATGTTCTATTGGCAGTTTTAGGTTCAAAAGTACTATTAGTTTCAATTATTAAACTATCATTGTTATAAAACAAATCAGTTAAAGGTAAATTTTTAAATTTTTTATGAGCTTTAACATTTAATGTATTACGATTACGATATAAGTAGTTTCTTAATATTTCAGAAGGGCTAATTTCTTGATAAAAAATATTTTTATTTTTAGAAAAATCTATTGTACCATCAATCTCATTAAGTCCTTCTCTATCTTTATAAATTATATTATCTAATGCTATATCACTTTCTTGCTCAATTTTTTGTCCATTTATAACTATATAAGTTTCATTTGATGAATAGAAAGTTGCATCCGCAAAAGGTCTTCCATCTTCATATAATTTGTTAAAGATTATATAATTTGAATCTCAATCATAGAATTTTCCAGTACACCAATATTTATTATTATCACCATTATACTTAATATAAAAAGAGAAGAAAGTATTAGCTTCAGTTACTAATGTATGATCTAAGTTTTCAACATCATTAAAACATATATTTAAGAAATCTTCTTTTTTTATAAAGCATACTTCACGTAAATAATTTATATCTTTATTATAATTATCTTCTGAACCGGTTTTTTCTAAAATATCTTGATAACAATATACATTTATATCTTTATAATTGTTTTCAGTTAGTAAATGACTATCTTTATTAAAAATTGTATGTTGAGTATTGTTATAATATAGTTGAATATTATTATAATCCTTTACTCGATGTTCTTCATCGAAAATGAAGAAATTGCTATAATTATTTACAAAATCACTAGATAACATAGCATATTTGTCTTCTCTAAATGGCTCAAAATAATAGAAATTCTTTCTGTCATTACCTGAATCATTTTTAATATCAATAACAACGTGATAGTAATTATTATATAGCGGATCTAATGGAGTTTCAAAGTATTTTCTAAAATTATATAAATTTTTTAAACATCTTTGTCTTGCATCTAAATATTTTCTCATATAATCTGAAGTTGTTCCATATAAATCCATAAAAGTAGATGATAGATAAGAACCTTTTATATCTGTTTGAGATGCGTCTGTGGCGCCGCTAATATTAGATTGAAGTAAATTCCATCTTTGAAGTAAATTATCCTTATCATAAGATTCAGCTTTTCCTTTTTTCTTATAAATGTCTTCTATGCTTGATACTTCAGCTCCAACCATATCTATATTATTAGTCATTTCCGCTATATATTTTGTTTGTGAATGTAATCTACTATAATAATTCTCTGCATTTAGTAATATATCAGAATTAATTTTTCTTAAATCATTATAAATTCTATTATTAATATCTTTTTCTTGAATCTTAGATAATAACCCTGCATTAATAAAATAGTTAAAATCAATCAATTTATTCTCTAATCAAGGAAGTTGATCCGCGATTCGTGCAAATTGTATATCTTCATCAGAATATTCTACTTTAAAGAATATAGAAATATCGTAATCTTTCAAATCACTATAATCAGCAAAATCATTTTCATTTTTTACTGATATAATAATATTTGAACCACTTATTTCCATAGAAAAATTAGAATTATCTGGTGTTATAATTTTTAAATCACCAAAAATAGTACTAAATTGAATTTGACTAACAGTGTTTTGTGTTTTAAAAACTTGTAAAGGATATAGTTTAAATAAGTTAATTTCTTCATTAGATAATGTATATGAAGTAAATTTTATACCAATAATTCTATTGTTTTTTCTTATTAATGTAAAAGTTCCATTTGGTTTGGTTAATCTATACTGTGGTCCGTATAATATGTTTGTATACATTCCAGTATAATATTTACTAAATTTTCTTCAATAAGTGCTATCAAAATAAGTTATGAAAAAAGGACTTACTTTTGGTAAAGCAGTTATTACTTCATCAGAACTTAATGTCCTACTATTTATATTTAAAACAGTTACTAATGAATCGGCTTGTTGAGATAAACTAAAAGTTTTTATATTTCTAAAAGGAGAATATTGTAATCCATTTACCATATCTTTTTTAGAAGGTTCAAATCAGAAATATGTTACTAATGTAATAAAATTACTCATATTTTCTGGTTCAAGTAATACAGTAGCAGTATTTAGTACCATACCTATTTGTTCGCCTAATGATATTAATGCGCCATTTGCAGTTGTTGATGAACAACTAAAAGGTATAGTTTCATATAAATCTGCATTTTTCATAGTATTTGAATAACTATTTTTTAATGTTTTTACTATTTTTTTATTTGAACTTTTTCTTGCAGTTGTATTTATTACAGTTCCATCATCACACAAATATAGAGGAACTTCTAATTTTAAGTATTTATATGATATTTTACACTCATTAACAATCTTTTCTGTCCAATTGTCAATATTTAATGCACCAATAAAATCTTTTGAATTTATATCATTATTTATTGTATATCCATCACTTTGTTTTGCTAATTGATAAGAGAAACTATCTTGACAAGTAAAATTATAAACAATGTTATTTTCAGTTATTGTATATGTGACACTTTTTACTGAAAATAATATTTTATTATTATAACTATATTCAAGTAATAATTGACTACCAATTTTAATTTTAGATGCGAAAGGATTATCTTTTCAAGTATCATCATCTAAAATCATCTTATCAAGAGAAAAAGTTAAATCTTTTTGAGCTTGTTGGTGGATATTTAATTTTTCATTATAAGTATAAGTTTTTGTATATATATTAGTTAAATTATCTTTTAAATTTTTTGTGTTATTTTCTTTTTCATATTGTAATAAGTCTTGATTAACATTATTACTATAAAATTCAGATATAACATTCTTAATATACTTATTAAGATTATCTTGGTCATATGCTTTTGTTAATAAGCTTAATTTAAAATATGCCATAAAACCACCTTCTAACTAAATATTATTTCAAAATTTTCTTCTATTGTTGGTGTACTTTCATCTCTATTTCAATTAAGACGAACTTGAAATTCACTTTCTTGTGCAGGTCTTTGATATGTAATAACATCTGCAATTAAATCTTCATATGAATTATCATCAGAATCTTTGAATACTGATTGAGTAACAATTGATGAATTTCCTTGCCAACGTTGATAACGAGGATTGTTTGGTTCGTTTTGCGGAACAAATGTGTCATCATTTTGTTTAACTTGTAGGTTAATATTATTATAATCAAAAATTGTTCCAGACTCAAAAGCGTCATTTCTATATCTTATTTTATAATCATAACCACTATTTTGTGAATGATAATAATATCTAGGAGCCATAACCGCAATTTGTATTGCATATGATAAACCAAAATCTAATTCATCACAAGGAACACAATTGTAAATAATTACAGGGTCTCCATCCTTATCAAATCCTCCTATAAAATTCCAATTATAATATTGAGCAAGTGCGGATTCAAATATCATAAAATGAGATACAGAAGGAATCGAATTTCTATCTAACTGATATTGAATATATCTATCAAAATAATTAATATTATCTTCTTCGTCTATTCAAACTGAACGTCCATAAAATGCTGATTGATTTTTCCAATATTTAAAATATCAAATATCACTTTTTCTATTTAATACATATTGGTCTGTATTATATGAATAATAAATGTTTTCTCCATCTGTTCATACATATGCGCCATTAAAATTTGTTAAACCATTTCAAGTTTTTTTAGACCAAGTTGAAGTTGATTTGTCTAATACATATTGAGTAAGACCATTTGAATAATAAATATTATCTCCGTCTCTTCAAATTGCTCCACCACTAAAATTTGTTAATCCACTTCAAGTCTTATTTGTTCAGTATGGTTCTGGTTCTTCATCATCATTTACAATTAAGACTTTGTGTTTACTTGAAAGAGAATAATATATATTTTCACCATCTGTTCATATATCTGTACCATAAAAACTAGTATCATCTAATCCAGTTCAAGTTTTTTCCTTTCAAGTTAAATCTACTGGATCTAATTTATATTGATAAGTACCACTTGAATAATAGGTGTCTTTACCATCTGTCCATATATTATATCCTTGTCCTTGTAAAGTACCGCCGCCTTCTACAGCTCATTCTTTAACTATTCATTTGCTTGTTGTTTTATCGAACATATAACTATTTCTACCATTTAAATAATAAGTATTATTGTCATAAGTTCAAATACAAGAGCCGTTACTAATAGGTAAATCAATTGTATCTCTTATAAATCATCTAGATTCTAAATCATAAGCATCTTTTTTATAAATTGATGCACCTATATTCAAAGTCTCACTGTAATCTGCACCATATTGATATACATGAGTTGTTCTATTTTTAAAACCTCATCTAAAAAATAACTTATAAATATCAATAGCATCATTTTCATTTTCATTAATTATGCTATCTTCTGTAATAACTGTATCATCTTTCTTAATAAAAGTATAAGTATTATCGTTATTCTCATTATATCCCAATAGTCTTCATTCAGGATTATAATAATGTAAATATTCATATAATGAATCAATACTATTTTCTAAAGACAAAATATATTCTTTGTGAATTGCTTGTCTTTGTTGACTTAGAGGCCTTTGAACTGTAATATTAAAAAATTTCATTATCTCACCCTCATAACAATATCACTAAAAATAGGTTCGCTCGTATTAAAATATTCAATTTTAACTACAATTTCATCTTCAACATCATCATAAGTCCATTTTCAATTAGCATAAAATTCTTCATACCCTGATTCTGATTTAATATAAAATTTAATTAATGGTTTTAATATTGATATTCCATCAATTTTCACACTTGAAAAACGCTTTATAAGATATGTTGGATTTTGTTCTGGACTTGGTGTAAAACTACTAATAGGTTCATCTAATAGATAAGCAGATTGTGATGTATCTATTTTTATAACACTCTCTATCGAACCTTCCTCAGGAGTGCTATTATATGTATAACTTAATTTTAATTGGTCATTGTCAGTATCATAAGTAATTGTTGGTTGATAAATACCTTTATTTTCAGCAGGTATATATAATAAATTGCCATCTAATTGCTTATAAATTACATCTCCACGATAATATGTATCTTTACCATTAGTAATAGAATTTGCATTAACAATAGCGGATTCACCTATATTTAATAATGCTAATTTTGAAGTAATATCACTATCACTTAATAATACTTGTGTAACATTGTATATATCTCAGAAGGAAACTTGTCTAGTAACATTTTCTAATTTATCATATAATTTATTTAAAGCTTCTTTAATATCGTCAATTTCTTCAAATTTTTGTGTATTATAAAATTGAGTTTCTGTATGTTGTAAATTACTCATATAATCACCTCTACACTAAAATAGCTTTTGCTCTACCATATGATACTGCTTTTATTTTACTATCTTCTGATAATGGAGACAACTTATAAAACTCTCAATATAAATATATATCTCCAACTTCTTCATTCTTATTTACTTTCATCTTAGTAGTTTTCATATCATTAACCATTAAATCTCCATAGGTATTAGTTAATAATAAATTTAATACTTTATAATCTGAATCTCCATATTGTAAAAATACCAATCCTGAAGTCGAATCATACTTAATTGAAATAGTTCTATCTAATTGATTAAAAGAAGTTGGTTCGCCATTTATTTGTTCTGTATCTTGCCAATTTTCAGTTTGCGGCATAAAATCTACTTCACATAATAAATCACAGTATTTTGTAACTTTATTTGCAGTTTCAGTATCTACTATTTCATTAACATCTGGTCCTATGTATAAACGTAATGATGGATAAGCATTAGTACTGGTATCTCCAGTAAAATAGAAAGACACTTCACTAACTATTCCAAAAGATAATTCTGAAAATGGTAATAAATCACTTGGTAATAAGCCACTAGAATTTTTTGGTAATCCAAGAATATAATAAGTATTAACGTTACCATCAGTAATATAAGTATCTGTTTGAGTTCATACATATTGTCTTTGAGCTAATGCACATTGTTCTCCTTGAATTTCAAAAGTAATTGTATTTTCAGCCATATATAAATCTTTACCATTATCAACACCAATTACGGTTTTTACGGCTTCTTTCATACCAGTAGTCTTTGCTAAATAACATAAATTATTATCATAAGCAAAAGAAAGATAATCAATTTCATACGGACCTAGTGCCGCAATTAAACTACGATATTCTTCTGCGGTAACTCCATAAGTACAAATAGTAAAACTTACTTGCATTCTACTGAATTTTACGCCTGTTAAATTACCCATTGCGTGATCATATTGTGGTGAACTGTACTCATTAGAGAAGGAAGGCCCATTAACAAACTTAAGGGCACTTCCGTTATTTGTAATAAATGTATGATATGTATCTCACATATCTTCACCACGCCAATAAAATTTAGCATATTTATCAAGTCTACGACCAAGATATTCTTGTTGCTTTTTTATTGTATTAACTTGTGAATAACTTTTTGTACTCATTATAACACCTCTTATGCAGATACATTTATACCACTTTGAATTATTGCGGCGATAATTGCATCTTTCAAATTACGTCCTTGCATTTCATTTCCACTTAATTGAATTACTTGGTCACCAATATTTAATGTTAAATTTCCACCTGTATCATTAACGCTAATTTGACTTGAATCAATATTAGATACTTGACTACCAAAAGTAGCAAAGAAATTATTTAAGTCTAATTGCGCTTCATTCGCTGTTTTTGCTAAGAAACTGTCTGAAGTTAAGAAACTTGCTAATAATTCTTCACTTTCAGTTCCTCTTAATAAATTTAATAATTCTCTGTTATTTGCTAAAAGCTCATCGAATTTCTCACTAATCTCTGAAATTGAATCTTCAATATTTTGAATAACTGCTTCTTGTGCACGTTCACGTAAAGTATTTAATCTTTCTTTTTCTAATTCAGCAAAAGAATTTGTAAGTTCTTCTATTTGTGCTTTTGAAGACATACTTGTAGAACCAGCAAGTTTAGTTAAATTAGATACGAATAATTCTGCTTTTTCTTCATACTCTTCATCTTCTTGAGCTTGATTAATTGATTCAAAATATTTTTGATAAGCATCTTTTCTTTCTTCAAGAGATTTAGTTAAAGCATCTTGTTCTTCTTTAAGAAGTTCCTTATACGCTTCAATACGCTTATTTTCTTGTTCAACTAAAGTTTCTAAATCTACACTGAAGAAATCCTTACTTTCTAACTCTCTCATTTGTTGCTCTAAATATGTGACTAATGCCGCATTATATTCAGAGCCTTTTCTTGCCCTTTCAACTTCTCATTCTGCTCTCAATTCGTCAAGTTGTCTTTTTCTATTTTCTTGTAAAGTTTTATTTGAAGCAAGAGCTTGTTCAATTTGTTGATAATCTTGTGAGTTAAAAGCAGCTAATAATCTTTCTCCATCTTTACCTGAGAATAACTCTCCATGCTCACTTAAGAATGTTGTCTTATCAGTCTCTGTCATAGTAGACCATTTTGATGCTGTTTCATAGAAACTTTTTACTGAATTTGTTAATTTATCTACATTTTGTCCTATATTTTGAATACCAACTTGAATTGTATTACCAATTTGATTTAAAATTACATTATATGCTTCATCATAATCTTCCAATCCAGATAATATTCCACCAAAAGATTCTTTCATTGCCATAGTAATGTTGCCATTATTTGCTGCAAGAGATTTAAAGAATGTGTCTGATATTATATTTTTATATTGTTCTTCAGATAATACTTCTTCAAGTTGTCCACTCACGCCTTGTTCTTTTAAGGTACGTAAAATTGATTGATATCCAGTATATAAATCATTTATTTCTTCATTAGTAATATTTAATTTGTCAATTAAATCTAATGCAGAAGCTCCCATTTGTTCAAATACATTAAACTCTTTAAATGCAGTAGAAATTGCTTTAAATTCCTCTGAAAATTCTCCTAAAGAATCTTTTAACATAACAAATGCTTCTGTTCTCTCTTTTAAAGATAAACTTTCATCTTGAAGGATATCCGCGGCAACACTTCCATTTATTTTTATAGAAGCAATTTCTTTTAATATATCTCTTATTTTAGTTGAATCTTTTAAAAATTCTTTTAACGTCTCATCTGAAACTGATTCAATGATTTTTTCCATCATTGTTCGTCTTGAAGTTTTTTCAACACTTGTTAAAGACGTGTCTTCATCTAAATAAGAATATAATGATTGTTTTGCTATAGTACGAGCACTTAATCTATAAGAAGCATTTTCTTTTCAATCGTTAGAATTTGTCCTTAAAAGTACACCAGATAATTTTTCTCTATCTTCTCTTAATTTTTCATCTAATAATGTTTGATAATATTTTAAATATTCTTGTTTCTCACTATCATTTAAACCTTCATAATAGTCTTTTTCTGACATTGATAAAGAAGTATCAAGATTTTCTTCTTTAACTGAAGATAAATTATCTGCAACTTCTTTTAAACTATCAGAAAGTTTTTGTGCGTCATCACTAGTTTTTATTAATTTATTATCTAAGTCTTCAATACTACTAACTGCAGTTTTAATACTTTCTGCTCTTTTAGTTAAATTATAAATTTCAGCATTAATTTCATTCATTTCATCTTCTGCTGATTCACTACTACCTGCTATCGATGCAGCTATTGCAACACCAATTAATGAAGCAAGTATTGCAGCACCAACTACTCATCCCGCAGCCATAGTAGCACTACCTGCCATTTTTCAAGCAGTTTTTGCTCTTTCTAATCCAACAGATTTTTGTAATTCAGCATTTTCTTTCTTAGTATATATAATTGCAGCATTAATAGCTCTTGCAATTAATTTTCAAAGACCTCATACAGCTAAAATTGGAGCAGCTAAACCAAGAACAGTAGATTTTAAATTATCTACTAAATGTTCTTGACTTTCTAATAATGATAATTGTTCTCCATATGATTCAGAAACTGCTTGAGTTTGTTCATACTTTAATTGTTCTGCTTTGTAATTGTTAAGTTGTTGCTCTTGTATTAATATCTCTTTATCTAATTCTTCAGTAGATTCTTTATTTTCTAATGCTTGAAGTCTTTGTTTTTTTAATTCTATTAAATAATCTTCTGTTTGTGTAATAAGTCCCTTACGTTTTTCGTAATTTTCTTTTTGAGACATAATATAAGCATCTGCTTGTATCTTTTTTCTTTTTAATTCTATTTTAGCTTCTTGTTGTGTATACTGTAATTGTAACTTTGCTATTTTTGCTTGTCTCATTTTATTGCCTAACATAGTCACAGCCACACCAGCAAGCACAACTGCAAGTGATACTAAAACCCATTCCTGACTAAGAATTTGATTAAGAAGATTTAATACACCAGTTACTTGATTAACTAAAAATACAATAAAATCACTATTACTTACAGTTGAAATAATTTTTTCCCAAGAAGTAGCTAATCTATTTAAAGCAGCTTCTAGTCCTTGAGTATAAGTCGCCATTTGTGCCATTGTAGCACCAGCTGAACGAGCAGATATTTCTTGTAATTCAATAACTCTTTCGTAATCACTCATCATTGCAATTAAACGTGATTGTTGACGAGTACCTGCCAATGCTTTTGCAATAGCAGCTTGTTGATTAGAATTTAATGAATCCCATTTTTTACCCAAATCATCCAACACATCTTCAGTAGAACGTAAATCTCCATTAGCGTTTCTTAACTGAATACCTACATATTCTAATTGACTTTCAACATTATTTAAATTAATACCATCTTCAAGCGTTTCACCATAGTCTGTAATTTCACGCATACGCGCAATAACTGTCTTTAACGCAGTACCTATAGTTTCTGGCGCTTCACGTGTTGTTTCAAGACCTTTAGCAAGTAACGCAGTAGTATAATCAATTGACATACCTGCTAAATTAGCTTGAGATGCAACCTTACTTAATGCTATCGCAATTTCCTCATAAGATGTAGCGGCATTTGCTGATACTGCTGCAAACTTATCTGAAACAATCATAGCTTGATCAGTACTTAGTCTAAAACCATTTAATGCAGTAGTTAAATAATTAATTGAATCTGAAGTGTTAATTGCAGCAACTTTTGCGGCAGAAATCGCAGCTTTAGCAAGTACTAATGCATCTTCAGTACTTTTACCTTGACGTACGAATTCTGTTACGGCTGCTGATACTTCTTTTGTTGTACCACCAATTTCAATAGCTAAATCTTGATAACTTTTTAATAGTTGATAAACTTCTTTACGAGTTTTACCAGTAACCATCGCTTGTTCAGTTAAAGATTTATCCAAGTCTATTACTGTACTTCTAACTTCACTCATCGCTCTACGAACTAATCTTAACCCAACAGTTCAAAGACTTAATTGCTTAGTTAATTTTCCTATAGATGAAGCAGAATTAGAAATACTCTTAACATTTGTATCAAGAAGAGTTGATTCTCCATTAAGTATAGTTTGATTACGCTCTGATTCATTTAAATTATTATACATATTTTGAATATCAGTTGAAGTGTCATGTAATGCTGGATTTACAACTGTATTTCTATATGCATCATCGCTATCTATTTTATTTTTCTTTTCAAATTGTCTTCTTTCTTTAATTGCATCTTGTGTCTCTTTTAATTTATTACCGTATTGTTCTATATCTTTATTAGCTTTATCTTGCTCTTCAATCGTTTCATTATAAGTATTAATAAGTTCCTGTAATTTTGATGTAAAAGTTTTATTAAGAACTCTACCATCTTTTATTTGATTACCTTCTGAATCGTAATAAGTTAATTTATCAAAGCCTGTTTTTGCTACAGTACTTAATCTTTTAAGATCATGCCCTCCATTTGGACCTTTTACTGAAATACCTTTAGTTGATAAAAGATTAAAAAATTCTTCGTCTTTATTTTTTAATTTAACAGTTGTTTTAGATTTTGTTGCTTTCGCTTCATCAATCTTTTTGGTATATTCATCTTCTGATTCATATAATTTTTGCATTTTTTCAGTAACTGTCGTCGCATTCTTAGATACTTTTTCTAGTATCTCTTGAACTTGTTTAAAAGCGTGATTGAATTTATCTAAATCACTTCTTGACATTTCAGTCTGTTTAGCAAGTTCTTGCATTTCTGATATATATGCATTAAAATTATTTATTGATTTTTCAGATGGAAAGGCATTTTTTGCTATTCCTTGTTTTCCAGCTTCACTTAAATTTTTAACATCAGTTTCAATGGAGCCATCAACTTTTATTTTTAATTCTGCCATCTATCATCACCTCTATGGCAATTAAAATTAGTTAATTTCTTTATTTTTATCTCTTTCGTTTAAAATCCTTTGATTTTTAATAATATCAGCACCGCCCAATTCTTTAAACTCTTCCAATTGAGTTAATGTCGCTTCATTATTGGCTTCTAAAATAGATCCACCTTTATCAAGTATATCTGCAAGTTTTTCAGCATCTAAATTATTAATAATATCATTAATTTTATCACTTATTGCTTTTATATTAGTTAAATAGAATACTCTAGCATCTTTTACTAAATCCATTAAATTAATTTTAGTAATTTTATAAAAATCACTTTGCTTATATTCTTTTTCAAAATCTTTTAATTTTAATAATACATCAAAGAAATTATCAGTTTCTTCAAGTATTTCTTTTAATTTATTGTTTAAATATTCATTAGTTAATTCCATAATATCATTTTCCTTTCTTTTAATCTTCTCAACCAATATAATTTTCGGTTGTATCATCATTTATAACTAAAAAAGTTAAATCAACTGCGTTAGCATTTGAATTAAAATATAAAGATTTATTTACTTGAACTACCGCTTTATCTATATGTATCCAAGTTTCAGTAGTTTCATCATCTTCATTAGAAATAGTAGATATATCTAAAGTTACATAAACATTGTTTCTTTTATCAAGAGAATAAAGATTATTTGTAATAACTTCATATACAACTGTATAATATGCATCTGCATTATCTACTACAATTTCGTCCTCATCTAATGTTGAATATGCTTTTTCAAGCGTTGGCGCCGCATTTTCATCATCAGCATAGAAAACATATACTAATTTCTTTTGTTTTCCTAAACCTTTAGTAAGATATAATTTATAATCTTCAGAAGATAAGATTTTTTCCTGGAAAGTTACCGAAAATCCTTCTTTTTTTAAATAAATTAGATTCAAAATCTTATCTGTGAGTGTTACATTATATATTGAAAAACTATTAATTTTTTCTGTTGCGTATCCAGCATTTCTGTCTGTTCCAGCCATATCAACACTACGAGAATTAAAATTAATAACACCATTTTCACCATGTATGATAGTATATGGCTCGTGGTCATATGTTATTTTATAATCTCCAATTGGGTCAGAACTGTATGCACGAATAATACAATCGATTTGATTTCCTATCTTATGTGTTGCCATACTAACACCTCTTCTTTTCTCTAATAATAGTATAGACCACAAAATTGAAAATATCAACTATGGAGATGTGGCAAAATAAAAAGACTCACGATTTTCATCGTAAGTCTTAAATTAGTTATTAGTCTTTTAGACCGTTATCCTCTATAATTTGTGCATTAGTAGCATAATCTAATCTAGGTAAAATAGTATAGAATGTACCAGTTATAACGCCATCTTCGTCTCCTGCTGTTTCATCATCACCGATAAGAATTTTAACTTCATTTAAGTCACCATTCATATCAAATACAGTAGCATCTCCTTCTGCATCTTGAGTTAATGATAATAATGAGTCAGATAAGAAGTCATAGAAAATAATATATGCTTGAACTTGCTTACCAGTGTTAGCATCAACAAGGAAAGTATCACCAACAACAGTTTTATGACCTGCAAAAGTAGTTGTAGCATGTAATGCATCAGTAGCACCTTTAGTTAAAGTAGCATCAGTCGCTAAATCTGTTCTAAAATATTCAACAGTTAAACCTGTTAAAGCTTCTAGAGCTTCTGCGTTACCTAATGCATTTTGCATTTCAAGACGAGCAGTCTTACCATATTTAACTAATGGAGAAGCGTTTTGTCCACCAGTAATAGTTTTAGTAGGACCTTCTTGAGTAGCATTTGCAGTCTTTAAGTACTTTAAGTAAGAAATTTCCTTAGTCATTAAATATAATGCAATAATTTCATTAGCTTTTAAATCTTCAAAATTAATTTTTGCATTTTCATTTAACTCATAAGTGTAAGATCCTTCAGATTCTTCAGATTCACTTCTAGTAACAAAAGTATTCTTAATATTATATAAAGCTTCTAATTGAGTATTGGTAAAAGTTTTTGTTGCTGTATGATCTTGAAGTTCTTTCATTGTCATACCATCATAAACATCATAAATCTTTGCGTTCATAACGGTAACAATACCAAAGTTTCTTAAAGCAGAGTTCCAAGCTGCACTACTATTTTTTAAATTACTATAAGAATTTGTAGCCATCTTTATACCTCATTTTTAATTATTTTATAAAGAAATTGGGTGTTTGTCCCTTTTTCAAATTGCCGGAAGCGTAAGCCATTTTGGTTACGTCATAAGACACTGACTGTGCGGCATAGGTATATAATCAGTGAATTTGAGCCATTGTTTGATTAAATAAATAATCAAATGTGAGAGCAGGAATTTGATAAGATATAGTAAGCAAAATTTTTAAAATTTGCTCAGTATCTCCACCGTTCTTGTTTTTGATTTTATTGACTTGCTTTTCAAACTCTTTTTGAGCCAGATAGAGTTGTCTAGCAGCCTCATTTTCAAAAACAGGTGTTTTTTCCTCTTTTTCTCCACAAGATAATTTTAAAATATTTATGATATAATTTCAAATATCTGATGTAATAATAACATCATTTGCAATAAGTTCTTTTTTCTTAAAATCAAAAAATAAATTATGAATTAATGTACTTAATTGCTCACGTAATAATGATACTATTTTAGTATATTGAGCATACATACCAAATTCAAAAATTAAATTTTTAATTTCTGTTAAGCTATCTTCTGATTGAAATTGAGTTGGTAATAATTTCTTTCTATACTCATCTCTACAAATTATTGTATAACAAGTTGCTCATTCTTCATTAGAGAAAAAATTTTTTAAAGATTTTAAATATAAAATAATTACTTGATTACCAATAAAAATTTTTACTTCTTTATTGTCTTTTATAAATAAATTTAAAATCGAATAATTACTATTAATTTCCACTATAAATCAGCCCCTTTCGAAGGTTGGTCTGAAATTTGGAATTCAATCTTATAACCAAATAGATAATTAGAATATGAAATAGCAGTAGAAGAAAGAACTTCAAGTTGTCCTGAGCAACTGAACTTTGTACCATCTATTAAATCAACTATTTCTGATTCTAATTCCATTAAACGTAAATTATGGTCTTTTAATACTAAATGGTCTAAATCTGAACAAATAAAAATAGAACCAGAAAATAAATTATTATTATCTTTCTTATCTAATGTTACATCTGTTGCAACATTAATTACCATAAAAGTATTTCGTCCCATTTCTTTTATTCCTGTTTCACTCAAGGGAGAAATAGAAATATACTTGTTATCCATTAATTGTTTGAAAGTAAGCGGAGTAAAATCGATTGATAATGCATCAATCGAATCTACCACTAATAATCTTTGAATAATTTCATTTTGTGAAAAAAGACGGCTTAACTCTAATGGTAATTTTTTAATGTTCTTAAAATTTTTAACCATCCTATTCACCGTCCTTTGTATAAGTTATAGTAACTATTGTACCTTGTTGCTTAACTTCAATTTCAACTATATCAATTCCAAAAGGAATTGAGAATTTAACTAAATTGCTTGTTCTAGAAACAACATTTAATACATTACAAGAAGTTCTAAAATATCCATTTTCAGTTTCAACTTCATATATCTTATTTGGAATAATTATATAATCTGAATCATCATCATATTGAACTTCTTCCGCTTGCTCTATTATAGGCTCTTTGTCTACACGAGTTTCAATAACATCTTTACTCATAGTAGTTGGAGTAACTGAATAATATGTTACGCCTGGATGAGTATAATTATCAAACTCTTGAATTAATCAAGCTCTATCAGCAATCATTACTTTATCATTGTAATCAAATGGTTTTCCTGCGGTAACTAATAAAGGTTTTGCTAGTGATTTAATAAAAGATTTTTCTCTTAAACTTACATCAATATAATCATCTTTCTTAAAATACCATCAAGTACCATCAGCTTCTATATTACATAAAAGGGCATGATATTTTCTAAATTTTACATCTTTAATAATAATGATTTCTTCATCAATTAAAAAATGTAAACCTTTAGCGTTCCAACAAGAGCCAATTTGAATTGGTTCGTTGTATGGAGTATAAATATATCCCTCATCATTTTCTTGTTTATTATATACATAAGCAAGTTGAGTAACTGTATCGTCTGCATCACTAATCATAGTAATAGATGCATAACCTAATGCGACAAAATCCGCATTTACACTCTTTTCCGATTTGTTCATCAACTCATTACGTTGTTTAAATCTCTCAAACGAACTAGCCATTAATATCACCTACCGCTGGACGCTTTGATGTATTAACTCTACTATAATGCTCTTCTAACTCTCTTGCATCCGCACGATAAGTGCTATATTGTTTAATCCACTTATCTATTGCATTAGCTTTTGAGAAAGTTTTTATGTTTGAATCAGTATAAATGTCTTCATAATTATTGGAATTAGACATTAATCTTTCGCACCAATATACTTTCATTCATGCGATGATAATCGATACCTCAGCATACTTAACTTCATCTGAGTTGAAATATGCATGAGGTACTCCATCTTGATCATCATCAGTAACTTCTACGGTATTACCGTTGTCGTCGGTTTTCGCATAATAAGTGGTGTAGTCTAATGAGGTATGAGGAAATTTAAAAGCAGATATGGCACGACATGCTAAATAATAGCATTCTTCATCTAACATATCTTTTGTAATTACGCCATAATATGAACCTCTTATTGTATCCCTAAAAGCGGGATATAAACAATCATCTCATCTTTGCATATATTACACCTCTTTACTTATTTTTATTCTTCGTTCAAAGAGAATGATACTTTTAATGTTTGTTCAAGCATTTGCTTTACACCAACAGTAAGTTTATCAATGTTTGCTTTTGCTATATCCATAACTTTGTCTTTACCAAAATCTTTTATTGCAGATTCGATTGCTGCTCTGTTACCCTTTTGTAGGCGGGTAAGAATAGTTTCATTTGTTTTTTCATCTGCGGGTACAAAGTCTAATTCATCTGCGAAATAAAGATTGGCTTCTTTTGCAGCTTGTAACAATTCATTGGTGTCACTAAAAGTGAAATACCCTTTCTTAAATAATCTATAAACATCGTTATTAGTAAAAACGCCTAATGCTAAACTGATTGGCATAATTATTTCTTTATTTGTATTGCTTGCACCTAACTTAATTAATCTTACATTTGAAGGATTATCATAAGGTGATAAATTAAAGATAATTAAATTTGGTGTTGTGTTAATCATTCTAATTGTTTTGTTAAAATTTACTTCGGACATATTCAAAGTCCCCTTTCTGATAATTTTTATTTTTGGATTTTTATTTTAAAATTAAATGAATAATCGGAAGAGTGGGGTTACCACTCTTCTTCATTTATTGCTATTAGTTGTTTTGGATGAATTCAGAATCTTCTAATCCATCAACTGCAGCATCAGATACTTCGATAACTGCATAGTTGTTAGCCATAGCAAGACCAACACCTAACATTCTATGAATTTCCCACTTTTCTCCACCAACAGCGTTGTTGTTCTTTTGGATCATAGTGTCGCCCTTGAATGCAACTTTAACTGGTTTAACGCCTGTAGGTAATAAGAATACCTTGTTAACGTCATAGAACCACTTAGTATTAGAGTTGTCTAGTAAGTAGTTAGGTAATTCAATTACTTGAGCACCCTTGTAAATAGTTACGTGACCTAAACGTCTAACATCTTCGTTGTCTTCACGAGTTGGATATTGGATTACTACACCACCAGTAGTTGTTGAAGCAACTGGGTTGTATAATTCAGAAATTGCTTGGTATGAACCAATAATTGTAGGTTGACCATAAGCTTTAACATATGGCATTACTACGTCGATAGCTTGACCTAATGTAGCCTTAGTAGCAACGATCTTACCACCTTGAGCTTCACCAATTCTAGCATATCCTGCAGCTGGAGTACCAGATGCTAATTCTTCGAAGATTTCCTTATAGATTTCTTCTTGGAATCCTTCAACGATTGTAGCAAACATTTCAGCTAGACTTACCTTACCAGCAAGTAATTCTTCTAATGAAATGAATACTGCAGCAGTTTCAACGAAAGTAGGTAAACTGAATGTAGCAGATGTTAATCTAGCTGCACGGTAGATACCTTCTCTTGAACCTTTGCTAATAACTAATTTAGCACGATTCTTACCTAACTTGTTAAGTTCGAATACAACTTCTTCATCTCTAGCAAAAGTTTTAACTTCAGCAAATTGACCTAAAACGTCTCTGATTTTTGCAGGAACGATTTCATCAACAGCTTCTTCGATTAATGCGAATGCAGCACCTTCTACTGCTCTGATGTCTCTAACAGATGCATTTTCAGGTAAACCTAAAGTTTCGCAAATTGCTTTAACAGCTGCTTCATTTACATCTAAAGCTGAGAAAGTTGTGTCGCCAAATGCTACAGGTTGGTTTTGGCAAGCGCCTTTAATTAATGTTAATAATTCTTTTTCCATTCTTTCTCACCTCTATTACTTTAAGAATACATAAGTATATGATGGTTGACCATCAGCAAACTTATTGCAATCTAAGAAATCATCTAAACAATATTGAGCATGATCAGTCTTTGTAGAGTCACCATCAATATAGTTTCTAGTAATGCATGCGATACGACCATCAGCAATAGCATCTGCCATTTGATCGCTATCTGGAGCATAAGTAGTAGTGAATTCATCACCAGGAATTAATTGTACTAAACGAGCAGGATCTTCAGTGATTTCTGCAGCATAGTAGCTATATCCACCAAATGGTAATAATTCTTCAGTATAAGTTACAAATAATGGAGCTGTTTCATCAGCATTAGTTGCATAATCAATATAACCATCAGCAGTTAATTGAGCTAATTGACCATTTTCAACAAATAATTTACCAGGTACTTTTGTAGTGTTGATTAACTTATTAGCTGCAGCGATTGCTGTTGCATCCTTTAATGTACCATCAGCGTTATAAACACCTTTTGGTTCAACTTGTGCTACAACGAAGCCAGGTTGTAAACCTTTTAAGTTATTAGGTTCAATAATGTTGAATTTTGGTAAAAAATCAAAAATATTCATTCTTATAACCTCATATATCTTTCTATTTATTTAGGACTTTTGCAACGATGTGTCCTAGATCATCGGTTTTATCTTGTGTTGAATCATTTTTTACCATTGGGTTACAGAAACCTCTAATGATAGTATTTTGAGAATTTTTATAGATTCTTAATAATTCAACGGTTAAATCAGCGAATTCATACTCATCTACTTTAGAAACAAATTCAGTAAATTGTTCATTACTTAATGCATCTTTATATTCATTAATTAGTTCGATTTTTTGCTTTCTCTGATTACTCTTAAGTTCTTCTTGTTCACTATTAGTAAATGTGGAAGCACTTGCGCCTTCTTCTTGTTTGTTGTTTTCATCTTCATTTACACTATAGGCAGATGAACTCTCTTGAACTTGCGAATCAGGTGTTTGCTCTTGATTTTCGTCTGCAGGAATTTCTTCCGCATTACTTACTTCTTCTGACTGAACTTGAGCTTGAGCTGGGTCGCCAATAGGTTGCTCAGGAGTAGGTTCTGTTTGAACTTCTTCTATAACTTCAGGCTCTGATTGTTCCTCTTCAGGAGCATCAAAATCTTCAGTAGGAGTTTGTTCTACAACTTCTTCTGGGCTAGCTTGGTTTTCTGGATTCACATTTGTTGGGTCTTCAAAAATTTGGCTAGGCTCACTTGCTGGTTCAACAGGAACGTAAGTAGGTCTAACTTCAACAACGTCACCTAAAGTGACTTCACCATTTTCTGTGCAAGTATATTGAATATCTAAATACTTTTTACCACCCATATAATAATATATAACAAAAACGACATGATCGTTAAATGCATCTAATAAAATAGGGTATCCGTCTTCGCTATATTCTTGCATAATGGCTGATGAAACTTTTTCACTTATGTCACCCCAAGAAAGCTCCATAAAATCAGAATTCATTTCTCCGCCTCCCTTTTCTACATCATTATTAATATTTGTAGAGTTATCGCAATATTCTCTTAATAACTTCATTTTTTCTTCAAAATTAGAATTACTAAAGAAACCAGAACCAGTAAACGCAGGTCTTTGGTCATCGCCTAATATGCTAACACCAATGATTTCTCCCTCAGTAAACTCCATATTTTTGAAGTGTTTCTTTTCGTCATAGTTAATTTTGTACTTAACAGTACTTGGATTTAACTCTAAAGATTGACTATGACCAACAATCTTTTTAGCTATTTCGCCAACTTCTCCAGGGCGTTCAGTGTATAATACTACATCACAAATAGCTCATACGTTACCGTCTTCCATAGTTACAAATGCTGGCTCACATTTAGGGTCAACGATACCATAAATTGCTTGTTCAGATGCATGACCAACAAAATCATCTTTTTCTCGATCATAATATCCAACGACTGGAGCATATGCTGCTGTCTTAACTACTGCTTCGGCAAATTCATCACTAAAATATCTTCCATCTGCGGTTGTACCTTTATAAAAAATATTTAGTTTACAACGACTAAAGCGTGTATCCTTTTCATCAGTAGTAAAATCATGCATACTGGCAGGTAAGCTAAAGTTTAATTTTTTCTTCTTCATTGTTTACCTCTAGTTCTACTGTTCTTGATTGCTATTCCTTAGTTTGCTTTTTATCATCTGATGGCTCAATTCCAGATTCTTTATCAGCCTGGTCGGAATTCTTACTACTTGATGAATCATCACCTTTGCTTTCATCACTTTTCTCATTTCCGCTCTGAGTATATGATGTTTGCATTGGTTTTAAATCATTAAGATGTAAGTAGTCTTCAAGAATAAGTTGATCTTGAATATTTTTTTGTTTGGTTCCTGATGCTATAAAGTAATCAAGTTTATTAACTCCAAGAGTTGCATTATCCTTATATATCTTTATATCATCATTATAAGTATAGTTTGAAATTGGTAAAATTTCAATATCGGCTTGATAGTTTTTTCAGTCTCATCCATTGTTGACAGCGATAATATAGAAGTTAGTTATAGCTTCAACGTATGTATAAATAACACTTTTATCTCTACGAATTGTCATTTTTAATGCTTCAACACTATCAGAAGTGAAAATTGTACTATTTAAACCTGCATTATTGAATATATCTCTATATGCTTTTGCTGTTACATCACTATCTGAGTTTTCTGTATCACTAATTTTTTCGACATGAACTTCACCTCATGTAGTAATTAAACGAGCTTTATCATCAACTTCAATTTTATTACGCAACGAACGGTGTAAATCTTGAACTTCATCAACAGTAAAAATTAAATCATTTTGGAAATGAGGCATTGTTTGAACAACTAAATATTTTAATAAATTGCCGTTACGCTCTAATTCATTATCTTGATATTGCTCATAATTACCAATAGAACCTAAAGTGTATAATAAATATGGAATACCTTCTGGATTTAACATAATTGCAGTTGAAAAACGAGGGTCTAATGTTTGCCATAAATCATTTTTAGGGTCTTTTTTATATTTTTTATATAATTCAGCAAATTCTTCAGAAAATGCAGTTTTGATATAATTTATAGTGTCTTTTTCATTTGCGTATCCTAAAGTATCAAAATAATCTAATCTAAATTGAATAATTGTAGTGCCATATTGAGTTTGAGCAATAGTTTTACAATAGTGAGGTGGTAATAATAATGTACTTACACAAAATCTTTCTTTATCAAAAATAGCAGTAAGATATACGCTACCTTGAGTATATAAATTAGTTAAAATTTCAGGATATATTGTTTCAATACCAATGCCATCAACTACTTCAAGCATTTCTTTATAAGTTAAATCATACTTTTTGTTCGCCGCACTAGTATTTAATTTTTTTACTCTACTATTAGTCATTAATTCATGAGGAATTACTTTATATCTATAAATAAAGAATTTCGCAAAATAATCTACAATAGACTTATAAACGGGATTAGTCATATAAAGTCTAGTAGAAGTATCAATTAAAACTTGTTTTTGAGTACTTGCTATACCAGAATTAATTGCTTTTTGTAATATATTGCGGATTTCTTCTGCCTTTTTTAACTTTAAATTTTTATAGATGTATGGTTGGTTAGTTCTATTACCTCTAGTAGTTTCATCATCATAAAAAGTTTTTAAATTTTTTGCATCTACTCTTTTTGTAGAGAAATTAATAGCATCTTGTTGCTCTTTTACTTCTGTTGTTTTGCTATTATTGTTGCTTTTGTTATTCTTACTCATTAAAATGACACCTCTTTCTAATTAAAAAATGCAATTTTGCGCTTTTTATTACTATTGCGCGCTTTATTTTTATAATACTCTAATTCTATATACTGATTTACACCTCATACAAGATATTCAGCCATAGAAAAGTAGTCTTTTTGTATTTTATCATTACGTCTAACAACTTTAACTTTATTAGATAAGTTATCAGAAGTAGAAGCGATATCTAGATTTTTTAACTCCATCTCCATTTTATCCATTACTTTAAATGGTTGAAGATATGTTAGTTGCTTCTTTTGAGACATATCCATAAATGTTTTGTTACGGCCAAATAGTTGGACTGCCTCTTGAGAACGAATTGGGAATGTTAATGCTCCTGTACTCATACGAGAAAAGAAAAATCAATGAATATGTTCAGTATTGCCGCTACCTGCTTTTATTTCATAACAAATAGTAGCTTCTTTTTCTCATTTATGTAATTCTTTTTCTACATCAGATGGCGGATTAATAATTCCATAACCTCTATAAATTTCACCTGTCATTTCATCTTTTGTTTCCTTATTTAATCAGTCACGGATTGCCGCACCGATACCATTAGCATCGTATATAAGCATTTTTGCATGATAAGTTATAACTGTATGCTTTAAAATATTTGCAACAGCTAAATAATCACTAATACTAATATCAAATAAATTAACAAACTTATATGTAAAGAAGTGGTCTTTTGGTATAACTTTTGCTACACCAACTGCCGTATCCGCTTTACCATCTTTCGCCATATCGGCACATACTACATAAAAACAATCGTTTGACTCTTGTGCAGGAGAAAGATTATATTCTAATTCAACTTTTTTGATTTGTCTTAAAGTTGAAATTAATGATGCTGAGAAAGCCGCACCTGCTGGCGCATCAGACCAAACAGATTCATATTCACGCTCAAAAGAGTCTTTACTAAATGATGGCGAATTGATAACATCTTCAATTTGTTTACGAGATGTTAGTCCATTTTTTAATGGAATACGATATGTCGCACCAATTACGAAATATTTATCAGGTTCAATAACTGAACGACATAATATTTCTATCATCTTTTGATATGCGAACGTGCCCTGATATCCTGCCGTCGTAACATAGGTCTGTTGTGACTGAGGTTCATATGGATTTATTAAACCATTACTCATAGCACGAGGACGGTTTAACATTGGAATTAAAACTTCGTTTACTTTTATTGGGTCTTGCTCAATAATTTCCTCGAAAATTAATGACTCTTTACGCAAACCACGGACACCACCAATTTGTAGTGATGAACCATTACGGAAGTTAAATTCTACATAGTCAGTACCCATTTTATAGGCATCTAGGACTTTTCCACCTTTTTTAATCTTCTGCATTTCATTAGCTAAGAAAGGGAATTTAACCCATAAGTCATTAACAATCTTTTGTTTGGCAATTTCTGCCGCTTGTTTATTTGTACCCGCTGTTACCGCAGTATTGTGGTGCGGGATAAAAATACATTTTAAATATTTATCTAAGTCTGCAAGGAATGATTTTGAGAAACCACGCGAACAATATACATAAGTATTTATTCCACGAGCCATTACACGTAAAACAATACGTTGAATTGCAAATAAGTGGAATGAAGATTTTTTTGGAATAATTAAATCAACAAACATATCTGGATATGCAATAAAAGTATTTAATATTTCAGCTCATTCGTCAAAATGTTCATCAATACGCTCTTTTGTAATTGCACCGGTATGATCGTTTTCATCATCAGACATTAAATCCATTAATTCATAAACTTCATCTTCAATATCAAAGTCTAAATCAGTAGAAGTAGAAAGCATATACTATTCCTCCTTATTGAAATTTATACTTAATGCTTCTTCGTCTGATTCAGTATCTACATTAATCTCTGTATTTGCTTTAATTAAGTCTTCTAGAGTTACATCTCTCTCTACATCTTCAGATAAAGTTTGCTCAGTCTGTTCTTTCTTTTGTTCTATCATTTCTTGTAATTGAGATTGTAAACCAGTAGCTTCCAAAATAGTTCTACGATTAGTATTTTGAATATCTTTTATTGCTACATCAATTTCATCCCTATCAAAATTATCATAAAATCTAAATTTGTGTCCTTTGTCTTCAAAATATTGGAACATTTCAGATAATGTTGTAATATCATCTGTTTTTGTATTAGCAATCATATCTTCTAGGTCTGCTTGTTTTGCTAATGTAGCCCAAGTATTACCAAAATCTTTAATTGCTTTTGCATCTTCTGCCTCAATTGCTTTATCCATTTCAATTTGCACCTTACAAAGCGAACGGATTGCCGCTTTTTGAATTGGGTTTATTACAGCATTGGCTTTTAATGTCTTTGTATAAATATCATCAAGACGATATAATTCTTCAAAAGAATATTGAGGGCCCCATCTTAAATGGCCTCTGTCAATATAAGATTCTTTAATTGGTTCAATGCGTTTTAATATATCATATAATGAACGATTTTTTTCTCACTCTTTGTTCGTTAATGCTCATAAATCCGCAGTAGTAGAGGTATAATATAAATTATGTCTTTCTTCATCGTATCTAGTAAACATATATTCAGCATAGATTGCAAAGGTTTCTTCTTTATATTCTTTACTTATTTCAATTCATTTATTTGGATCGAAAGGTAAATTATATGTTCTACAGAAAAAATCTGCGTGTTGAATATTATCATATTTTAATTGTTTATTAATACAAGAGAAACAAATAGTATTACCACTTAATGGATTATTTGAATACATTACCTTTGTTTTCTTACCACAAGAAGGACATGTTTTTGTGGGAAAACTAAAAATTTCTGCTTTTGATATTTCCATTATATCACTCCTTCTTAAAAATATTATAGTCTAGTAAAAATAAAATATCAAAAATAGACTTTTTACTTGACAATCTCTTGACTAAAAATTATAATAATATTATAAGGGAGATTATTTACTTAATGGATTAAGTATAAAATTTTAAACCTGTAAAAAAGTGGATATTCAAAAGAGGAAAAATTATTGACAAAACTATTGACAAAGACTATAATAATAATGTAGGGAATAAAGATAAATGAATAAGTATGTTTATATAGATTAGGAGTGATACTTATGACTACTGCTGAAATAATACTTTTGACCTGTTTAATTGCAATATGTGGCTTAGTACTATTTTTAATAATTAAATGGGTTTTTACAATAAAAGAAAATCAAGAGTTAAAACAAAAGAATAAACAAGACAATAAACGAATTGAAGAATTATCTGTTCTCTTAAAAACTGAACAAGAAGTTAGTAAGGTACATTTTGATAAAACAGTCCAACTTTCATTAGAAAAGGCAGAACTACAATCGCGCGTAGATAAATTTAATATTAGTCAAGAGTGACAAGAACAACATCAAAAAGAAATGGCGGTTATTGATAAGGCTATACAAGATAAAATGCTGGAATTACAATCTCTTGCTTCTGCTTGCGATACTACTAAGAAAGAAGTTGAAGAACTTAAATTAAATAAAGAACAACTTCAACATAAAGAATTGCAAGTTAAGTCAGATATTGAAAATTTAAAAGTACTATTACAACAAAAACAAGCGGCATGAAGTGCGGTTGATAGGTTCGAAAAATGCGGCTTCGGAGATGAATTACCTTATATTGACTATGAAGAGTATTTTTCTAAAAATAACTTTGAAATTGTATTAAAATTGCTTGATGATTGTATTGAAGTGGCGCCGCAATTTAAGTCCGAGCTTAGAAAAATTGAGTGGAATTTATGTTATTTGCCTTATAAAAAAGGATTTATTAAAGATTTTAGCCGCAGTGGTATTTATATGCTTGAAGTTAAAAATAAATATGAAAATGATGTGTTAAGGGAATTGGGGCTAAAACGAATAGATAATGAAGGTAATATTGTTTATATAGGTCAAGCAGTTAATATCTATGATAGATGAACTACGCATATTAAGAAAATGCTTGGAATTGAGGCTAGTGGCGGAGAAAAATTATATAAATTTAAGCCACTAATGTTTAAATGAAAAGTAATTGAATGATGCGATAGTAGTGAATTAAATGAAAGAGAAAAATTTTGGATTGATAGTTTTAAAAGTGATGAATTTGGATTAAATAGCAAAGGCGGAAATAAAAAAGACTAGTTGGTTTCTAGTCTTTTTATTTTTATATTGTTTATTAATCTCAATAGCAAGAATATGTATAATAAGGATCTTTATAATGACCTCAATCAACTTCCATTTTTACTGTATCATCATATGAATATATTTCATTCCAATTAGTTGAATTATCATAAGTTAAACCAGTAATACATGATTGATCATCATTACCAGCACCTGTCTCTTCATAAGATCTAATTTGGAAACCGATATAGCGACTATCTGCAACTCATATTCTTCAATCATGGTCTCCATATTCACCAAAATCATTAATCCAAGTATTAGCATCTTCTGCATTTGGTAAATCACTCGGTATTGCAACTGGACCAAACCAATCATTATAACCATCATAAGGGAATTTCATTCTTACGTGAGTTGCTGAAGAAGACCTTCTAAATGCGTGATAACTTGTCCATCCTTGTCCATCTATATACATTCCATTACCATCAGTATTTGACGATAGATAACTACGATTAGGCTTACTAGTAGATGAATAATAAGTATCACTAACTCATTCATTTTCATGATATGTTGCATCTACTTCTGCTCAAATATCTGTATTTTGTGTTATTTGTCTAGTTAGAGATGTACTTGTAGAGCCTCCATAAGTGAAATAAACTGAGTCGCTATTTTGTTTATATGTATAATTGCCTATTAATACACTACTACCAGAATTTAATGTACCTCTATTTGAACCATTTACATAATAAGTAACATCATAAGCACTTTGATTATGAAGTGTTAAACTATAATATCTTGTACTTCTAGTTGCAACACCAGAAATAGTCATTTCACCTGTTACTATAGCAGTAGGTATTGAAATTGTGTTAAAAGCATATGTATAATAATTATCAGCAGGATTTACAATAAAAGTATATGTGTTATTATTTAATGTTATTGTTTGACCAGAATTAGTAATTGTTGTAAAATGCGGAACATTATATATACTTGTTATTGTTATATTGTTTGAATCTTTTCAATAGCCATAAGTACTTGATAATTCTATTGTATAAGTTTTTAATGTTGTAGTTGGAGAATAAGAATAAGGAAGACCTTCTTCTAAAGTTTCCGTTGTGTCTTCTATTGACTCATATCCGTCCGCTGCGGCCGCACTACATGTGATTGTAGTTACACGAGGAATTTCGACTGTGCCGCTAGTTGTCGCCGCATCTACATAAGTTATATTATCATCACCAATTATTGTGATAGAAGCAATACCAGTACCTATAGTATATGAAACGGTACAAGTATTTTTTCAAATTATAACTCCGTTTTTTTGAATCTTTTTTACTTTACCACGTATACTTTCACCATTTTTAATATATGGCATTTCTAAAGATTTAATATCTTTTAAATCATTAAGGTTCATAAATAATACAACCTCCTATGCTTCAACTAAGAATAACTTGGTAAAATTTGTACCATCTTCCATTGTAATTTCTCATTCTTCTTCTAGATACTTAAAAATTTCTTCAGTTGTTGCTTTAACTACATTTGTACCTACAATGATATTTCCGCCGCTTGCGATGGCAGATGTGACTTTATATGGCGTATTATTATAAATTAATATATCACCTACTGCATACGCTTTACTTGCTGTTTGTGTTAGCTCAACAGTTACAGTTTTATATGCGGACATCTCATCTAATAGTAATGTATCAAGCTGTTGTAATATATACACTTGATTTGCTTTACAAGTAAGTAGATAAGTTTTATCAGATTTTACTTGAATATAATAATCATATGTCTCACATAATGAATCTGTTGAATTAAATGATATATCATTGATTTGTTTAAAAGATATTATATTGTTTTCTGTATTATATTTTACATAGATATTTTGTCCATATTTAATTATCGCTGAATCTTTTAAACACTCTTGATATTGTTCATCTGTTAAAGTTCCAGAAGCTGATTGTATTTCAATATATCCAAAAGGTTGTTCAATTGAATCATTTAATTGTTCCATAATAACACCTCTTTTGTTATTAATTTAAAAATATATTAAGGGCACGGATTAAAAGGTACCCTTAATATTATATGATGTTTAATTTAATATATTAATAATTCCAAGAATATAGGCTTTAATATTTTATTAACTCCACCAACAAGAATAAGTATAATATGCTTCTGTATAATGTCCATAGGCTAAATCTGTAAGTAAATTTCTCCAATTAGAAGGGTAATTACCAACAACCAATTGAACAGCTATATCATACCAATCGCTATCACCATCACTATCATATTTTGCATAGAACCATATTCTCATATTTTGTCCATTAGAACACCATACAGTGTAATCAAATTCACTACCATAACTATCACCGTTCATACCAGAAGGTAAGCCAGAAGGTAAAGGTGCTATATAATCAGTTCCATTATATGTGATTTTTATATGTGTTGATGGTGGAGTGTTATGTTCAATAGGGTTCATAGTCCAAGAGTAATAATCATAATCATCTTCATCCCATCCTACACAACTTTCTGAACCGTGAATATAACCCCAATTACCTTTATTATTATCTTCTGTATATCCATCAGGTCTGTTATCGACAACGAATTCAGATGGATGATATGTAGAACTTACATTAGCATATATGGTTTGATTACCATTCATAGTTACATACTTAGTTCCTCCAGATGTCCCAGAATAACTGAATGATACGCTTGCACTAGAACCGTAAGTATAACTACTACCATAAGTATAATCACCATATCCTCCAACAGTTGCACCATTTCCTAATGTAATTGTATAACTAGAGTTATTATGAACTGTTAATGTGTAGTATCTTGTACTTCTTGATAAAGTTCTTGTTGTAGGCGAAGAACCACTAGTTCCAAATTCAAAACTTCCTTCTCCTGAATAACTATAACTATTTGTATCTTTATTACTTAAAGATATGCTATTTTTGTTTCTAGTTGAATTTTCACAATATAAAGTTACAACTGTACCATAACTTGAAGATATAGAATAAGATTTATTTGAACTTGAATTTGTTACAACAGCTGTGCAGTATGAATTATTAGTTATTCTACCTGCCGAAGAATCAACTGCTGTAATTATAGTTGAAGTTACTGAACTTATTGTAGTATTAACTCTAACATAATTATAGCCAGTTCCTGAACCTAACCATAAAGAGCCTAAACTATTTGTTGAAGAATAAGTACCACTTACACCAGTTATAATTCTATCATCTTTACTATAGTCAGCATACACTTTTCTTGAACGAATATAAATGTCTATAGAAAGTGAACTTGTATAATAATAATTATTATTAACCACACCATTTAAATTAAGAATTTGACTATTAGCATTAAATGTTAATGAGCCGTCTGTATGGGTAGTTCCATCATTTAAAACATATCTATAATAAGGAACGGCTGTTGCATTTATTGTTATGTTTCCAGTAACTGTTCCTGTATAAGTTATAGTTCTATATCTTGTTACATTATCACAAGTGAAACCATCCCCTCCTGAACCACCACTATCATAACTTGTAAAACAATAACTAGAATTAGCAGTTAAGGTTACTGTATAACTTGTTCCTTCTTCATATGTTCCTGCTCCTGTGTAAGTAAAGCCATTACCTACAACTGTTATTGTGTATTCTTTAGTACCAGACCAAATAATATTCCCATTACTATCTTGAATTTGTTTAACAGTACCTTCTGGTATAGTTATAGATTTTACTTTAGAGAAATCAAAACTCATATTTAATTCCTCCTTTTATTAATTATCTAACAATAAAATTGTCTTTGTAACAGTAGAAGTTACTCCATTATTTTCAACTGTAAATGTCCAAGTTTCGCTTGAAACTGAAGTTCCATCGATTTTTAAACCTACTGTATCTATACCTGTAGATGTTACCTTTGCTACTTGTTCGCCTTCAATACCTAGTTCTATGCTAGGATTAGTTGCAGAGTCGCGTAGATAAATATGATTATTATCACTGGTAGCTATCTCAATTTCATCAGGATATTCTTGACCAATACGAAGATAATTTGTCCTTGATGTTCCTTGTTGTGTACCATAGTATTTTCTAGCCTCTATCCAAGGATCACCATCTATATCTAATGAATAAGAACAAACAGTTTCACCAGTAGTTTTATTATAATTATTTTCTAAGCTAAGGCCATTATTATCTGCCCACATTTCTGTTTTATAAATATTATTTGATGAGCTTTCTGTTTTTCCAGTTTGGAAACAATAATCAGAACTATCATAACTAGTAAGTAAAGCATGTTTATAACTGTTAGTTCCTGAAGTATTAGAATATAATTCAAGATATACATCCGTATCAGCATTTTTAATGTATGATACATTTTCTACTGTTCCTACACTTAGGCTTCCACTTATTGTTTGATTAGCTGTAAATGTATTGGCATTATTTTTGTATGCAACATTAGTCATAGATGGAATATCACTCATAGTTGCTATTTTATTTGTTGAAGCATCATAAATACCATTAGTTTGTAATGTTGCTACTTTATTATTTACTATACTTGTAGTTCCTATTTTTACATCAGTTACTGGAATGTCACTTGAAGTAATAAATCCTGCACCATTAGTTAAATCATTTGTATCTGCTGGTATTGTTGGTTTATTAGATAGGTTATTATAGTTTAAATAATAACTAGCATTTTGATTATTTAATTTAGTTGAATTTGCTGCAGTACCAGAAGTAGTTAAATAAGTATTAGTATCAATAGTTCCATCATTTTTTACTAAACCACTTGTAGATGATTTCTCAATAAAATTACTTACTAAGTTATTAATCTTAGTATAGTTATATGTACTACTTGAAGAATTAGTAATTGCATATGCTTTGGTTGAATGTGTCACTTCACATTTTATTTTATTTGTCGTTATATAATCTCCAGAATTTGAAATATCAATTGATACAAACTCAATAAAATAATTATCATCATTACTAATTTTATATAACCAAGATGCACCATCTAAATTTATAACGCAATAAGGTTTTAATGCTTCGGCATATTGTTCATTAGTTAATTTTCCACTAGTGCTCGTTAATTCAATATAACCTACTCTATTATCTTTTATATTTCTTGCCTCGGTATCACCAGGCAATTTAATTTTTGAAATATTCGCCATTTATTAACCTCCGTAATTAAATGATTGGTAGGGAATATTATATCCCTACCTTTCATTAAGATTAATATTTTTTATTTTTATTTTATTATTATTCAGATGCATCTGCGCTTACTGTAATAGTTACTGCACTACCTGTGAATGTAGGAGTAGTTGTTGTTGTAGTAGGTAAGCTATTTGCAACGAATGTATCTTCACCTTGTTCAAATGAAGGTAATGTACCAGGATTGAAGAAATCTGAACCAATTGATGCAGGAGTGAAATCAAATGTAATTGAACTTACTTCTTGTGAAGTGTAATTTACATTTCCAGAAACTTCTGCCCAAATATCACTTTCTGATATATATGGGAAGTTAGCATCTGCTGTATCATAAGAATCTGTTCCTTGAGTAAATGAAGGTAATGTTCCTTGAGTAAATGCACCTTCAGTGAATGAAGGTAATGTACCTGGATTGAATGATCCTTCTGTAAAGCTTGGTAATGTACCTTGACTAAATGTTGTAGAAGGAGTTAAAGCAGTACCAGGAGTTGCAGCACTAAATACTAACATTTCATCATCACTAGCATCAACTGCTACTGTAACACCAGTTGTTGCAAAAGTTCCGCTTGAAGGTGTAAATACAGGCAATGTACCGGCTGAGAATGTATCTGCAGTTTTACTTGGTAATGTACCAGCAGTAAATGTATCTGAAGCTTTAGTTGGCAATGTACCAGCTGAGAATGTATCTTCGCCTTGTGAGAATGATGGCCATGTACCGCCATATAAGAAGCCTTCGCCAACATGTATGTCAGCGCTTAAATTTTCTAATTCAACTGAACCATCTGTTAAAACAACAGAAACATTAGTTAAATCACCACCATCAAATTCACTTTCATCAATAGATGGTAGAGTACCTTCATCGAATGAGTCAGTTCCTTGAGTGAATGAAGCAGAAGTACCAACAGTACTAATTGTAGTAAATGGTGAAATTGTACCTGTTGGAGTATAGCTTGTTGAAGCTGTATCAGCATCTGCTAAATCACCAAAAGTGTGAACGTCAGTAGTTGAATTATCTTTAGTTTTAGTTAAAGTGTGAGTACTATCTACATAATTAATATCAGTTAAATAATCACTTAAATCTACTTGAGTTGAACCGATTTGTTCGTTAGTGTATCTTTGAGCAGCTTCTTCTCCATTATCAACAGTAATATATTCTAGATAAGTACCTGCGGCAGCTTGTGCATCTGCAATTAAATAAATAACATACATTGTTTCTGCACTTGGTGTAGGTAAAGTTGTAACTACTTCATAGCTAAAAGCGTGAACTCCTGCAACTGCAGCATCAACATAAGATTTAATATTTTGAGAATAAACGAATTTGTCTTGTTCGTTCATTGCTCCGATTTGACCTTTAATTATATCTTCATTGAAACCTTCAACAATTTTTCTAAGGTCTGCATCCTTTAAATACTTGACGTCATTTGCGCCTTCGCCAAGTTTAATTTTTGATAAGACATTATCATGTCCATAATTTGGTGTCCAAGACATATTTTTTATAGCCTCCGAAAATTTTCTTGTTTTTATTTTTATAATAATCCTTTTTTAGGAATTATTATCACGGTTTATTTAATACTAAACACTCAGAATCTTCTTCATTCATTGTAAAATTAATTTCATCAATAGCATCTGTAACTGCTTTTTGAGTCATCGCACCGTCTGTGTTTTGACCATGAATTGTATATAATTTTACATTTGTATTTAATATTGTAAATCTACCTATTGCTTTGAAATAATATACGTTGCCAGTTGGCAAGTCTTTATATAATTTTGTTAATCATTCAGTTAATTTCTGTTTAGTCGGATCATCTAATGGTTTATCATAAAAAGATTGAGTTACACTGTCGTAATACCCTTCTATGACAAGTTGATCATTAACTTCACCACCAAAGTATGGTAAATCAATATAATTATTAATACCATCACCTATTTTCATTCGATTAGTATCTGTTTCTCAAACAGGTTCACCTTTTAATGGTTTCTTTGTACCAACTAAAACTTGATTTAAAGCGGTTTTTTCACCTCTTTTTAATTGAATAGAAGTTATTATATTACTCAATTGTAATTTCACCTCCATCAACTAATAGAGTATCAATTTGTCCTTTAATATCATCAATATCATCTTCTATATTGTCAATTTTTTGATCTTCTGCATCAAATTTGTCATCAATAGAATCTTTACTATAGTAAGGATCTAAACCTCCTATGTAAACAAAATTATTATTTGTTCATTTATAATAAGATTGTCCATCATCGTGGTCTTCATCAACTAATACTTTAACTATATCATTATCAGTAAGTTTTGAAGTATCATAATTGTCTAAATCACTTTTACTTTGTACGATATCGGCAACATCGGGATTATTTTTGAACTCATCTAATGAATGCTTTGCACTTCCGGCTAATGCTCTTGCGATATAATCAATTGCCATTTTTTATCACCCCATATTAATCCACTTTTTGGATTGATATAGTTGCGACGTTAATTTTACTAATATCTGCAACATTGAAACGGAATCGCTTTGTTCCCGCAACTGAAATGTAATAAATGCCATTTTCAGTAATTTTATCTACTATACTAAAATCTTTTGAATCAATAATAGCTAATTGATATCAAACACAATCATCATCATCTAAGTTTTTCTTTGTGACTTCATTATAGTCATCCATACATCCTTCAATTTGAATGCTTGGTGATGCCGCATTTTTAACTTCGACTGCAATGGTTTGTAATGATGAATTAAAGTAAGTAGCAGATGTTTCTGTAATAAGATTTTCTGGATCCTGAACAGTACATATCTTACGGCTACTGAAATTTAATACTAAAGCCATTTATTGTCACCTCACTATAAATTTGAAACTTAAATTTTATTCTTATCCAACCTAATAATAGTATAATAGGAAGTAATAAAAATAGCAAAATTGTAAATGAATGATATTTATTTTATATAAGAGGATTAATACAAGAGTAAGAAAGTAGGTAGTTTTACTTAATTTTATTTAATTTTCTCATATAATTCTTCGTCATCATAATGAGTATGATACTTTAAAGGATTAAATAACTTAAAAAGCCAAAAAATACCATAATGGCCAAGATTCACGCGCTTTATTTTGATAAAGCCTAGTAAACGGAACGGTAAGTAAGTTACAATATCACATTTGTGACTAAAATTATATACTTCTTTACAACAACTTTTTAAATATTTTCTTATCTTTCTTCTATTGAAAATGTTTGTTTTAAAAGGATTTACACTTCCATAAGTAATTAGGTGACTTCTTATTCCGAAATTATAGAAAATATCTTGCGCACAAAGCATTGCTTGCCCGCTACCTAATGACCAACCAACCACTTCTACTTCAGCAGAAGGATAAAGTTCAAGTAAATATGCTAATTTGTTGCGCACTTTATGTTTCATAGCCTTATACATCGCGGCCCAACCTCCGTGTACACGCAAAGTTATCTTTTTACCTTCTCAAATAAAGGTATCATAGTATTTTTCTACAAACATAAAATTTACAAACCAATCTATTTTACCATCTGTTTCTTCAAAATTAATTTGAATGACGTTACGATCTGGTTCATAATGCATTTCTCAGTCCGCGCAAACAACTTGATTTTTATAAATATAAATTACTTGCTCATATTTAATTTTGTAACGTGCTTTTCCTGTGTCGTTATAGTCATCTGAAGTGTCTATAAAGTATTGTGGAAAAGGAAGTTTTTCGTATTCCATTATTTCATCTCCATAAATTAAAATTTTTTATAAACTTTTGAGAAAATAAGCGGCGCAAAATTCATTAATGTCAATGAAAATTTATGTACCCGCCCCTTACTTAAGCATGAAAGCAAATAATCATTGATATTTGAACCAATTTTCGTCCGCATTGCATCAATTTTCGTCCGCATTTCGTTACGCTTGTTTGTTTAACGCTCGTTCGTCAACGCTTGTTTCACGCTCGTTTGTCTCATCTGTTCGTAATTAGTATAGTTAATGATTTGAGTGATAGCAAAAATGGTGTGAAGAGGGAGAGGAGGGATGGGATAGGGATGGGAAATAGGATGGATTTTGGAGTAAAAAGAATATAAGGTGTGACAGGGTCGTACGTGGTCGAAAACCCACGCCTTTGGTCCTCCGGTAGTAAAATTTTGAAAAAAATTTATACCACCCCCCGAGTTAGTCCACACTAACTACTGCCTTAATAGTCCCGTCCCGTCCCTTAAAATAAAAATTTTTTAAAACTTTTAAATATATATATAATATATATTTACTATGCACTTACAAAAAAAATTAAAACTTTTTTATTAAAAACTATTGACTATGCTTTTAAATTTGATATAATAGAGTTGAAAATTAAATATCGAGTAGTTAAAAACATATCACTTTTACAACATAGTTGTTATAATTAGGTTGTAATAAATTTTAAAGATTTTTAGATATGTAAACCGATTTATAGGTTAAAATCTTATAACTATAAGAAAGCAAAAACAAAAAAATAAAAAAGGTGGATAAAAAAATGACTACAAAAACTAACATTCAATTATTAGAAAATGCTTTAAGCATTGCAAAAACTTTCAACTTAGTATTAAAAAATAATACTACACTTTATCAATATGTAGAATTAAAAAGTATTTATAACTCTTTATTTCAAGCATTAAAAATGGACACTTTCAAGCGTGTTAAAAAACAACTTAACAACTGCATTAAAACTATTGAATACGCTATTGAAAATGATTTAATATCTTTCAATGATTATGTATATATCAACTATACAAAAAATTATATCAATAGAGGCGTTTTAGTTAGTAGTGTTTTAAAAGCATATACAAACTATTTTGAAAGCATAAACCGTAAAATGAATATTCACTTAGTTGATACTAACAACGCTATAAGCGTTAAAAAGCAAACAACTAATGAAAATGCAATAACAGTTTGCGATAGTGGTATATACTTCACAAAGACAAGCGATTTTGATTTTCACTATGATTTAACAAGTGATAAAAACAAAAAGATTGTTAAAAAACTAACTGAGATTAAAAACGATTGTGAGTGTATAGTAGCGTGGTAGAAATACCACGCAAACTACTTGCAATATGAAAGGACTTAAATATTATGAATAAACAAGAATTATTAAAGCAATTAAAAAACGATTTACAAGTATGTAAACCAAACAAAAAAGAAAGCATTAACTTAATTATTAAAATGCTTAAACATTCAAGCAACGAAATTGAAAGCCATTACAATTTAGGTTGCATTGCCGAGTGTATGATTAAAGCAATATTTACAAAAGATATTGTAAAGCCATCACCTAAAGGCGTAAACGACTTAAATATTGATTTAACAGCAAAACAACAAAATCAATATTTCAATGGTATTAGCGTTCACGATTTAGATATTAAATATATCAATAACTATTCAACTGCACATCAACCAAAAGAGCCAAAATATTTAGTATGTATTACTCCAAAAGGTTGCTATATGATACATAGCGATATAGTAGAATATAACAACGATAACAAAATTATAATATCAAGCGTTTATAAAAATGCGATTAAGTTAGAAAAACTAACAAAAAGGTTAGGGCTTTAATTAAGCCCTAACCTATTCAATAGAAAAAGAATAGAGGCGTTATTATGCAATTTGAAAACAACGAAATAGGTATTATTATTAAAACTATACACAACACTTGTATAGATAGAGTTAAGTTAATTAAAGAGTATATTTATTATAGCGATTATACACTAGCAACTTACAACTTTTATATAATCAATGATAGGTTTACTACACCCGACGGAATACTACGCAACGGGCGTATTACTGCCTAAAATTCCGTCGTTTTACCCGACGGAACATGGCGAGAAGCGGCGGCAAGCAGCCACGAACTTTTAGGCGGTTTTTCCGTCGGGTGCGATTTATTTTGAAACTTTTGCGGCGTTCCGTCGGGTGAGATTGAAATTTTTGGCGTTCCGTCGGGTGAGAAAATTTTTCGTTCGTTCGGGTTGTTCCGTCGGGTAATAAAATTATTTGGGGCGTTCCGTCGGGATAGAAAATTTTATGCACATACATACACATACATACACATACATACACACGCACACAAAAGAAAGAAATAAACAAAGAAAGAAAAAAAATTTTTTAAAAATCTATTGACAAGGTTTTTTAATTTGCTATAATAGAGTTGTAAGTTGAAAGCGAAAACTTACAAAATCAAAAAATTTAAACATTCTTAAAAAACTTAAAAATATCTATTGACAAGTTAAAAAGTTAATGATATAATTAAGTTGTAAAATGAAAGGGGAAATCAATATGAAAAAGAATGAAAAAATTGAAGTTGTAAAGGGTATCACATTAGATAAGGTAAAACCTTATAGAGAGTATGTCGCAACTCTACATATTAAAAAGGGCGACAAAGTTGTTAATAAAGTAGTTATCTTTATGAAAACAAAAGACGGAATTGTTAAGCTAGATGGTTATGATAATAACCATAAGATTTATGGAGAGCCTAACAAAATTAAGATTAGCGAAAAGAATAATACTATTCGATTAGCAACTGAGCAAGATATTAAAGATTTTGGTAAATTCAAAAGACAAATATCATTAAAGTAAAGTTAAGGGCGAAAGCCCTTAACCACACCACTAAATTGAAAATTTAAGGAGAAAAAATATGAAACATTTATATGAAATTTATGCAGTAAAAAGACAAGTTAATAATAACATTATTACAGTAGAAGTAGAAGTTTGCAGTATGCTAACAGGCGAGATTTTCACAGGAAAGAGACACGCTCGTTGTGCTAGTGGCGATAAGTTTGATACAGACTTTGGCACTAAACTTGCAACCGAAAGAGCCTTAAAACAAGCCTTAACAAAATTCTCAAAAGATGTGCATAGAGAGTGCAAGAGAGTTGTGAAAGACTTAAATGAAACATATCACTATCTTAGTAAGATAGACCGAAAACTAGCCCGTCCCGACGGAACATTAGAAAATTGGCAAGAGGAGTTGGAATACGAAGAATTTTAACAAATAAAAATCCATTACAAAGGAGTTGAAATGAAGCCCGACGGAACGGGCTTTTTCTTTGTTCTGTCATTTACCCGACGGAACATGGTGCCAAATTGAAGCTGCAGCTAGTGATTTTTTAGGCGGTTTCCGTCGGGTTCGTGTGAGAATTGCGGAATTCCGTCGGGTTCATATTAAATATTTTTGGTTTAAAATAAATAAATTTTTCCGTCGGGTGAATGAATTTTTTCTCCGCTTTCCGTCGGGGTGTGTTATTTTTTTATTATTTTTTCTTTTAATATGATTAAATAAATAAAGAAAGAAATATATAAAGAAAGAAAAAATTTTTTTATTTTTTTATCAAATAGTTATTGACAAACTTTTTTAAAGTGATATAATTAAAGTGTAAGATACGAAAGGGGAATTGATACTATGAAAAAGAAAAGAAAATCTTACATTACTATTTATGTTGATATGGACGACACTATTGCCGATTTTATGGGCGTAGAAAATGCCGTTGAACGCTTTAGAGAAGAGCCTGATTTCTTCTATAATTTAAAGCCACTAACTAGAAATTTAAACGCTATCGCACAAGCACTAGAAAATCCAAAATTTAGAGTGTTTATCTTGACAGCAAGTCCAAGTGAAAGGTGCGACAATGATAAGCGTAAATGGTTAGAAAAATACCTACCAAAACTTAATAAGAAAAATATTATATGTTGTAGAATAGGCGAAAATAAAGGCGACTATATGAAATATAGAGGTGCTTTATTAGATGATTATGGCAAAAACATAAGACAATGGCAAGAAACAACTAAATGCAACGCATACAAAATTGAGTATGACGGAAAAATTGAAAGTGTATTAAGAGAAATGGGGCTAGTCTTTTAAAGACTAGTTCCTAGAAAGGAGAAAACTATGACAGTAGATACATACAAAATTATGAATATTCGTTTAAGTCGAGAAGAATGTAAGGCTTTAGAAGAAGCACTTAACATTATAAGAAACATAAATCGAGAAATAGACGAATGTCACGGCGTTGACGAAACCCGTTTAAGTGACGATTGCGACGCAAACTTACTTAACAACCTTGGTAATGCTATTGACGAATTAGGTTGTTCAATAGAATTTTAAAAATGACCCGACGGAAGTTGGGTTTTCTTTTGCGATTAAAATTTCCCGGCGGAAATATTTGGGCGGTTATCCGTCGGGTTTAATTGTTATTTGAAAATTCCGTCGGGTATGAATGAGATTTTGCCGCATCCGTCGGGTTAGATTATTTTCTTCGTGTGTGTATGTGTACGTGTGTAAAAAAGAAAAAATAAAACAAAAAGAAAAAATTTTTTGTTGACAAGTTTTTATTTTGTGCTATACTATAAGTGTGAGGTGAGGAAAATGAAAAAGAAAAAAAGAGTAATTCCTAATAAATTTCATTTATATATACAAACTAAATATAGAGTTCTTATTCAAGAGAATAAGAAAAAATATAATAGAAAAAAATTTAAAAAAGTTATTGACAATGAAAATTATTAGTAGTATAATTAAGTTGTAAGATACGAAAGGGGACTTGATATTATGGAAAACTTACAAGAAAAGAAAAATGGAAAAGTTAAAAACTTTTTCGGTATTGAAACAAATTATAAATTTGAATATAATGATATTCGAGCAGTATTAACAGTAGTTAATGTAATCTTGATTATGCAATTCGGCTTGTCAATCGCTTGGTTTGGTCTTGCGATTTCAACATTCGGCTTAATCAAAGATTTAGCAACTGATAGACACATTAACGGAATTGTTATGCACTTGGCTACAATAGCATTAAATGTTTACTTTATCATAATTGCAATGAATAGTTAGGAGGTAGGAATATGATAGTAGAAACGTCAGTAAAGGTAAAATTAACAGACGAGGAGGAAGAGTGTTTACAGAAAGCACTTAACATTATAAATAACATTTATAGTGAAACTAGCAACTACTCTTGTGAAATTGAATTTGAAGATGATATAGAATGTGTATTAGATGAAATGCAAGCAAACATAAGAAGTATTATTTAACCCGACGGAAGTTGGGTTTTTCTTTAGCTTCCGTCTTACCCGACGGAACGTGGCGGGGTTTGGCCGCTGCGAGCTATAAACTTTTAGGCGGTTTCCGTCGGGTGCTTATATTAAATTAAAATTATGGCGGTCTTCCGTCGGGTGATTGTGCGGAGAAAATTCCGTCGGGTATAATTATTTTTTGAGTGTTTCCGTCGGGAATAGTTATTTTTTGAATGTTTCCGTCGGGTATAATTATTTCTTATATATTTTTATTTAATAGGATAAAATAAAATAAAGAAAAGAAATATAAAAGAAAAGAAAAAAATTTTTATCAAAAAGTGTTGACAATAAAAAATAAAGTATTATAATTGTAAATGTAAGTTGCGAATGACTTATGAAAAATTAAATTAAAATATTTTAAAAATAATTATTGACAATATAAAAATATTTGATATAATTAAGTTGTAAGTTAAACAAAACGACTTACAAAAAATATTTTAAAAAATTTATAAAATACTACTTGACAATAAAAAATAAAGTAGTATAATATAAGTGTAAGTTAGAGATAACTTAAAAATTATATCACTTAAAAACTTAAAAAATATTTAAAAAAAGTATTGACAAGTTAAAAATTAAGTGATATAATAAAGGTGTAAGATAAACCTAACACAAACAAGGCATAACTTAGTCACTATGTTAGTTATCTAGGGAACTACTTAGTATGCCAGTAGCCTAGATATTATCTTACAAAAAAAATTAAAAATACCACTTGACAAGCCAAATCAAGTATGGTATAATAAAATTGTAAAAGAAAGGGTGCTAGTAAGACCTACGGGCATAGCATAAAGGTGTAAAAACTATGGCAACAAAGACTTGGAGTATGAATGACACTCAAAAGGCATTCTTAGGTGCATTATCTAATGGTGGTTTAACATTAGAGCAAATCAATAATGGTAGAGATACTGAGATTAAGACAGGTTCTATCAACACTTTAATCGGTAAGGGTTATGTAGTGACTGAGGACGCTGATTTCCCTGCAACTGAAACATTAGTGGTTAAGTATCCCGACGGAACTGAAATCACTAAGGTTAAGGAAAAGACTGTATCTCGTAAGGTCTACACTTTAACTGATAAGGCTAAAACTGAATTAGGGATTGAATAATCCCTAATCGGTTAAACCGATAAAACCAAACCCGACGGCATTCGTGTCGGCGGTAGTCGAAAGGACTAGGTTTCCCCCCCTTATGCCCTAGTCCGTTCGAGTGCCTCCGACAAAGGCATATTCCGTTGAACCCGACGGAGTCATCAAAGGGCGTATACTTATGCGACAAAGTAGGTTTTTTGAGAGTGGATATCCAGAATAAATTCTCTCATTAGTATTGTGATTGAATACTTATAGCTTGCAATATATGCAAGAGGTCTTATGGTTGTTTTATGTCCTTAATAAAATCAACGACCGTAAACCCGACGGTAAATAAGGTTGGCGTGTTGGAATAGACAACTGCTATGGCAAAAGAGAGTGATTGCTGAAAATCCCGACGGACGCGTCGGTTCTTTTTCTTTCCCTTTGGGAACGTGGCGACCCGGCGGAAGCAAGCTACATAAACTTTTGGGCGGTTTCCGTCGGGTTTGTATAATAATTCTAAATTCCGTCGGGTGAGTGAATTTTTACCGCATAATACTTTTCCGTCGGGTATCATTCCAAATTGGTCAATTCCGTCGGGTATTATTATTTATTTTATTTTTAAATAGGATTAAATAAAAAAAAGAAAAATAAACAAAAGAAAAAAGTTTTTTATTAAAAGTTATTGACAATAGAAAAATATTTGATATAATGGAGTTGTAAAGTTAAGAAACACAAAAAACTTGACTTGAAAAAATTAAAAAAATTTTAAAAATATCACTTGACAATAAAAATCAAAGTGATATAATAAAGGTGTAGATAGATATAACGACTTTAAAAATACTAGTTGAAAAAAGTTAAAAATATCTATTGACAATGAAAATCAGTTATGATATAATTTAGTTGTAAGTTGATAGGAGGTATAATTATGGCAACTACACAAAAAACTACTACTGCTCGTAAAGAGTGGCAACCTAATGAAAAACAAACTATGTTTATGAACGCTTTAAAGGTGCTAGGCACAGCAACTTTTAGAGTAATCAAGAATTATATTCTTGAAAATTATGGCGAAACTATCGCCACTGGCTCAGTCAATGTATTGACTACAAAGCAATATGTCGGCACAAAAGAACAAGATTTTGATGTCGAAACTACAACAGTATATCACTACCCAACAGGCGATATTACTGAAACTAAACAGTCAAAAAAGACTGAAAAGGTTTACTTCTTAATCGCTGAAAGCGATAGAGAAACTTTTGAACAAGCCAACGCAAAGGAAAAGACATTCAAGAAGTCAATCCCGGCGGAAGATATTGACTTCGACGATGACGACCTTGTTGATATAGGGGAATAGAAATATTCCCCAACCTACCCTTGTTGACCTATTAGCAAGTAAAATTATATAGGTATCTAATATCACATAGATAGAGTGTGATACTGGTATGAGCAAACCCGACGGAACAGGCTTAGGTTGGCAACCTATAAAGGTTTCCTATCAGGCGGGATAGTGCCTAACTATCTGGGAAGAATAGCCATTTCATACTTAGACATTTTGCAAGTATATGGAAAGAAAACAACTTGATACACTTATTGAACCATACCCGACGGGAACTATCGGTTGTGGCTCGATAACTTAACGGCAACTAGTAATATTTTAAAGGTTTCAATAGGCTAATGAAACCTTTTTTATTTTTATTTGTGCTGATACTTACCCGACGGAACATGGTCGCCGTTTTCAAGCAGGGCTTACGAATTTTTAGGCGGTTTCCGTCGGGTAATTATGCAAAATCGTAATTTCCGTCGGGTTATTGCCGCATAATTCGTTCCAATTTTTAAATTATTCCGTCGGGTGATGATATATTTTAATCAATTCCGTCGGGTATTTGAATTATTTTTTATTCTTATTTTTGTCTATTGATAAAATTATAAATAAAAGAAAAAATAAACAAAAAGAAAAAAATTTTTTATAACTTTTTATTGACAATGCTTTTTATAGTGATATAATTAAGTTGTAAGTTGATAACACAAACGACTTAAAAATAAATTTAAAAATTTTAAAAATAATACTTGACAATAAAAATTCAAGTGTTATAATAATAAGTGTAAAGGACAGGTGATATTATGAAAAAACTTAAAAAAAGAATTAAAGAAGGTTTAAAACAATTACCAAAAGAACAATTAGATAATCTTAATAATATTGCAAAGCAATATGAAAAAAATTTAAAAAATAAAAAAATAGTGCTTGACAATAAAAAACAATAGTGCTATAATAAAGGTGTAAATGAAAAGGAGAATGAATTATGAAATTATTAGTATTAGACACTGAAACATTAGGAGTATTTGACCCATCAGTCTATGATTTGGGCTACTTAATCTATGACACTGAAAGCGAGGAAATTGTAGTTGCTAGGGACTATATTACACAAGAAATCTACGATAATCCTGCTAAAATGAAAAGTGCATATTATGCAAATAAACTACCTATCTATGAAGATAGATTAGCAAGTGGTTATTGCAAGAAAATTAAGTGGGCATACGCTTTAAGAGTGCTACAAAGAGATATAAATAAATATGGTGTTGAAGCATTATATGCTTACAATAGCCCATTTGATACAAAAGCCATTGCGAGAACTTGTGAATTATTAAGAGCAAAGAACCCGACGGCTTGTGGTATATGTGATATCTGGAAAGGTTTAACAGACCCTCATATCACTGAAACAAAAGAATATCAAGACTTTTGTAGAAAAAATGGCTTTATGACAAAACATAAAAAGCCAAAATGTCAAGCAAAAGCCGAAACACTTTATAGATACTTAACAAATCAAGTTGACTATGAAGAACAGCACACTGCTCTTGAGGACAGTAAAATTGAGTTGGCTATCTTATTAAAGGCTCTCGAAATGAGAGCCTAAGGGATACCCGACGGAAAGGAACGAATTATGGAATTTAAAAAAGTTGAACTCTTAAAAGAAATTAAAAATGTTAATAAAATTTTTCCTATTGGAACAATAGGTATACTTCACACAGTTGATAATAAGCATAAAAGTGGTGTGATACTTATTGAAAATTACGGTTTTATCGTAAGTCTTAAAGATATTAAAATACTTAAATAACCCGACGGAGATATTATATGGAAGTTAAAAAAGGAACTAAAAGATGGTGCGGCGAAACTTATAATTGTGTAAAAGTTCATTTTTCCGACCAAGATAAAGAAATCTTTAAACAGGCTTTAAAAATGATGACTGAAATTATGTCTATTAGTGAAGATGTTAAAGGTATTACTAAAGAAGATAAAAATTTTATTGACGATACATTATATGAGTTATCTTTAAAGTGTGATAAATTAAGTCTTGTTTTCAACTAACCCGACGGTTAGTTTTTTTCTTTTGGGCGGTTTTCCGCCGGGTCTAATTTAATAAGGTTTACCGCCTAAATTCCGTCGGGTCCCTCCCAAATATTATTAGTCATTTTCACTTCTTTCACAAATTTTATTCATTATTTCATTCCATTTTTCGAATAATATTTTATTGTAAGCGTTTTCATAAAAATTTAATTCAATTTTCAGTATTTTTCATTGATTGCCTTTTCCGTCGGGTCGGTGGCCGCACATCACAAACAAGTAAGCGTTTTCTGTCTTTTGCCATTCCGCCGGGTGTAATCATGAAAACGTTTTCAGTAAAGTTAGTCTTGACAAACTTAATCTCCTAAAACTTTTCACTAATCTCCTAATGTAAGCGTTTTCATAGGAGAAAACCGTAATTATTATCGTCCGCCGGGTGTGGATGAAAACGTTTTCACAAAATTTTTCTTGACATCGTCCGCCGGGTTTGTAGTGTTTTTTATTGCAGTACAAATTTAGGCTCGGTGTTCGCGTACGACGGACTGTTTACGGACAATTTCCAATTGTCCGACCGTGGCGGACAGCAGCAGCAGCAGCTCGTAAACTTTCGCATAAAAATGAAAGCGTTTTCATAAAGCCTGCAAACTATTGACAAAGCGCGCAAAAGGTTGTATAATATAGGTGTAATAAGGTAGAGAGATAAATAATAATATCTTGTTTACCAATATCATACAGTTGCGGCGAAATAAAATACAAAAAAATAAATAAAAAAGTATTGACATAGCCTAAAATGTATGATATAATATAAGTGTAATAAGGTAGTAAAAGAGAAAATTTAAAAAATAAAATTTATAAAAAAATCTCTTGACACAGTGCACGAAGTATGGTATAATATAAGTGTAATAAGGAAGAAAGAGAAAAAATAAATTTTAAAAATAGTTTAAATTTCTCTTGACTAACTTAACAAGTTATGGTATAATATAATTGTAAAGGAAAGGTAAGGTAATTATTATGACAAAGACTTGGGAAATGAATGAAACTCAGAAGGATTTTATGGAAGTATTAAAGGAATTCGGTCGTCCTGTAACTTTAATGGAAATCGAAGCTAAGACTGGTAAGACTTTCAAGACTGGTACTATCAACACTTTAGTAACTAAGGAATTAGTGGCTACTGAAGACGCTGATATCACTTACACTGAAACTAAGACTTTCAAGTTCGATGACAAGGAATTAGTGACTGAAGCTACTAAGACTGTAACTCGTAAGGCTTACAGATTAGCTTAATCCGCACTCCGTAATCCAAATCCACAAGGGAACTTCATGTTCCCTTTTTTCTTTTGCCATTCCGCCGGGTCTGAAAGCGTTTTCATATTTTTTTGGGGAGGGGGGGGCGGCGCGGCATTGGGGGGAGGGGTTGGTCACACAAGCTAAGTTAACATCGCAAGCTACAGCAGCAACATTGGCTTTTACAACAAGAGAGAAAAAGAAATTGTAATGTGCGGCGACATAGTGCATTTTCCGTCGGGTTTTGCCGCAATTGCGGTTCAATTTGTGTTAACATTGCCGTTTCTATTTCAGAAAATCCCTTCCGCCGGGTTTTAACGAAATTTTGTTCGTTTATTTGACAAATTTATCTAATTTAATTCTTATGAAAACGTTTTCATACAAATTTTGTGCAATATTTGCCGATTTTTGCCACATTTTGTTCGCTTTAACATCATTTTCATAATTTTCATAAAAATTTTTACACTTTTATGCACTTTCCGCCGGGTTTTTGTGCAATTTTTGCACTTTGATGCCATGTTTTTGCACTTTTTTCGCAAAAGTTATATAATATTTGCGAAATTTTACTTAAAGCAGGGAGGTTTTGCCGCATTATACGATACAATTTGCGGTAAAAGTCACAATTTTTATACTATTTTTGTGACATTTTTACGCAGCAGTGACATTTTTCTCTTGTATTGAAACCATAGATACAATCTGAAATATTGCACGTAAACGCTAAAAATTTCAAAAAAGAAAGAAAATGCGGAAAAATGAAGCAGTTTGGGAAGATCCTGAAGATTTTTCGTAAAATTTGGAAATTCTGTTGACAAACACGTAAACTTTGGCGCACGTGTATATTCCTCCCTTTCCCAACCATTTTTCATTAACTCCAGCATTTTTCACCAAAAATATTTAAAATTTTATTTACAAACCCCAAAAACAAGTATATAATATATATGTAAAAGATAGGAAAAGAATATTAAAAATTTTATAACATAGGCGAAGCGGAGCCTCTTGGCGTAGCGTAGCCGATAAAAGTTGGTTGATAATACACAATTTTTCATTGACAAAAGGTAATTTTTATTTTATAATATAATTGTAAAGATAAGGAAAGGATATATTTTTATGAGAAAAGATTTCAGTATAGATTTAACAGGATTAGTAGTATATGGTGTTCAAGAAGTGCAAATTGCCGGCGATCACATAGATTATATAGAATTTAAAAATATAAATGCTTGTGAAAGTATAGACGAAGCAAGAGAAGTAATTATAAGTGAAATTAAAATTATGCAAAAGACGTTAGAAAATTATGAGTTAGAGATTATCGAGTCGAATAATCAATATCGTATCAATGTTGCGGCGAAAATTCCCTTCTCAATAATTTATAACATTGTAAAAGTATATTTTTAGAAAGGCGGCGTAGAATTATGGCTGATTATAATGAGATTTATAATCGTATGCAGTTTGATATTAAATATACAGCAAAAGAATTAGGTGTTGCGGGAATAACTATGAATGCAATGGCAAATAGAGGTTTAGTTGAGAAAATTGCGGCGAAACCTAATCGTTATTTGAAGTTAAAAAATAAATTGCCAATTATAATGGAGATTGCGGCTCAACACAGTGATATTGAATATTTTACATTATTCAATAGAGATGAGAAAATGGGTATGTTCTGCCGCATTAAGAATGGTTGTGTTGTAGATTATAAAGATTCACCTTATGATATTTCTAAAGTATGCAGAATGAAGATAGGTAGATTGGAGTATAAGATATAATGAAAGGTAAAAACAATAGTAATAATGAATTATTTATTAAATTTGTTCGAGGTCTATATGGTGTATTGAGAGACATGAATTTAGAATTAAATGTATATACAGCAATGATAGATGTTGAACAAGATTGTACTAAAGTTATAGCTAAAGCAAGTCAATTAGATAGTGATATCAATAGACTATTTGATTATATTGACGATTTTTTTGAAAAGGAAGGTTTAAAAGATGAGTAGAGAATGGAAAAATAAATTGCATTTTGGTGGACAATTTGATATAGTTCAAAGTGATGGAGATATGATTGTAGTAAAAGATGCTGAGTATTCTAAAATGGTATTTGATAGAGATAGATACAATAGCAAAATAGATATGTATGAAGATATTAGTGCATTTTTAAGTGCGTTAATGCAAAATGATTACATTGTAAGAGTTCGTCAAGAGGAATCATTAGTTATAGTAGAATATACTCATAACAATGCTATCGAATATTTTGGTGGAACAGAGTTAATGTTCTTAACTGAAGACGAAGCTCAAATGATTGAAGATTATCGTCATGCGGACCAATGCACTGTTAAAGAAGTATTGGAACCAGTGAGCGGCGAAAAAGTTGATGAATAAATAGGAAAAATCATTGACAAAAGCCAAAAATTATTATATAATATAGTTGTAAAGATAAAGAGAGAAAAAATAGTTTTAACAACATCAAGAGTTAGACAAGAACAAATTAAAGTATGAGACCCGTGTTGACTGCGAACAGTTGGGTGTTAGCAAATGAAAGTTATAAAACTACTTAATTTATCCGAACATAAAGTAAAGCGGCAATCCCGCAAAGAAAGGATAATAGGTGACTATTATGGCAACAGAGAGAAAAATTACTGAAACTGACAATTTAATTGTCGATGCATTACGCAATGCAGAAAGACCTATGACATTCGCAGAATTAAAGGATGCTATCGCATTACCTACTGGCAAGCCTCTTGCTGCAGCTCACATTACTCACGCTTTAACAATGGGTTTAATTGCTAAGGGCGATGAAGTTATCGTTGCAGTTGAAAGAAAAGCTAAGAGAGCAACTTATGTTTATGTTAATTCTGATGTAGCTACAAAGG
>Ga0310694_10000245_pt1 | contig 78983 bp, 63 predicted proteins | sample 174DNAGHGhighgp2_FD_203884 | JGI IMG/M metagenome (GOLD analysis project Ga0310694, IMG submission 203884) | Sheep rumen microbial communities from Palmerston North, Manawatu-Wanganui, New Zealand - 1742 DNA GHGhigh gp2 (v2) (version 2) | ecosystem: Host-associated > Mammals > Digestive system...
GGCGATGAACTTTCAAATAATCTTCAATCTCACCTATTTTGGTCTTGACTTTTAATAGTTAGTCTTGTCACTGGTGTTCTCGTTCTTTTCATGATCTTTTTGATCTCAGCATATACTTCGTCTGTTAATTCGGTATATTCAATCTGCTTTTTGCTGGTTTTATCTACAATCACAATCCCTCCCTTTGGGGGATGCGGATCTTCACGCGGCGGTTTTGCCACATACCCCGGTACATATTTACTCCATGTTTCAAACAGCCTGATTAATTGTTCCTCATCTGCTATGTTTTCACGTAGTCTTACTGCCTGTACGCATATCATGTTTTCCGGTTCAAAGTTCAGATGATACCCTTCCTCGGAAATAAAGCCCTGCAATACCGGCTTATTCTTATCAATATAGATTTTCGATCCTTTTAATTGGCACCCCCACGACAACACCGGATACGTATGTCGGAACGTCTCAGCCAAATATAGTCCTGCGCATGATCTTATGGTAAAAAACTCATTTTTCGGCATTTTTCTGTATCTACGCATGACCAGTTTCCATAGTTCTATCAAGGATTCAGGCGTATAGTCACCTTCAAATTTCAAATAAACACACATATTGTGTATTCTTGCGTCAAGGTTTTCCATGAACCAAGAGAAAAAAGCGAGAGCTTCTTTCTTTGTCATTTCTGCGAGTGTTTTACCATTAGTGGGAGGTTGTGGTATGTAAAAGTATTCTGCTCTCATATTTCTCTCTTTCTTTAATCATGAATAAAGTATTGAATATTTGCGTCTTCAAGCGCATTCTGTGTCAACGGGACGTGTCAACGGGACGGTTCTCTTGACACAGTGTGTCGTGTCAACGGGACGGTTCTCTTGACACACTGTTCTCTTCATCGCCTTCGCTTGCCTTTTTCCTGTACTTGCAGGCTGTTTGTCATGGGCGGCGATGAACTTTCAAATAATCTTCAAACTCACCCTATTTGGGTCTTGACTTTTAATAGTTAGTCTTGACATCACCCTTGACATCAACGTGTTCAACAATCGTCTCGAATAATGCATTTCCCATCCTTCATTTCCGTAAACCGACTCAGGAAAACATCTTCAAATACATTTGTTGCTTTTCCTACTATATGCCCTTTTTTCTGTTCTTCCGTCAGTACCGGCATCCGATCATCCTGTATGTTCCCAAGATACTGGTAGTTTTGTGCTTTCAAATCCCGATTTGAACTGATATCCAGTTCATATAAATACCAGGCATATTCTTTGATATACTTTAAATTACAAACTAAGATAAACGGCATTTTTTGTATCTCATCCAAAGTGGGGATTTCATCCCCTATCCAGCGATAAAACTGAATGATCGGAACAACATTATATGGCCATGTATCTCTATCCGTAACTTTGCGAAAAATAATATATTTGCCTTTCGCCCCATATTCTTCGCTGACTTTTTTATGAAACTGATACGCAAACACGTCCCCGCGCTTCCATTGGCAGCGAAACTTCGGATAAGGCGATACCCTTTTCCTCGGCGGTTGTTCTGAAAGAAGCTTTTCTCTTAGTCTGTTCAGAACCTGCTTCCTCTTTTCCCACGTTTTTGCGGAATCCCATCGATCATCTTCCGTTACGTTTTCCAAAAAGAACAATGCCTTATCCTTTACCTCCTGTGTCAATCGCCCATAGTTCCACATGGTATCTGCAAGTGCATACCAAAAAACGCTCTCATCCTCCGTCCCTATCGGAGGCATATCTTTCAGCACTTCCTGCAGTGCTTCCTCATCTGTTTTCCCGAATTTAAGTGCATCTACATAGTCTCCTCGGACGTCCATAGCAAAATCATCCGAATAAAGCGCAACCCCCCATGCTCCCATAATTACCTCTCTAATGCACAAAGTATTTCACTTTCCTGATAACCTACAATAAGATCGCTAACAACATCTAAATCATTTTTGTGTCGTGTCAACGGGACGGTTCTCTTGACACACTGTTCTCTTCATCGCCTTCGCTTGCCTTTTTCCTGCACTTGCAGGCTGTTTGTCATGGGCGGCGATGAACTTTCAAATAATCTTCAATCTCACCTATTTTGGTCTTGACTTTTAATAGTTAGTCTTGACACAGTCACCGTTGTCATCCCACGCGTACCAAATGGTCAAAATTGGAAAAGTAATAAATCAGTCTTCGCCCTCCAGGCGCGGCATAAGGATTGTCAGGTTCTTCCACCGGCCATATCAGACGAATGATGCCGCCGTTTCCTTCTTCATCACACACGAACAGATAGCCGTTAGCAGAGATGCCGCGTATGATAATCGTTGATCCTGCCTTCAAAGCTTGATTGGAAATCGTGGTCCCATCCATTTCATAAAGTGGAAGATCATGGCAAAGTGTCCAAACGGTATTGTTCTGCTGCCAATCTACAATCCCGACCTCACCCTTCATGGTATAACTGTATGAATCATACCAGTTATTCGACAGGCGATACATGCGCGTTCCGTCCGGCACGTCGTATTCTTTTGCAAAACTTTTAACCGCATAACATGCGCAACGGTTATCCGCATGGGACGGTTCAAAACGGAATTCTCCCGCTGCCAAAAAACGTCCTTCCCCGATGTACATAGTATAGTGACCGTCGATTGCCCCAATAAAGCAAGCTTGTCCGTTTGCAAATCCAAATAACGCATCGCACCAATACGAACGGCGCGCACGCTCCGGTTCCGCTTCAGGCGATATGTCGGAGCGTCCTTCCGGGCGAATGTAGATTACCTTGCAGGTATCCAAATCGAGTACATATGCAGTCATGGACTCGTACAGAAACGTCTGTACAAGTGTTCCGTTGACAAACAGCTTATATTCCTGCAATGTTGCTTCGATGCTGTCGACGGCGTTCTCGTTGACTTGCAGCGTGATCGTTTCGTCTATACCGTCCCCGTCCAGATCAACTGCAGATGTTCCTTCGATTGGCACGAACCTTCCCTTCTGTGCTTCTGCAAGCTCCCCCAGACGTTGAAGGTTGTTCCGGAAAACCTCCGTCTCGGGATGATCTGCCTCTTTTAAAAACTCGACTAAGGATTCGATCGTCATTTCCGGCACAAAATTTTTGAACAGGTACAATTCCTGTAGATAGAGTGCGCAAAGGTCCTGCAAGGCAATGTCGTCTTCCCAAAGCTGCGGCAGCAGATATCGGCTGCATGCTTCCCATGGGTAAGCGTGCGGCAGCCAATCACGATTCCAGTCGATGATTGCTTTGTGCAACGGGGCGTCCTCCGAAGGGAACAAGGGATTCTCGTTTACATCAATCGCTGTATAGGAGAAATCCTTCCATATATCTGTCGATCGAATCCGTTGGATTGCGTATCGATCGGAAGCATCCCGCCATCTTTCGTAGGTTATTGTTTCCGCATCCAGATCGGCTGTCTCGGCGAGGGCATCTGTCGTGTCGGGAAGCAGCGTATCACTCGGGGCAGGCGTCGGGTTTTCTGTGACTAAGGGTATTTGTGCTTTTCCAATTTCTTCGGTTGTTTCATCAGACGAATGTATAGCAGGTTTTCCACATCCACATAATAGAATTCCGAAAGCTATACATCCAACAAAGACATTTTTTATCGTTTTTCTCATATAAATAGCCCTCTTCCATTTTAATTTCCAAAAACTTTTACTGGCCTTCCAGCATATTGCCATTTGTTTGGGTTGTATGGTTCTAAAGTTGCACCTGTTCCGCGTTGCATATGGGTGTCAACGGGACGGTTCTCTTGACACACTGTTCTCTTCATCGCCTTCGCTTGCCTTTTTCCTGCACTTGCAGGCTGTTTGTCATGGGCGGCGATGAACTTTCAAATAATCTTCAATCTCACATATTTTGGTCTTGACTTTTAATAGTTAGTCTTGACACTCAGACCAAATGATGCAATATCCGTCTTGATCGACATCAGAGAATGCATACCAGTGTTTGAATTGAGGATACAAAGGGCTCTCAGTTTCCAGGATCTCATGAAAAATTGCTTTGTTCGTGTCTTGCGGTTTTGTGTCATCGTACCCCTGTAAAGCAACGACAACTTCCTTTGGATTATCGCTTCCGGGCAGAGAGAAACTCAATGACGAGCAGGTTGCGTTCAGATGTTCGCCCTCCATGTTCAGCGGATTTCGATTTGCTTCACGATCGAACACTTTTATAACAGCCCACTTATTGTCGCTATCCCTTCTGATTTGCGCAATCATCATTCCAACAGCGGTATTACCGAGCACACATGTATGTCCGTCATATTCAAATGTCTCCAGTGCTGAGCCGCTTTTAAAATACAAGTCGAATGCTTCTTCAGGTGATTTTCCGATCGGCGCATTTAGCAGTTCCTTTGTTTTGGGGTCTTCGATCATATCCTTCTCTTCTTCATAATCATTTCGCATAACTTGCCTTAATCTTTCCGATGAGGTTCCAATTAGAAAAGAAATGCCTATTACAACTATTACAGCTATTACTATACAAGTAATAACCAAGATCCTTTTTTTCACGGCACTTTCTCCTTTCGATCAATTAAAGGCATTACAAACTCTTCTAAAGTCAATATATCCTCCTCCCCTCCAGAGAGATATATTGGGATTGTCAGGGATTGTCAAGAGAACCGTCCCCTTGACACACATCATACCCCCATGACATCAAAAGTATATTGTAGGATAATCATCGTGAGCTCTTGTATGCTGCTCAATTATTTGAGCGGCACAGCTTGAATAGTATTTATTTACCCAATTTATGAAAGCAATTGTATCATAGGCACATCCTATTTTTTGACCGTTTCGATACACCCAGTATTCGTGATCATTGTTCTTATTATATAGCCATTTAAAAAAAATGCCTTGAAGTATTTTAACAGATTCAAAATCCTGCAACGCAAGATCAATTATATCGCAATCGTTAGGAGTTTCATAGTATACATTAATTAGCATATTGTCCCTACTTTCCTAAAACTAATATATGATTAAGAGGTCCAACATGAATATGCCAATGAGTAGAAGCCCATCCAGTGTCAACGGGACGGTTCTCTTGACACATTTGTCACGCCTGTCACATAAGATACGGCACTTTCGGCTCCGATACATCAATCAAAATATCTATGATATATAATGGTATCACATCATATCATACTTGTCAAAGAAAAACACAGAGAAACAGCCCTTACGCACACTATTATATATTATCAAAAACCATGCCCTGCGGTTTGACACCGTACCGTGCAAATGATATTATAAATAAGTACGGTTATCGTTTGACCGAACCAATTTTTTGTTTCAGGAAGGAATGTGCATGAATCATCTGACAGAAAACATTCGTCACGTCACCCTGGACGGCGAGTCTCTTCGCATCGAACAGGTCGTTGCCGTCGCGCGCTTCGGCGCCCGCGTATCGCTCTCTCCGAAGACCTTCGAACGCATCGACGCGTCCCGCGCGCTGGTGGATCGGATCGTCGCGGAGGGGCGCACGGTTTACGGGATCTCCACGGGCTTCGGCGAGTTCAGTAAGATTACGATTTCAAGCGACAAGAGCGCGCAGCTTCAGGAAAACCTGATCCTTTCGCACTGCGTTGCCGTCGGCGACGCGCTCCCCGAAGAGACCGTCCGCGCGATGATGCTGCTGCGTGCAAACGCGCTCAGTAAAGGCAATTCCGGCATTCGCCGTGAGATCATCGAAACGCTGATCGGCATGCTGAACAAGGGCGTCACGCCCGTCGTGCCCGAACAGGGCTCTCTCGGCGCTTCCGGCGATCTTGCGCCGCTTGCGCATATGGCGCTGGTGCTCTTGGGCCGCGGCGAAGCGACCTATCAGGGCAAGAAGATGTCCGGTGCGGAGGCGATGGCAAAGGCAAAGCTTCCGACCTTCCACCTGCTTGCAAAGGAAGGGCTTGCGCTCATCAACGGCACGCAGTGCATGACGGCGATCGGCACGCTCGCGTGGTACGATCTGAACCGCGGAGCTGAGCTTGCGGACATCACGGCGTCCATGACGATGCAGGCGCTGACCGGGCTTCTGTCCGCGTTCGACCCGCGCATCCACGCGGTGCGTCCGCATGCGGGACAGGCGCTTGTCGCAAAGAACATGCGCACGATTTGTGCCAACAGCCCGTCGATGGAACGGAATCGCAACCTTCGCGTGCAGGACGCCTACGCGCTCCGCTGCATCCCGCAGGTGCACGGCGCGGTGCGCGACGCGCTTGCGCACGTCCGCAATGTCCTCACGACCGAGCTGAACTCCGTCACCGACAACCCGATCCTGTTCCTTGACGATGAAAGCGTCATTTCCGGCGGAAACTTCCACGGCGAACCGATCGCGCTCGTCATGGACTACATGTCCGCGGCGGCTGCGGAGCTTTCCAACATCTCCGAGCGGAGAATGGAGCGCATGGTAAACCCGGCGCTCAGTAACGGTCTTCCCGCGTTCCTCGCGCCCGACGGCGGCATCAACTCCGGCTACATGATCTGCCAGTATTCGGCGGCGTCTCTGGTGAGTGAAAACAAGGTCTTTGCGCATCCGGCAAGCGTCGACTCGATCCCGTCCTCGGCAAACCAGGAGGATCACGTTTCGATGGGCACGACTGCCGCGCGTAACTTCCGCCGCATCGTGAACAACCTCTACTCCGTCCTCGCGTTTGAGCTGATGGCTGCGGTGCAGGGCATCGACCTCAGAAAGACCTGCGAGCTTAGCCCCGCGCAGCAGACCGTGTACGATAAGGTCCGCGCCGTCGTGCCGTTCTACGCAAAGGACGAGGAGATCCACCCGATGATCGATGCGATGAACAAGCTCATCCGCACGGGCGCGATCGAAAACGACGTCAAGATGATGCTGCCTGATTTTCATTGATTTTATATAGGAGGATTTTATGGACTGCGTATTGAAGCTGGACCGGCTTCCCGAAAAGAAGCCATTTCAGGAAGGCATTCGCCGCGCGCCGCGGCGTGACTCCGTGCTCTCGGAACATGACATGGAGGTTGCGCTGAAGAACGCGCTCCGCTACATTCCGGAAAAGTTCCATAAGGAGCTTGCGCCGGAATTCATGGAGGAACTGAAGACCCGCGGCCGCATCTACGGCTACCGCTTCCGTCCCGAAGGACGGCTCTGGGGCAAGCCGATCGACCAGTATGAGGGCAAGTGCATCGAGGGCAAAGCGTTTCAGGTCATGATCGACAACAACCTCGACTTCGAGGTCGCGCTTTACCCCTATGAGCTCGTCACCTACGGCGAGACCGGGCAGGTCTGCCAGAACTGGATGCAGTATCTGCTGATCAAGCAGTACCTTAAGGAACTCACGAATACCCAGACGCTCGTGATCGAGTCCGGTCACCCGCTCGGCGTCTTCCGTTCGCACGAGAACGCACCGCGCGTCATCCTCACCAACGGTCTCATGGTCGGCATGTTCGACAACCCCGCGGATTTCAACCGCGCGGCCGCGATGGGCGTGGCCAACTACGGACAGATGACCGCCGGCGGCTGGATGTACATCGGGCCGCAGGGCATCGTCCACGGCACGTTCAATACGCTTTTGAACGCGGGAAGACTCAAGCTCGGCATCCCGAAGGACAAGGACCTTGCGGGTCGTCTCTTTGTGTCGGCAGGTCTCGGCGGCATGAGCGGTGCGCAGGGCAAGGCGGCGGAGATCGCAGGCGCTGCCGCGATCATCGCGGAGGTCGACTACTCCCGCATCGAAACGCGATACAAGCAGGGCTGGGTCAGCCGGGTCAGCGACGATCTCAAAACCTGTGTACAGTGGGCGCAGGAAGCGCAGAAGGAAGGAAAGCCTTTGGCGATCGCGTATCACGGCAACGTCGTCGATCTTCTGCACTACCTCATCAATAATCATATCCACGTCGATCTTCTGAGCGATCAGACCTCCTGCCACGCGGTCTACGAGGGCGGCTACTGCCCCGTCGGCATCAGCTTCGCAGAGCGCACGAGACTTTTAGCCGAGGATCACGAGGCATTCAAGGCGGCGGTCGACGCATCCCTGAAACAGCACATCGCCGCGATCGACGAGCTGCACCGCCGCGGCACGTACTTCTTTGACTACGGCAACAGCTTTTTGAAAGCGGTCTACGACGCGGGCGTGAAATCCATCTGCCGTAACGGCGAAAACGAAAAGGACGGCTTTGTGTATCCGTCCTACGTCGAAGATATTCTCGGTCCGCAGCTCTTTGACTACGGCTACGGTCCGTTCCGCTGGGTGTGTCTTTCTGGCAAGCCCGAGGATCTCGACAAGACCGATGCGGCCGCGATGGACTGCATCGACCCGACGCGCCGCTATCAGGACCGCGACAACTGGGTCTGGGTCCGCGACGCGAAGAAGAACAAGATGGTTGTCGGCACACAGGCGCGCATCCTCTATCAGGACGCGATGGGAAGATTAAAGATCGCGCTGCGCTTCAATGAAATGGTGCGCAACGGCGAGATCGGACCGGTCATGCTCGGCCGCGATCATCACGACACCGGCGGCACGGATTCCCCGTTCCGCGAGACGAGCAACATCAAGGACGGCTCGAACATCATGGCGGACATGGCGACGCAGTGCTTTGCGGGTAACGCGGCACGCGGCATGAGCCTGATCGCGCTGCACAACGGCGGCGGCGTAGGCGTCGGCAAGTCGATCAACGGCGGCTTCGGCATGGTGCTTGACGGCAGCGAACGCGTCGACCGCATCCTCTCCTCGGCAATGCCGTGGGACACGATGGGCGGCGTCGCGCGGCGCGCATGGGCACGCAACGAAAACGCGATCGAGACCTGCCTTGCGTACAACCGCGACAACGAAGGCACCGACTGCATCACGATCCCGCACATTGCGGACGACGCGCTGGTGCGTGAAACCGTATTGAATGCTTTGAAAGACTAAAGGAGAAACTATTATGGCAAAGATCATGGAATGCATTCCGAATATCAGCGAAGGCCGCAGACTGGACCTCGTTGAAGAATTCGCAGACATCGTGCGCGCCGTTCCAGGCGTCACGCTCATCGACTATTCGTCCGACGCGAGCCACAACCGCTCCGTCTTTACCTTCCTCGGCGATCCCGACCGGGTCGTCGAAGCGGCGTTCCTGTTCGCACAGCACGCCGTCGAGAAGATCGACCTTCGCGTGCACGAGGGCGAACATCCGCGTATGGGCGCGGTCGACGTCATCCCGTTCGTGCCGATCCGCGACATGGACATGGCGGAGTGCGTCGAGCTGTCGAAACAACTCGGTGAACGTCTTGCAAACGAGCTCGACCTCCCCGTCTTCCTCTATGAGGAAAGCGCGTCCGCGCCGCACCGCAAGAACCTCGCCGCGATCCGCAAGGGTCAGTTCGAGGGCATGGCGCAGAAGGTCCTCGAGGACCAGTGGCATCCCGATTTCGGCGGCAACCGCATCCACCCGAGCGCGGGCGTCGTCGCCGTCGGCGCGCGTCAGCCGCTCATCGCGTTCAACATCAACCTCGACACCTCCGACGTGTCGATCGCAAAGAAGATCGCAAAGATCATCCGCGAAAAGGACGGCGGCTTCCGCGCGGTCAAGGCGCTCGGCGTCATGCTCGAGGAGCGCAACATCGCGCAGGTCTCGATCAACATGTGCGACTATAAGCAGACACCGCTCTATCGTGTTTTGGAGTTCGTCCGCTTCGAAGCGGCGCGCTACGGCGTGCACGTCGTGGGCACCGAGATCATCGGTCTTGCGCCGATGATGGCGTTCGTCGACGCGGCAGACTACTATCTGCAGATCGAAAAATTCGATCCGTTCAAGCAGGTTCTGGAGTGCCATCTGCTGTGAGAAGAGTATTCAAAAACATCGGAGAGCTTCAAACGGCGACCGGATCGGTCGCCGTAAGCGGCAAAGCGCAGGGAACGCTCCTTGTGCTGCATGACGCATGGATCCTCACGGAGGACGGCGTGATCGCCGCAGTCGGAACCGACCATGCACCGGAAGCGGACGACGCGGTCGATTGCAGAGGCAAGCTCGTTACGGCAGGGCTTGTCGACTGCCACACGCATCTCGTGTTCGGCGGCTGGCGTGAGCACGAGCTTGCCATGAAGCTTCAGGGAAAAACGTACCTCGAGATCCTCGCGGCGGGCGGCGGGATCCTCTCCACCGTGCGCGAAACACGAAAGGCTTCGGAGGACGCGCTCTTTCTTAAGACGCGCGGGCTGTTCCTCGAAATGCTTGCGCACGGCACGACGGCGGTCGAGATCAAAAGCGGCTACGGGCTCGATCTTGAGACCGAGAAGAAGCAGCTTCGCGTGGTGCGCCGCATGAAGGAGGAATTCGGCGATGTCAAGGCGACGTTCCTCGGCGCGCATGCGTTCCCCGAAGGCATGGATCACGAAGCGTACGTGGATCTTTTGTGCGCTGAGATGATCCCGGCAATCGCCGAAGAAGGGCTCGCGGACTTTGTCGACGCGTTCTGCGACGACGGCGTATTCTCCGCGGAACAGTCCGAGCGAATTCTTCTTGCAGGCAAGCGCTTCGGGCTCGTTCCGAAGCTGCATGCCGACGAGATCAAAGAGATCGGCGGAACGCAAACCGCGGCGCGCGTCGGTGCGATCTCCTGCGATCATCTTTCCGAAACCGGCGAGGAAGGCATCCGTGCCCTGAAGGACGGTGGCGTGATCGCAGTCATGCTCCCCGCGACGTCATTCTATCTCAAAAAGCCGTACGGCGATTTCCGCGGCATGATCGACGCGGGCGTGCCCGTTGCGGTCGCGACCGACATGAACCCCGGCTCCACGCCGAACCTCAGTTTACAGTTTGCCATGACGGCGGGCTGCCTCTACGGACGGCTGACCCCCGAGGAGATTCTGACCGCGGCAACGCTGAACGGCGCGGCGGCGATCGGAATGGCGGATCGGCTCGGCACGCTCGAAGCGGGCAAGCAGGCGGACCTCGTCGTCTGGGACGCGGAAAACCTCGACCAGCTCATTTATCGCTACGGAACCAATCGCGCAGCCGCGGTATACAAACGCGGCGTGCGCATGGCTTCGGGCTGTTAACCAAGTTTTAACCCCCTTGAAAGGAGACTTACTATGGAACGTTTAACCGACCTGACCGTAACCGAATTTACGGATATCTTAGCGAGCGACGCCCCCGCCCCCGGCGGCGGTTCCGTTGCCGCGCTGCTCGGCGCATGCGGCGCATCGCTTGCCGTCATGACCGCGAACCTCACCATCGGCAAGAAAAAGTATGCCGACCATTGGCAGAACGCCGAAGCCGCAAAGACGGTCGGCGAACCGCTGATCGAGCAGTTCAGAAAAGCAATCGACGACGATACGATCGCGTTCAACAAGCTCTATGAGGCGATGCACCTTCCGAAGGACACCGACGAGCAGAAGGCGATCCGCCGCGCGGCGATGGAGGAAACGACCAAGGAAGCGGCGAATATGCCGTTCCATACGCTGACGCTTTGTGAAAAGACCGTTGCCGTGCTTGAACAGCTTGCGGGACGCATCAATCCGAACTGCGCAAGCGATTTCGGCGTAGGCGCGGCGGCGATCGTGACCGCGGCGCGCGGCGCGTGGCTGAACGTGAATATCAATCTGCAGTCTCTTTCGGATGCGGCGTTCGTGAACGATCTCTATACCCGCGCAAAGGCGATCTATGACGACGTGACGTCTCGCGCGGATGCGCTCTACCGCACGGTCGACGAACAATGCCGTCCTGAATGCAACCAAATCGGGGGATAAGCGGTATTATTGGCAAAACAGGAAAGGAGCAACGCCAATGAAACGCTTGCTTTGCACAATACTCGCGGGACTTTTGCTTTTCACCGCGGCTGCCTGCACCATGGATAGGATTCCCCAAACAGAGGTCCCGACGGAAGCGCCTTCGGACCCTGCTGCCGTGTCGGAGACGGAAGCGACTCCGGAACCGGAGGACAGCAATGTTTCGCTGATCCCGATCGAAAATCCGCCGATCCAACCCGGAGAACAGATCGACAATCCGCCGATCGAGCTCACCGACCCGATCCAGCCGATCTATGAAACGGAGGGCACAGACATGACCGTAAACGGTTACGCAGACTTTGCAAATCTGCTTTCCGCCTCAATTCTTTCCGGAACGCAGAATCAGAATCTTTCGCCGATCAGCGTCTATCTCGCGCTGGCGATGGTTGCGGAAGGCGCAAACGGCGACACGCAGGCGGAGCTTTTAAAGCTTCTGGGCTGCAGGGACCTTAAGGAGCTGAACGCCGTATGCGGCGGCATGCTCGAAACGCTGTCGGTCGATCAGGAGCGCAGCACACTCGATATGCACAACTCGCTGTGGATGGCGGAATCCATCGGCGGTCAGTCGGTCTCGTTCCGTCCGGAATACCTGAATACGCTTGCCGAAACGTACCGTTCCGAAGCGAATGTTGTGGAATTCGGCACGGAATCCGCCGCAAAGCAGATCGCGGACTGGATCAACAAGCACACCCGCGGCAAGATCAACGTAAGTCCCAACGCGCTGAACTTCGATCCGTCGACGCTCGCGGTGCTGATCAATACGATCTACCTGAAGGACGGCTGGAGCGAAACATTTGATCCTGCAAGCACCGAACCGGATACGTTCCATGCGTACTCGGGCGACATGACCGCGGACTTCATGCGCCGCTTTGACCGGAACTCCTCCGTGCGCTTCGGCGACGGCTGGATGGCGTACCGCGTATGGCTGAACCGCGTGGGCTACGTGACGTTCGTTCTGCCGGACGAAGGCGTGAGCCTCGATAAACTTCTCGGCACGCCCGACGCGATCGACAAGCTCCTGCATCAGGGCTATGATGTAAAATACGACGTGAGCCTTCGGATCCCGAAGTTCAAGTTCCAGGACAAGATGGAGCTCACCGAGGTGCTTTCCGCGCTCGGACTGAATCTCAGCTTTACGCCCGCCGCGGACTTTTCCGGCATGTCCGACGCACCTTGCTGCATCGACAGCGTGATCCAGGAATCCTACATCGGCGTCGATGAAAACGGCGTGGAAGCCGCGGCGTACACGATGGTGCAGATGCGCACGACCGCGTTCTTACCGCAGCAGCTTGAAAAGCTCGACTTCCACCTCACCCGCCCGTTCTTCTACGCGATCGAATCGTTCGACGGACAGGTGCTGTTTATCGGCACGGTCACAAGCCCCTCAACAGGCGAATAACGTTTGTCATCCAAAGCACGCCTCTCTTTCACGGGGAGGCGTGCTTTTTGCAACCGAACGGCGCAATGTGCGGTATTATAAGTAAATGAAGAAAGGAATCATCCCTCATGAAACGACTGATTTGCATTCTGTTTGCCGCGCTGCTGCTTTGCGCATGCACGGTGAACGCAAGACCGACTTCCCCGGCTGCCGAGCTGAGCGAAGCGCCTGAACCGCTTCCCGATTTCCCGATCCCCGCGATCACGGGCTATACGGGCTTTTCCGACGTGCTTTCCGCAAAGCTGCTGGACGGCACACAGAACAGGAATCTGTCGCCGATCAGCGTTTACCTTGCGCTTGCGATGACCGCGGAAGGCGCGAAGGGCGACACACAGACGGACATGCTGAAGCTTTTAGGCTGCGGCACAGTCGAGGAGCTCCGCAGCATCTGCGGTGCAATGCTTGAAGCGCTTTCGATCGACACGGAGGACAGCTCGCTTGAGATCGCGGATTCGATCTGGATGGCGGATCGGAACGGTGCCCTGACCTTCCGCGAGGATTACCTCAAAGCGCTCGCCGACACCTACCGTTCCGAAGCCAACGCGGTGGATTTTACAAACGCGGAAACCGGCAGGCAGATCGCGGACTGGATCCGCGTCCATACGCATGACAAGATCACGCTGTCGCCGGAAGACTTTCGATTTGATCCCGAAACGGTCGCGGTCCTGATCAACACGATCTACCTGAAGGACGCGTGGCGCGACGAGTTTTATGAAGGCGCGACAGCCTCCGGCACATTCGATGGGCTTTCGGGCGCGCTGACCGTCGATTACATGCATCGCTATGACAGCGACTCCGCGATCATGCAGGGCGACGGCTTTCTGCGCTATTCCCTGCCGCTGCTGCGTGTCGGACGCATGACGTTTGTGCTGCCGGACGAAGGCACGCCGCTTTCCGATCTTCTGGGCACGCCCGAAAAGCTCGACGCGCTGCTGCACAGCGGCGAATCCGTGGAAGCGCATGTCGACGTGAAGGTGCCGAAGTTCAGATTTGAGGATCAGATCGAACTGAACGACGTGCTGATCGCGCTTGGGCTTGCGCGCGCGTTCGATCCGAACCGTGCGGACTTTTCCGGCATGTGTGTCGATAAGGATGACATTTTTATCTCGAAAGTGCTGCAGGGCTCGTTCATCGGCGTAGATGAAAAAGGCGTCGAGGCGGCGGCTTATACGATGGTCGCAATGGTGGATGGCATGGCGATGCCGCGGGAGCTTCCTGAAATCGACTTTCATCTCACCCGCCCGTTCCTCTATGCGATCGAATCGTATGACGGCACGGTGCTGTTTATCGGCACGGTGACCGCGCCCACGAACGCAGAATAACCCCTGCCCCCGTGTTCCGGTTTTGCCCCCTCAAAGCCGGAAGCGTTAAAAAGGAGCCGTCTTCGGACGGCTCCTTTTGCGTTTTTGGGAATTACCGGTCGCGATAGAGCGCAACAAGGTTTTTGAGCACCTTGACGCTGAGATCCATGCCCTCGACCGTGATGTGTTCGTAGGGCCCGTGGAAGGCGTAGCCGCCTGTGCCGAGGTTCGGGCACGGCAGTCCCATGAACGAAAGACGTGCGCCGTCCGTGCCGCCGCGGATGGGCTGTACCTTCGGCGTAACGCCCGCCTGCTCCATTGCAAGCTTTGCATTCTCGATGAGGTGCATGCACGGCTCGATCTTTTCCTTCATGTTGCGGTACTGATCGCGGATACTGAGCGCCACCGTCCCTTCGCCGTACTGCGCGTTGATGACCGCAGCAATCTCTTCAAGCGTCGCCTTGCGGCGTTCGAAGCTCGCAAAATCGTGATCGCGGATGATGTAGGATAACTTCGCGGTCTCCGTTGTGCCGGAAAGATCCGTGAGATGCCAGAAGCCCTGATAGCCCTCGGTGTCGCGCGGGGTCTGCCCCTTCGGAAGCTTTTCGTTGATCTCGCAGGCGACGAGCAGCGCGTTGACCATCTTATCCTTTGCCTCGCCCGGATGCACGTTGAAGCCGTTGATCGTAAACGTCGCGCCTGCCGCATTGAAGTTCTCGTACTCAAGCTCGCCCTCCGCGCCGCCGTCGCAGGTGTAGCCGAAATCCGCACCGAAGCGTTCGACATCGAAGTGGTCCGCGCCGCTGCCGACCTCCTCGTCCGGCGTGAAGCAGACGGAGATCTTCCCGTGCGGCGTTCCTTCCCTGATGATCTCCTCGAGCATGGTGATGATCTCGGCAACGCCCGCCTTGTCGTCCGCGCCGAGCAGCGTTGTGCCGTCGGTGACGATCAGCGTGCGTCCCGAAAGCGACTTGAGATGCGGGAAGGTCGCGTTGTCAAGCGTGCGTCCGCTTGTGCCTAAGCACACATCGCTGCCGTCGTAGTGTTCGATGATGCGGGGCTTCACGTTCTCGCCCGAAAAGTCCGGCGCAGTGTCCATGTGCGCGATAAAGCCGAGCTTTGCCGCGTTTTCATACCCCGGCGTTGCGGGAAGCGTGCCGTACACGTAGCACATTTCGTCGACCGCTGCGTCCGTAATGCCGATCGTTTTGAGTTCGTTCACCAGCATGTTCGCAAGGTCGAACTGCCGTGCCGTGGTCGGGACCGTTGTGCTCTCCTCGTCGCTCGTGGTGTGTACGACGACGTATTTCAGTAACCGTTCGTATGCTTTCATATCCTGCTCCTTTCGGTTTTATCCTCTGCTGCCCATGACCTTGACGGTAAATCTCCTCGAACGCGGACCGTCGAACTCCGCAAAATACACCGCCTGCCAGGTCCCCAGCACCGGCTCGCCGTCGTCGATCATAATCGTGACGCTGCTGCCGATGACGCTGGCCTTCAGATGCGCGGCGCTGTTGCCCTCCGCGTGACGGAACTCCGCACGGTCCGGATAGGTCTTGTTCAGCGCAAGCAACAGGTCGTTCTTCACGTTCGGGTCGGTGTTTTCGTTGATCGTCACGCCCGCGGTGGTGTGCGGACAGTATACGGTCAGCATTCCGTCGAACACGCCGCTCTGTCGGCATGCGTCGCGCACCTCGTTCGTAATGTCGATAAAGCCCTCCTTTGGGGTCTCCAAACGGTATTCGTAAAGCATGGATCCGCCTCCCTTTCCTTTGCTCTATTGTACCATTTCCGTCTGCATTGCGCAAGCATGAAAAAGGACGGCGCAAAGCCGTCCCGTGTTTACAGCTCCTTACTTCTTCGGTACGAAAACAGCGTTCCCGTTCTCGTCGATGCCGACCTCATAGAATTCCGGTCCCGGATCGCTCTCCTTCGGCAGCAGATCCGTATGCCCGAACAGCAGACAGTCAGGCAGATTTCGTATTTCGTTCCGTATTCTCAGATGCACGCCCATGAATACGATATCCGCAGACATACCGCCGTCAAGATTATATGCCGTTTCACAGTCTTCGTTCCCGAACAGCTCGGCAAAATCACCCAGTTTAAGACCGTTCGCTCTCCCGTGGTTGTTTCCGTCCGCAACGACGATCACGAAATGTCCCGGTTCGATCTGCCCGACGCCGACGCGGGGACGGTAATAATCCGCAGACGCCCCCGGATAGTTGTTCAGACCGGGAATGATCTCGCCGTCCTTCATCAGGATCGGTCCGAAGCAGAAGACGTCGCGGTATCCGCGCTCAATGAGATCATTTCCCGTAAACGAGTTCTTTTCAAACAGATCGAAGGACAGAGTTCTGTCGTTCCACGCCATGACGGCGGCGCCGGACTTGTCGTAATAGACGTAGCCGTCGCGGATCGACGTGCTCTTCAGCGTCCATGCTTCATCATAGTTGAACATATTGTCGCCGGTGATCGCCAGCACAGCGCCGTTTCTGCGTGCTATGCCGTACAGCTTGCCCGGCGTTGCGCCGTCGCGCGATTCGTTGCCGAATCCGGAACGAACCTGGTTTTTCCGCATCCATACATGCGCAATAAAAACCTCCTGCAGCTGATCCCTGCCCACTTCATCCACCGTGCCGAACCTCTCACGACGGACGTCAATATCAATCGACTGATCGCGGAAGGTCCAATGTCCGTTTTCCTCGTCCATTGTAAACTGCTCCGCCTCGCCCTCCGCAAGGAAATGATCGGCAAACTTGTCGCCCACCGCTGCGGGCGTGGGTTCCGGCGTCGGCTCCGGCGTCGGTTCCTCTGTAGGCTCCGGCGTGGGTTCCGGCGTTTCCGTCGGAATCAGTACCTCGACATCCTCCGACGTGGGTTCCGGTGTATGCTCCGGGGTCGGAACGACGGTCGGCGCGGGCGTGATCTCTTTTCCCGCGCAGGAAAGCCAGCCGCGCTTCTGCTGCATGGGCGTCGACGTCGGTTCCTGCGTATCGGTCGGCATATCGGTCGGAACCGCAGTCGGTTCCTGCGTCGGCGTCGGTTCCGGCGTGTCGGTGGGAGGTTCGGTCGGTGTCGGCGTCGGCGTTACCGGCGGAAACAGCTCGACGGATACGTTTGTGAAAAGCGAAGCGTCCGGTCCGTCCGGTCCGACCTGCGACTGAACAAGATGGTAGGTGCCTTCTGTCCGGACCCGGTACTCCCAGTAATCCACGGAATGCATGCTGTCAAGCGCCTGCTGCGCGAGTACAGCTCCGCTCTGTCCGCCATACGCGATCAACGGCTCGTCCCCGACCGTAAGCGTTTCGTCGCCCGGTCCGGCTGCATACAGCTTTTGAAACGATTCCGGATGCTTCGACAGAACTTCCTGCACGAACTCCGACACGACACGCGCTTCCACGGCACTGTCTTCACCGTCCGGCGGGACGATCACGACCGTCGGCTGAAGCGCCGTGATGCGCTTTTCCAATTCCTGTTCGATCTCGGTTTTTCTCAATGCATTGCGAAACTCCGAACCGTCAAGACTGTAGTATGCCTTGATCCTGGGTACGGCAAGATCGGTATCAATGCCGATCCGAATGGGATACGTTCGAAGCCCCAGCGACCAGAGCGCGCGGAAGCTCTCCTCAAGGCGTGCGCGGCTCATGTCTTCACAGTAGAGAACGGCAACGTTTGCGCCGTCGCTGATCAGCTTCGGCAGCAGCCCGCCGAAGAACCGGAATTCATCGCCCGGAAAAGCGACGATAAGCAGTACATCCGGATGTTCCGCCTGCTGCCATTGATATTCGGTCGCAGGAAGCGCGCCAGTCGTGTATGCATAGACGTCGGAAAGGCAAACCTTTCCCGTTTGCGAATCATTCAGATTGAGCTCCACAGCGGTTGTTCCCGCGGGAAGCTCCGTCACGGTCGATAAGAACGGAACGACAAGATCGCTTTCCGACAACATCGTTTCACCGTGATAGCAGGTCAGCTTTACATCGCTCGGCAGCTTCATAAAGACGGTCACGAGATTTGCCGCTTCCTCCGGAAAATCGAAGCGAACCGTGCTGTCGTTCCGGAAGATCACATGCGTTGCCGCGCAATCGTCCGTCAGCAGAAATGCTTCCGCTTCCCGACCGTTCGGCATGGTGACAGTCGCTGTCAGCCGTTGCGCCGTTTCCGTTTCGCTCACAGCATGAAAGGATGTTCCGTCCGGCGTGAATGTGAGCGCAAGGATGACAGCAAGCAGACATGCAATTTTCTTCATACGACCTCCGTGATCGGATTATCAATCATTTTCAGTCAGTATATCACAGGTTTTATCGCTCTGTAAAGTGTTACGGCGCAAACATGCTATACATCGCCCATTTGCTCACGCCGGCGCAGAAAAAAAGGACGGCGCAAAGCCGTCCCGCAATTCGTTCCGATCAACCGAAAAATCCTGCAAGCCAGGTAAGTCCGATCGAGCTGAGCCATGCGGCAATGCCGTCCGTCACACCGCGCAGCACGCCCGTCACGAGGATGACCACCGCGATCAGGATCAGCGCGATCACGAGAAGCGCCCAACACCAGTACGAACGCGCAAAGTTCTTGCGGTTGACGTTTTTACCCGCAAAGGAAAGGACGATCAGCAGAATGAACCCGATGACCGGGATCGAGAAAAGCAGACCGTATCCGAAATACGCCCAGGGACCGAGCGGTCGATTCTCCTCCGGAACGACGGGCTCCGGTTCCGGTTCAAACGCAGGCTCGTCCACCGGCGCCGCTGCGGCGACCGGCGCTCTGAAGCTCTGTTTCGGTTCTTCCTGCCTCGGCGCGGGCTCTATGACCGGCTGCTCCGGTACAGGCTCCGGCTCCTTTATGGGTGATTTTTCCGGTATCCTGATCGGCTGTCCGCATTCGGCGCAGAACTTTGCGCCGTCCGGCAATTGTTTTCCGCAGTTGCTGCAAAACATCGTTACATACCTCCTGTTTTGTTGCGTGCGCTTCATGCGCTCGCTGTTACTATATATTATATTGCCGCACAGTCCTGCTGTCAAGAGAGGCATTTCCCCGCGCAGCGGCACAATATGTAGTATTATTCTTTACAATCGTAAAGAATATGTTGCAATATATTGTCGACAATGGTAGAATAACGGTGATCATTTTACGCGAAGCGGCGGATAGAGGCGCTTCGCGGCTTTTCAGGGGGTAAAGAATGATACCGGAAACCTTTCGGGTTTGCTATGACAGGCTCTGGGCGCTTTTATCGAGCCGCAAAATGAAAAAGAAGGACCTGCAGTCTTTGACGCAGCTGAGCTCGGCGGTGATTGCAAAGCTCGGCAAGGGCATGCCCGTCCATCTCAATACGCTTCTCAAGATCTGCAACGTGCTGCACTGTTCGCTGGACGACATCGTTGACGTTTCCGCGTCGATGCCGGAACGCGGCTGAGGAGGACCGCCATGCAGACAATGACATTAAGCGGCGCACTGTACGCCGGTATGATTTCGGGCGGCGCAGACCATTTGGGCTGCTACCGCAAGGCGGTCAACGATCTGAACGTCTTCCCCATTCCCGACGGCGACACCGGCGACAACATGCTCGCAACGGTGTATTCCGGTGCGGACGCGGTCGAACATGACGCCGACGCGGACCTCGCGACTGTCGCAAGCCGCAGCGCACACGGAATGCTTCTCGGCGCGCGCGGAAATTCCGGTGTGATCCTGTCCCGCATCTTCTCCGGCATCACCAAGGGCTTTGCGAACGTAAAAGAGGCGAATCTTTCCGTGATCTCGCATGCCATGGAATGCGGCGTTGAGGAGGCGTACCGCGCGGTCCCCGTGCCGGTCGAAGGCACGATCCTGACCGTGTTCAGTGACGGCGTACGTTTTGCAAACGGGCGAATTACCGAAAGCTCCACGCTGGAAACATATTTTACCGATCTGCTCGGCGAAATGCAGGCGTCGCTTTTACGCACGCCGGAGCTATTGCCGGTTTTGCGGGAAGCCGGCGTCGTCGATTCCGGCGGTGCGGGGCTCATCTACATTTTCGAGGGCATGCGCCGCTCGCTTGTCGGTGAAGCGGTCGAGCGTGCCGAAACGCACACCCAAGCCAGGAAAGCGGATCTTGACGCGTTCGGCGCAGACAGCGTACTTGAATACGGCTACTGCACCGAGTTTCTGCTGCGCCTGCAAAACGCCAAGGGCGATCCCGAAGCGTTCGATCTTCCTGCGTTTGTCGAATACCTCAACAGCGTCGGAAACTCCGTTGTGGCGTTCCGCGAGGGCTCGATTCTGAAGGTCCACGTTCACACGATGCGTCCGGGCGATATCTTAAACCGCTGCCAGCGCTACGGTGAGTTTTTGACGCTCAAGGTCGAAAATATGTCGCTGCAGCACAACGAGACCGAGCTGCCGGAGGTCACCGTGACCGTGCCGAAGTCACGCAAGAAGGCCGGCATCGTTACCGTCGCGACAGGCGCGGGGCTCAGGAAAACCTTCCTTGATCTCGGCACGGATGTCGTGATCGACGGCGGGCAGAGCATGAACCCGAGCACCGCAGATTTTCTTGACGCCTTCGACCGTACGAACGCGGACGTGATCTATGTGTTCCCGAACAACGGCAACGTGCTGATGACCGCAAAGCAGGCGCGCGACCTCTATCCTGCTTCCGATATCCGCGTGCTGAACACGCACACGGTCGGCGAGGGCTACGCCGCGATCTCCATGATGGACACGAGCGCAGGCGAGCCGGACGAGATCATAAGCGAGCTTGACGAGATCATTCATTCCGTTGTGACGGGCTTCGTATCCCGCGCAAGCCGCAACGCCGATAAGGACGGCGTGCACGTACGCGAGGGTGATTTCATCGGTTTTATCGGCGACACGATCTATGAAACAGACTGCGACGCGGTTGATACGGCGATGGCGCTCAGCAAGGAAATGCACGTTGAAAACTGCGGCGTGCTGCTGCTGCTTGTCGGCGTCGACGCACCCAAGGAAGAAGCCGACGCGCTCTTTCGCTCTCTTTCCAAATCGTACCCCAGAACAGAGGTCATCCGCATCGACGGCGGACAGCCCGTTCACCAATATATTTTAGTAGGAGAATAACACCATGCTGACATTGTTTACCGACACCGATACCGACTTCACCCCGGAAGTTGCCAAGGAATACGGCTATAAGCTGATCTCCATGCCGTACGCGATCGACGCAAAGACGGTCTTTCCGTATGAGGATTTCGACGTATTTGACGCCGACGCCTTCTATGACAGTTTAAGAAGCGGCGTGGTGCCCACGACCTCCGGCATTTCTGCGGAACGCTATAAGAACTATTTCCGTCCCGAGTTTGAAAAAGGCAACGATATTTTCTACGTCCACTTTTCTGCAAAGATGACCGTCACCTTCAACGCAATGAACGAGGCGGTCGAAGAGCTTAAAAAAGAGTTTCCGGAGCGGAAATTCTATGCGCTCGACACAAAGGGCATTACGATCGTCAGTTACAACATCGTACGCGAGATCGGCGACATGTTCAACGCCGGCAAGACCGTCGAGGAGGTCCTTGCGTGGGCGGACCGCGAGGTTCTGCACTTTGCGCAGTATTTCTTTGCGGACGATCTCAAGTTTTTCAAACGCAGCGGCCGCGTCAAGGGCATCGCTGCGACGATGGGAACGCTTTTAGGCATCCGGCCGATCATCTGCATGAACGACGCAGGTGAAATGATCAACATCGGCAAGGAACGCGGCAGAGCAAAAGCGATCGATCGTCTTGTGCGGGCCGTCGAGGAGCTGGGCGACGACGTAAAGGCGCACCGCATCATCATCGGGCATACCGGCGCACCGGACATCGCCAAAGAGATCGAGAACGAGCTTCGCGCGCGTCTCGGCGACGACCTCAACATTGAAACCGTTGTCACGAACCCGACCGCAGGCTCCCATTGCGGACCGAACGGCGCGGGCGTGAGCTTCCACGCAAAGCGCCGCATCTGATGATCGGAGGACGCCATGGTTACGGTCAAAGAGGTCCGAACGAAAGCGGAACAGAAAGCGTTTCTGGAATTCCCGCTCGACATGTATCGCAACAATCCGTATTTCGTCCCGCCGCTCTACGGCGATGAAAAGAAGATCTTTTCCGGCAATTACGTATACAATGATACCTGTGAGACCGGGTACTGGCTCGCGTACAGAGACGGCAGGGTCGTCGGCCGCATTTCGGCGATTCTGCAGAAAGCGTCGAACGAAAAGCACAACGAAAAGCGCGTGCGCTTCACGCGTTTCGACGCGATCGACGATTCTGAAGTCGCAAAAGCGCTGTTCGACGCGGTCGAGCAGTTTGCCCGTGATCGCGGCATGAACGCCGTCTGCGGACCGCTTGGCTTTTCCGATCTCGAACGCGAAGGTCTGCTTGTCGAAGGCTTCGATCAGCTCAGTACCTTCGAGGAGCAGTACAATGCCGACTACTACGGCAGGCTCATCGAGGGCTGCGGGTACGCAAAGGAGGTCGATTGGGTCGAATCGAAGCTCACCGCGCCCACGTCGGAAACCGCCCAAAAGCTCAAAAAGCTCTCGGAGCAGGTATTGAAAAAATACGACCTGCACATCGGCGAGGCAAAGAACGTCAACGATTTTCTGAACCGCTACAAGGACGGCTTTTTCGACCTTTTAGACGTTGCGTACGAGGACATTTACGGCACGGTGCCGTTCACGCCCGGCATGAAAAAGATGATGATCGACAACTTCCGTCTGATCATCGACCTCGACCACGTCGTGTGCATCCTCGATAAGAGTGACAAGGTCGTCTGCCTCGGGCTCTGCTTCCCGTCGATCGCAAAGGCGGTGCAAAAGAGCAGAGGTCACCTCACTCCCGCCGCGCTCGTGAGGCTTCTCAAAGCGATCAAACGTCCGACGGTCATCGACCTCGGGCTCATCGCCGTCGCGCCGGAATATGTGAACACAGGCATTCCCGCCGTCATCGCTGCAGGTCTTGCCGATATGCTCAACGATCCGCGCGTTGCATACGCGGAAACGAACCTGAACCTCGAGGACAACCTCTCGATCCGCAACCTCTGGAAGCGTTTCAACGCGGTCCAGCACAAACGCCGCAGATCGTATCTCAAGAATCTGGATTGATATCCCGACCCGCCCGCTGCCCAAACGATCGCAGCGGGCGTACGTTACCCCGGCAAGGAGAAAAACATGAAAAAAGCCTTCGTACTTCTGATCGCGCTGCTGCTCTTGTTTACGGCATGCCGTAAGGAAGCTGCGCCGCAGGAAACGGCGGAGAGCCCCTCTCCGACCGCCCCGGACGCCGAAGCTGTTCCGACGCCCGTTTTGACGACCGTTCCGGAAGTCGAGCCGACAGAAGCCGAAACGCCCGTTCCGGAAGTCGAGCCGACCGATGCCGCTCCGACGGATGCGCCGCAGGAATCAATCAATCACATCCCGCAGACCGGCTTTACGGAACCTGTTCCCGCTTCCTATGCTTTGACGTCCTCCCATCCCGGCACGGTCGTTTCGCTGACCTACGACACAAAGGATTACCCGCGCGACAGCGCACCGATCCGGAAGACCGCCTATGTGTATCTGCCTTACGGGTACAATGATAACAATGAAGCCCGATACGACATTCTCTATCTGATGCACGGCTGGGGCGGGCATGCAGGCGAGTATTTTGAATTCCGATACATCAAAGATATGTTTGACCGAATGATCGAAAACGGCGACACCGTTCCGATGATCATCGTTTCCGCATCGTTTTACAATCCGAACAGCAGCCGTGATTTCGACGGAACGATCGACGAATTCCGACCGTTTTACAACGAGTTTCGAAACGATCTGATGCCGGCGGTCGAAGGTCAATTCCGCACGTACGCCGCGTCCGCATCGGATGAGGATCTGAAAGCCAGCCGCAATCACAGGGCATTCGGCGGATTCTCCTTCGGCGGGGTCACAACCTGGCTGGAGTTCTGTTATGATTCCGATTATATCCGCTGGTTTCTGCCTATGAGCGGCGGTTGTTGGTACTACGGCACCTTTGAAGACGATCGGTTTTCGCAAAACGTCGACTTCATCGAACAGCTCGTGCGGGACAGCGATCTCGACACGCGCGGCTGGTTCATCTATCACGCCGTAGGCACGGACGATTCATACAAGGACATGTCCGTCGGCATGGCGAATGAAATGCTCTCGCGCGGCGTCTTCTCCGCGGAGCATTACGTGTTTTATCAGAAGCGCGACGGCATTCATAATTACCGCGCCGTGCAGGAATACCTCTTTAATGCGCTGCCGCTGTTCTTCCGCGGTGTCGAATAAAAAACATCATCACAAAACGCCGCCGCATCCCGAAGTCTGCCCCGCGTACCGCCGGGCTTTCCTTTTCCGAAAATATTTTGGTATTCTTTATATGCGCCGTAAATATTTGTATATTTTTGAAAATGCTGTTTACTTTTTCCGGTTTGCGTTCTATCATAGAGGCAGCAGAACAAGGAGGTCTTTTATATGGATAATACCGATATTAAGATCATCAATGCTCTGTCCGAAAACGCGCGTGTTTCCGCAAGCGATCTCTCTGAAAAAGTCAATCTTTCCGTGTCCGCCGTGATCGAGCGGATCCGAAAGCTCGAAAACGCCGGCGCCATCAAACAGTACACGACGATCCTTGATGAAAAGAAATTCGGTCTGGACGTCACGGCGTTCATCTGTATCCTGATGGACCACCCGCGTTTCAATGAAGGCTTCATTGATTTTGCGAAGAAGCGCAGCTCGATCATCGAATGCAACTACGTTGCGGGCGATTACGACTATCTCATCAAGATCCGCACCGATTCGACGCGGTCCCTTGAGCGTCTTCTGGACGAGGTCAAGAGCATTCCGGGCGTCGGGCGCACAAAGACGCTGCTCGTTCTGTCCACTGCAAAACAGGTTTACTCCCCGAAAATCCGGGAGAAATAAATAACAAATCAAAAGGAGAAGTCAAATCATGATTATCGGTGTCCCCAAAGAGATTATGCACGATGAAAATCGTGTCGCAGCAACTCCGGAAACCATCAAAAAGTTCGTCGCAGACGGTCATACCATGCTCGTCGAAAAAGGCGCAGGCGCAGGCGCATTCTTCATGGATGCGGCATATGCGGAAGCAGGCGCGGAGATCGTTGAAGACGTTCGCGATATCTACAAGCGCGCGGACCTGATCCTGAAGGTCAAAGAGCCCCTGTTCAACGAGAAGTACGGCATGCATGAAATCGACATGATGAAGCGCGGTCAGTACCTCATCACGTTCATCCATCCGGCATCTCCCGTCAACCACGAGATGGTCAAGAAGATGGCTGCAAATGGCATCATCGGTCTGACGGTTGACTGCATTCCGCGTATCTCCCGTGCACAGGGCATGGATGCTCTGACCTCCATGAGCACCTGCGCGGGCTACCGCGGCATCGTCATGGCAGCTGAAAAGCTCTCCAAGTTCATCCCGAACATCTTCTGCGCGGTCGGCTCCATCAAGCCCGCGAAGGTCATGGTCATCGGCGTCGGCGTTGCGGGTCTGCAGGCTCTGGCAACCGCAAAGCGTCTCGGCGCGGTCGTGTATGCGGCGGATATCCGCTCCGCAGCGCGTGAGCAGGCGCAGTCCCTCGGCGCAAAGGTCGTCGACCTCGGCATCCCGGATGAAGTCTCCGTCGCAGAGGGCGGCTATGCAAAGGCGATCACCGGCGAATGGCTCGAGAAGGAACGCGAAGCGCTTCGTCCGGTCATCAAGGATATGGATATCGTCTTCCTGTCCGCGCTCGTTCCCGGCAGACTCGCGCCCGTCATGGTCACCGAAGATATGGTCAAGTCCATGGCGCCCGGCTCCGTCATCGTCGACATCGCGATCGACCAGGGCGGCAACTGCGAGATCACCACGCCCGGCGGCACCGACGTGAAGCACGGCGTCACGATCTTCGGTGTCAAGAACATCCCGGGCTTCCTGCCGACGAGCTCGACCTGGATGTATGCGCACAACATCTACAACCTGGTCAAGCACCTTACGAAGGACGGCAAGATCGTTCTCGACATGAACGACCCGATCGACGCAGGCATCCTCGTCACCGACGGCGAAAAGCTCGTCCACAAGGGCGCGAGAGAAGCCATGGGCCTTCTGTAAGATGAGGGTACAATGAACATTCTGTTCAATCTGTTTGCGGATCAGGAGTCGGTTGCCCCGGCTCCTGAAACCGTACTTGAGCATCCCGTTTGGGGTCCGGTCATTCTGGTTGCGGTCTTTATCGTGGCTTCTGTGCTCGGCTACATCATCATCAAGAAGGTTCCGAGCCTTCTGCACACGCCGCTGATGTCCGGCATGAACGCGCTGTCCGGCGTGACCGTGCTCGGCGCGCTGCTCGCCGGTATCGTTCTCGGAATCGGCGGACGGTTCGTCATGATGGTGATCGCGCTCTTCGCGGCGGCGCTTGCCATGATCAACGTTGCCGGCGGCTTTGCGGTCACGCATAAGATGCTCCGCATGTTCAACAAAAAGAACAAGGAGGGCGATAACAAATGAGTATCACGCTGTTTTTCGTCCTCTCCGCCATTCTTTCGGCATTCGTTCTCGTCGGTCTTTCGATGCAGAGCAAAGTCAAATCTGCGGTTGCGGGCAACCTCGTCTGCACCGGCGTGATGGCGCTTGCGATCGTGCTGACGGCATGGAACGCGTTCACCGTCTTCAAGCTTTGGATCCTGCTTGCCGCGCTCGGCGCAATGGCAGTCGGTCTCGTCATCGGTCTTGTCTGGGCAAAGAAGGTCAAGATGATCGAGATGCCCCAGACCGTTGCGCTGTTGAACGGCATCGGCGGTCTTGCAAGCGCGTTTGTCGGCGCGATCGAGCTTGTAAAGGCGGACAGCTCTGTCTTTGCAAACATCACCGCGGCTTTGGCGCTTGTCATCGGCGCAATCACCTTCACCGGCTCTCTGATCGCCGCGCTGAAGCTCGCGCGCAAGATCGACAGCCGTCCGAAGAAGTTCAAGGGGCACAGTCTCGTATCCGTACTGCTTTTGGGAGCATGCCTTGTCGGCGTAGTGCTCTCGGCATTTAACGGACTGCAGATCGTTTCGCTCGTCATCTGCGCGGTTGCCGCGCTCATATTCGGCTGGCTCTTTGCAATGCGTGTCGGCGGCGCCGATATGCCCGTTGCAATTTCACTTTTAAACTCGCTGTCCGGCGTCGCGGGCGCGATCGCAGGTATGGCGATCAGTAACGTTCTTCTCGTTGCGGTCGGCGGTATCGTCGGTTCGTCCGGTCTTCTGCTCACGCAGATCATGTGCCGTGCCATGAACCGGCACCTTTTAGACATCCTGCTCGGCAAAACGGTCAAGCTCGATAAGCCCGGCGAAAAGAAAGAAGAAGCCCCCGCGCCCGAACCGGAGCCTGAGCCCGAACCCGAGCCCGAAGCCGCGTTCTCGCTGAAGGACGCGAAGAACGTCATCATCGTTCCCGGCTACGGCATGGCGCTTTCGCAGGCGCAGCACAGAGTCAAGGCGCTCTGCGACAAGCTCGAACAGAACGGCGCAACCGTGCGGTTCGCGATCCATCCGGTTGCGGGTCGTATGCCCGGTCACATGAACGTGCTGCTCGCGGAAGCGGACGTCGATTACGAGCATCTCTATGAGCTCGACGCGATCAACGACGACTTCAAAAACTGCGACGCGGTCGTGGTCGTCGGCGCAAGCGACGTCATGAACCCTGCCGCGCGCGAAGCGGAAGGCACGCCGATCTACGGCATGCCGATCCTGAACGTCGACCAGGCGCCCGAGGTCATTGTGTGTAACTTCGACCTGAAGCCCGGTTATGCGGGCGTCGAAAACCCCATCTACTCTCGCAAACACGGTCTCAGACTGCTGCTCGGCGACGCGAAGGATTCTCTCGATACGCTGATTTCCGAGCTGTCGGAGTCCAAGCCGAAGCAGGAGGAAGCCAAAGAACCCGCGTTTTCCCTGAAGGACGCAAAGAACGTCATCATCGTTCCCGGCTACGGCATGGCGCTTTCGCAGGCGCAGCACAAGGTGAAGGAACTTGCTGACAAACTCGAAGCGAACGGCGCAACGGTACGCTTTGCGATCCATCCGGTTGCGGGTCGTATGCCCGGTCACATGAACGTGCTGCTCGCGGAAGCGGACGTCGATTACGAGCATCTCTATGAGCTCGACGCGATCAACGACGACTTCAAAAACTGCGACGCGGTCGTGGTCGTCGGCGCAAGCGACGTCATGAACCCTGCCGCGCGCGAAGCGGAAGGCACGCCGATCTACGGCATGCCGATCCTGAACGTCGACCAGGCGCCCGAGGTCATTGTGTGTAACTTCGACCTGAAGCCCGGTTATGCGGGCGTCGAAAACCCCATCTACTCTCGCAAACACGGTCTCAGACTGCTGCTCGGCGACGCGAAGGATTCTCTCGATACGCTGATTTCCGAGCTGTCGGAGTCCAAGCCGAAGCAGGAGGAAGCCAAAGAACCCGCGTTTTCCCTGAAGGACGCAAAGAACGTCATCATCGTTCCCGGCTACGGCATGGCGCTTTCGCAGGCGCAGCACAAGGTGAAGGAACTTGCTGACAAACTCGAAGCGAACGGCGCAACGGTACGCTTTGCGATCCATCCGGTTGCGGGTCGTATGCCCGGTCACATGAACGTGCTGCTCGCGGAAGCGGACGTCGATTACGAGCATCTCTATGAGCTCGACGCGATCAACGACGACTTCAAAAACTGCGACGCGGTCATAGTCGTCGGCGCAAGCGACGTTATGAACCCCGCGGCGCGCGAAGCCGAGGGCACGCCGATCTACGGCATGCCGATCCTGAACGTCGACCAGGCGCCCGAGGTCATTGTGTGCAACTTCGACCTGAAGCCCGGTTACGCAGGCGTTGAGAATCCCCTCTACTCCCGTAAGCACGGTCTCCGTCTGCTGCTCGGCGACGCAAAGGATTCGCTCGACACGCTGATTTCCGAGCTGTAATCAAACTTTACAAAGAGCGATCGAACCGATCGCTCTTTTCATTTGCCGAAAATTCCAACCGTTGGTTGCAATTTCTCCGAATACGTTCATATGGACTTTTGCGGAGATTTACGGTATGCTCCTATCGAACCGGTTACAAGAAACACAAGGAGAAAAAACATGAACATCGGAGCAAAAATCAGAGCATTTCGAAAGGAAAAGAAAGTCACGCAGGAAGCGCTTGCGGAATACCTGCACATTTCCTCCCAGGCGGTCAGCAAGTGGGAAACGGGCGCAAGCGCGCCGGACATCGACATGCTGCCGAAACTTGCGATCTATTTCGGCACGTCCCTCGACAATCTTCTGGACTTTGACCAGAGCAAACTCGACGCGGCGATCGAACAGATCCTTATCGAAAGCGGACGCGGCGGCAAAGACCCCGCAAGGAGCGAAGCGTACCTTCGGAAAGCGCTTGAAAAGTACCCGAACAACGATCTGATCCTGACCTGCATTCTGGAGGACATGCAGGAGCAGAACGCGGACGGCAGCCGCAGCGCGGAGATCATCGAGATCGGCGAACGGATCCTCGGCTGCACGAAGGACGACGCAAACCGCATCGACGTATACCGCGTGATGGCGGAAACGTATCACAAGATGGGCGAGCAGGCGATGGCTGAGCTGTATCTCGAAAAGATCCCCGGCGTACACTTCATGTACTACGAGATCGCCGCGGCGATCAAGTCCGGCGCGGACCGCATCCAAAACATCGAATGCGCCGAGGACCTCTGCATCGACAAGCTTATCTGCATGCTGTGGATGCGCCGTCTGGAAGCACAGACCGCGGACGAGACCGCCGCGATCGACCGGCAGGCGCAGGAGCTGTTCGACTGCTTCAAGCGCTTCCCGATCTATCGGAAGATCACGGAGATCATGGAGGACTGCTGGAACAGCGGCAGGATTATGGAGATCTACCAATAAGAGCAAGCCAAAAAGGCGACCGGTCGGCCGCCTTTTTCATTGTCCTGTCTCAATATGCGTAGAAGTATACTTCGATATACCAATTCTCCGCAAGCGGTTCCATTTCGGAATAGCGGATCTGCTCCGCGGTGTTTTCCGTATAGATCAGCCAGACCTCATAGAGAATGCCGGGATCCTGATACGTCGTGTCGATCGCCCGCGGGAAACATACTTCAAAAAACGGCGCGGCGTCCTCCGTAAAGACCGGCTCCGGTCCGGTCCGGTACAATTCGATCCCCGTCTTTTCCGACAGTGCAACCAAAGCCTGTAAACCCTCCGGAAGCGTCGCTGCGTCGATCGGCTCATACCATCCCTCTGCGTTCGGCATATGTGCCTCGCCGGAATAGATACTAAGATCCGGTTTGTTCAGCAGCTCAACCGCGGCAAGTTCCAATAACTCGCGGTTTTCGGAAAGGAACTCCTTCGCCTCCGATTCTCGCTTCTCCGGCGGCAGGATCGGATACGGTCCGTACTCCGTCCCTGTGCAGGTGAAAAACGGATTCAGCGCCGGATCCTTGACCTCCGGTTCGCTTGTTTCCGCGGGTAAGTCCGCGGGCTGTTCCGTCGCTTCACTTTGTTTTTCCGTTCCTCCCATGCTGCATCCAAGCAGCAGGACCGCAAGCAAAAGAATGATGATCCGTTTCTGTTTCATGGTCATTTACCCGTTTACTGCATTTCCCGATCGATCCATGATCTTCATCGACTTTGCGAAAGCGAAGAACAGATCCGTCAGCTCGGATTCGTCCGCCTCGCGGCACATGAACTGCACCAGATAGAACGCCGTATCTCCCTTGAATGCAAAGTTCCACCCGCACATGCCGTCCCGTCGATAGCGATAGAAGATCAGCCCGTCCCGTTCCTCCGGCTGCGCATCGGAATTGTTGTTCCGGATCACGTTTTCCATGTACTCCGTCAGCGTTTCGTCCGCAAGCCCGGCTTTCAGCGTAAACGGTTCGATTCTGATCATGACGGCGCCGTAATAAGCCGTGTAGTATCCGTTAAAGCCCATCTCGCTCTTCTGTTCGCTGAACTGTTCGGTCAGCGTGATCTGATAGCCGTCTCCGGCAAATACCTTGCTTTTCCCGTACTTGCCGTTCAGAATATCGTTATCACTCGGCGCAAAATCTCCGTTCATCTTCACAAACTGTTTTACAATGCTGTCAAAGTCCGCCGTGCCATCCTTCGTCAAAGAGGAGGCGGAAAGAAACAGGATGTTTGTACCGATGGTATTCAGCTTTGCTATGCAGATATAGGAATGATAATTTCTGTTATAATAATGCACGCTCACAATACCCGGTGCGATCTCAACAGATTCCGCCGTATCGAAGTCCTCCGGCTTATCATCCCATCCGTCCTCTGTAAGATACCAGGTCAGAAGGTCTTTTCCGTTCAGCATGCTTTCCGCGACCAGGTAATAGTCCATATCCGTAAGCCCGACCGTCTGCAAGGCGTCCGTGTCCCACATCAAAAGCGCTTTTTCCGTTGCGGAAAGCTTTTGATCCGTAGCCGTCTGTATCTCGAACGTTTCCGGGAACAGGCAGGTATACCCCTGCCATGTCTGCGTTTTCAGCTGAAGCTTCGAATGCTCCTCAGCTTCCTCTGTACTCGCATCCCGCTCCCATATCAGCGTCAATCCCTCTTCCGTAAGAGTCAACCGATCCCCTTCGATCGCGAAGATCATTGTCTCGCCACTGAACATCAGTTTATCGCCATCAATGACGTAGGTGAATGCCTGCGCCGTTTTTTCTCCCTGTATGTCCCAATATGTAAGCCCGTTACCGTCTGAAAGGAATGTATAAGTGGCTTCATACTTTCCTGCCGCGATCAAGGCGTTGATGATCGCGATCTGACCGGACAGCGAATTGTCCTCGCTCTCCATCGCTTTCAGCTTCCACGTGCCGATCAGCGCGTCCTCTGGCTCCGGCTCGGGTTCCGGTTCGGGCTCGGGTTCGGGCTCACCCGGCTCGGGTTCCGGTTCAGGCTCCGGCTCGGGCTCGGGTTGGGCTTCGCCGGGTTCGGGAAGCGGCGCAGAGGTGGCCTCTGCCTGCGGCGGCTGCACGTCGGCGGGCTCCGGCGCTTTTGTTGCGCGGATGCCGCCCGCGCCGAGGATCAGCGCGACCACAAGGACCACGGCTGCCGCGGATACCGCGGTGAGCCCGTACGCAAGCCAGCGGTGCGCGCGCTTCACCGGCTGCGGCTGCTCCGAAGGCATATCGTCGATCGTTCTTTTCGATTTCTTCCGGGTTCCGTTCAGCGCGGCGTCAAAGCGCGCCTGCGCCGCTTCCGGGATCGGTTCTGAGCAAGGCTCGATGCGCGCGCCCTGCTCCTCGGCGTCCAGTATGATCGCTTCCTTCAGCAGTTTATCAAAATCTTTATTCCGCATAGCCGTTCTCCTTGCAAAGCTTCAGCACGGCACGGCGCGCGCGCATCAGGTATACGCGCACCGTCGCCTTCGAAACGCCGAGCGCCTTTGCGATCTCGCCGTCCTTTAGCTCGAGCAGATACTTATAACGCAGTACGTCCTTTAAGCTGTCCGGAAGCCTTGAAAACGCGTCCTTGACCTCGGCAACGGTGAGACAGCTGATCGCCTGTTCCTCGACGGACGCCGTTTCATCCGGCACGTTGAGCTCCTCCGTCGGCAGTGCCTGTGTTCCGTCCTTTTTCAGGCGATTCAGCGCGTTTCGTTTCGTTGCGGTCAAAAGATAGACCGCGCGGGCGTTTTCGGGCAGGCCTTTCAGCGTGTCGATCTTTTTCATGCAGCACACGAACGTATCCTGCACGACGTCCTCCGCGGCGTTCGGTTCGCGCAGAATCCCCAGCGCCGTGCGCTTCATGCGGTGATAGTTCGACGCGAACAGATCGGAAAGCAGCACGCGATCCGCTTCGCTTTCCAGAATCAGCAGCAGTAAAATCATCGGATAAATGACCCCCTTTGACCTCTTTGCTTATTAGACAATCCGGCGGGCAAAAGTGTTACATCGTTTTGGCAAAAAGTTTGCGGCAGCGGATCATAAGGCGCGACCCGAAAGACGCTTGCGTTTCAATCGACTACCCCTCAGTCTCCTTCGGAGCCAGCTCTCCTGACAAGGGGAGCTCAGAATCGTGTCGGTGGACGGCAGGGATGTTGTGTTCCGCACAATCCGTTATTGTGAAGCCTGACGGGCTGCCGAGGGCGTCAGCCCCTACGAGTTTCACCGAATTGTAGGGGAATATCCCATTTCCCCGCGCCGCTTTTAAATCGCTTGACGGGGCGTCGGGGTCGACTTAACCACTCCACTACGTTCCGTTACAGCGGTGCCGTCGCGTGTTGAATCACGCGTCACCATCTCCCCTACGGGCCGTTGGCGCAATCTTGCCCTCCCTGTGCAAAGGAGGGTGGATCGCGAAGCGAGACGGGAGGGTTGTCGTACCCCGTTCCGCTTCTCGGTAGACGGCAGTTTACTGTTTAGAGTGATAAGTTATGAGTTCGCCGGAGGCAAACGTTATGATTTGATTGCCTTGCTATGCAAACTGTAAACTCTAAACTGCTCACTTGCCGCAGGCATCATAACTCTAAACTCTCGTGTCACTCCTCCGCGTCCGGGAAGGAAAGATGCTTTTTGAAAAAGAAGATGAGAAACGGGATCGAGATGAGGAAGGTCAATAGGTCCGCTGCCGCCTGCGTCGCCGTGATGCCCTCGAGTCCGAAGAGATACGGCAGCAGAAACACCAGCGGCACGAAGAAGATCCCCTGTCGGCAGGAGGCAAGAATCGTTGCGCCGACTGCAAAGCCGAGCGATTGATAGAGCTGGTTGACATAGGTGGAAAAGCCCATCAGCGGGATCGTGACGCAGAGGAACCGCAGCATCATGCTTCCGATGCGCACGACCTCCGGATCGTCGCGGAACCACACCATGATCGGCTCGCGGAAGAACAGGACCGCCGCCGCGATGATAAGTCCGATCACGGTCATGGAAACCGTGGCGTACCAAAAAACCTTCTTTACGCGCGAATAGCGCTTTGCGCCGAAGCAGTACCCCGCGATCGGCTGAAAGCCCTGCCCGACGCCGAGCACGATGTGCCGCACAAACATATAGAGCTTGTTCGCAATCGAGATCGCCGCGACCGCCGCTGCGCCGAACGGCGCCGCCTGGATGTTGAGGAGCGCCGAGGACAGGCTTGCCATGCCCTGCCGGAACAGCGTCGGCACGCCCATGCGCACAATGCGCAGATAGACGGACGCCTTCCTTCCGATATACTTCGGACGCAGGCGTACGATGCTGCGGTCTCTGAAAAAGATGATCGCCATGATGACGAAGCTTGTCATCTGAGAAAGCATTGTCGCAAGCGCCGCGCCGGCAATCCCCATTTTGAACGTGAAGATCAGAAGCGGGTCGATAAACAGGTTTAGCACGCCGCCCGTAATCATGGCGATCATCGAGTACAACGCCTGCCCTTCGGACCTTAGGATATTATTCAGCACGAACGCCGATGTCATAAACGGCGCGGCGATCAGGATATAACGTGCGTAATCCACGGCATACGGAATGACCTCGTCCCGCGCGCCGATGAGATGCACCAGCGGACGCAGGAAGATCAGCCCGAGCACGCCGATCACCGCGCCCGCGATCACGCTCATCAGCGCGGCGGAGGTACCGACCTCGCTTGCGTCGTCCACGCGTCTCTGCCCGAGCATCGGCGAGATCAGGCTTGTTGCGCCCATGCCGATGCTGCCGCCGGTCGCCTGAATGATCGCCATCAGCGAAAAGACAACGCCGACCGCCGCGGACGCCGCCGTGTCGATCTTTGCGACAAAGTACGTGTCCGCGGTGTTGTAGATGACGGTGATGAGCTGGATCAGCACCGTCGGCGCCGCCTTTTTGAACAGCAGCCGCCCGATCGGCTCGGTCAGCATCTGCTGCCGCTGCTGCTCGCTGTTTACCTGCATGCCCCTCCGAAACTCCTTACCGTTCTGCTTCGATCGGCTCCCCTGCGCCGATCTCGTAATGGTACTGCACGATGCCGAGGTCGATCTGTGTGTACGGACCGGAAAGCGCTCTGACCGTCGCTCTTCCGTCCTTCCATGTGAAGCGGAAGCGCTGCTGATTGATCGCAGTGGGCGCAAGGAGTGCCGCCTCCACGCCTTTTCGGAACGAATCCGGCGCGTCTCCTTCGATCTCCGTCACGTCTTCAAAGGTCTTGCTCTTATGCGGCTTGCCGGGCTTTGAAGCGTAGCCGATCGAGATGATCGCGGCAAGCGCTTCGCCGTCGTTCAAGAGCTTTTTCACGTTTTTCTTTTTATATGAGCCCGCGATCCAGCAGGTATTCAGACCCAACGTTTCTGCAAGCAAAACAAGCCGTTCGCCGAAGTATCCCGCAAGACGATAGAGATCGTCCGTATCGGGTCCCGCAAGTGCGATGTAATTGTCGGCGTTTTCGAACGCGCCGTAGCTTGCCCAAAGCCCCTTGACCGCGTTCGGGTCGTTCAAAACGAGGCGGATACTTAGACCGCTCTCTTCGTTGCACGCCGCGATCTCGTCCTCGAGAGCCTTTTTCACCTCGCCGTCGATCGGGCGCTTCAGATACTGACGCACGGAATGCCGCGCGTCGATCGCTTCACGGATCGTCATGGGTCTGTCCTCCCTTGTTTGCTGCTTCTATTATAGTATGCCGAGGTGTCCCTTGTCAAACGACAGCCGTTGCAAATCGCGGCGAAGTTCGGTATAATAGGGAAAAACAGGGAGGCAGATATGATCCGAAGCGTCATCTTTGATATGGACGGTCTGATGTTCGACACCGAGCTGCTCTACGTGCGCGCGCTCGAGGAATACGTGGGACCGAAAACCGGCGTCGCGTTCCCGCGCGAGAACGTACTCCGTACGCTCGGCTGCAACCACGCGGATTTTCTGCGGTTGTTTCCGGAGCTGTTCGGAACCGCGATAAGCCCCGAAGAATGCACCGCGCTTGTCACCGAATGGATGACTGAGGAGATTCTTGAAAACGGCGTGCCGACGAAGCCCGGGCTGTACACGCTTTTGGACGCGCTGAAAGCAAACGGGATCCGCATTGCGCTTGCGACCGGCACAAGCCGTCCGATCGCGCTTGAATATCTCAGGCGCACCGATACGCTCCGATACTTCGACGCGTTCGCGTTCGGCGATCAGGTCACGCACGGCAAGCCGAACCCGGAGATCTTCCTGCTGGCGTGCGATTCCCTCGGCGCAAAGCCCGAAACCACCGCCGTCTTCGAGGATTCGATCAACGGTCTTCGGGCGGCGCATGCGGGCGGATTCTTTTCGATCTGTGTGCCGGATCTTGTCGATCCTCTGCCTTATCTCGATTTTACGCCGGACGCGGTACTTAAGACGCTTGACGAGGCGATCCCGCTGCTCCTCGATCCCCCCGGGGCGGATTGACAATTTTTACGGCGTTTTCTATAATAAGAACAGTTTACAGAGAGGGCAATGAAATGAACAGCAACCTGAAAAAAATGATTTACGCCGCGCTTTGTCTTGCGCTGTGCATCGTGCTTCCGTTTTTGACCGGAAACAACCGCATGCTCGGCAACATCCTTTGCCTGATGCACATTCCGGTGTTGCTGTGCGGGTTCATCTGCGGCTGGCCGTGGGGGCTTGCCGTCGGCGCGATCGCGCCGCTTCTCCGTTCGGTCACGATCGGCATGCCGCCGTTGTTTCCGACCGCCGTTGCGATGGCGTTTGAGCTTGCCGTTTACGGTCTCGTCAGCGGTCTTCTATACCGTGCGCTTCCGAAAAAGCTATGGGCGATCTACGTTGCTCTGATCGTCGCCATGCTTGCAGGACGGCTCGTTTCCGGCGCCGTGCAGTTCGCGTTCATGGGTCTTTTCCATACGCAGTATTCGATGCAGACGTTCCTTACTGCGTCGTTTGTCACGCCGTGGCCGGGCATCATCATCCAGCTCGTTCTGATCCCCGCAATCGTCTTTGCGCTTCAAAAGGCGGGGCTGCTCCCCGAAAGCAGTGTTAAACGGGAGTCGAGGTCATGAACGGACACGCGGAACATCCGGCGGAAACGACACATTTGCATTCGCATACGCAGACGAAGGAAGTCTCAAACCGTCTTTCCCGGGCGATCGGGCATCTCACATCGGTGAAAAAGATGGTCGAGGACGGGCGCGACTGCTCCGAAGTGCTTGTGCAGATTGCGGCGGTGCGCGCCGCGCTCGGCTCCGTCAGCAAGATCATCCTGAAGGATCACATCGAGCACTGCATCGTCCATGCCGTCGAGGAGAACGACCGTGAAGCGATCACCGAGCTTGAAAACGCCATTGACAAGCTGCTGAAATAAAACCAAATATCGGGAACAACACGCCGTTTGCATCCCCCCTCTGGGCTTGTGGACGGCATGTTTTTTTGATACGATATCAAACAAGAAATAACCTTGGGAGGTACGGATATGGCATGTTTTTTGGTTCCGATGGCGGAAGCGATCGTGACGACGGTCATGCAGAAGGTCGTTGAAAAGAAGGAAAAAAAGGCGGGCGTCGAGACTGTCACGAGCGCCGACGGTTACAGAATGGAAACGCTTCCGTTCAGTAAAAAGATCGGTTGGCTGAACAAGCTCCTGTGGGGCGGCTCCGCGCTTTTAGCGTTTGAGCATCTCTGGCACGGCGAGATCGTTCCGTTCTTCCCGTTCCTCACGGCGGCGCAGGAGGGGCCGGAGGCGGTTTCCGAAATGCTCGGTGAGATGGGCACGGTGGGCGTTTCTATGGCGGCGCTGATCACGGTCGTATGGGTCGGCATGCTGCTCGTTACAAAACTGATGCAGAAGAAGGCGCTGAAGGCGATCCCTGCAGCGGAGTAAGGAGCAGACCATATGACTCTGCTGGTTTCCTTATTTGCGGCGCTGATCACGACCGCGATCTGGTATAAAAGGCAGCCGGACAACGAAATGCGGCTCGGCATCCTCTGCTGGCTCTTCTGGGGCGCGTCGCTGATGTGGCTTGTCGACGCGATCTTCGAATACGCGGAAGCAGGCGCGGAATACTTTACGCCCGCGCTCAAAGACATGGCAAACGACCTGTTCCTCGGGCTTTCCGTCGTCGCGCTTGCCATGGTCATCTGGCTTGTCGTGCTTCTGATCAAAGACCCGAAGGGCGTCATCAGGGGCAAGCTCCTGAAGAAAAAGCAATAATCAAAGAAATATACCAAAGCGCTGGAGAAATCCTGCGCTTTTTTGATATAATTTCAAAAGCCATGTCCGACTTTTTGATTTTCGGGGCTCTTATAAGGTGAAACCGGTTTTTAGAGGTAACTATGGAACAATACGAAGCATTCAACCGCGTCTATGACGCAACGCGCGACGCGCTTTTGCGTTGGCTTATTCCGCGCGTCCGGTCGAGCGCCGACGTCGAGGATCTGATGCAGGAAATCTATAAGCGGCTGTACCGGAAGATGAGCGGGTTCGGCATTCGCGAGCCGGAAAAATACGTGTTCGGTATCGCGAAAAAGGAGCTTGCGAAATACTACCGCCGCCATACGGTGCAGCAATCCAATGAAGCGCCGATCACCGATCAGCTTCCCGACGAGGGAGTGGAGCCCGAAGATATCGTGCTCGATCGCGAAGCGGAACGGGAGCTTTGGGATCTTATCAAAACGGAGCCGCTATTAAGCTATCAGGCGTTTACGCTGTATTATGGGCTTTCGGTCCCGACCGACGAGATTGCAAAGGAGCTGAATCTTTCGGAGGACGCCGTGCGAAAGCGTCTCAGCCGCACGAGAGCCCGTATCCGAGCCTATCTATCGGAGCAGAACCGTTCCGAAACGGAACAGAAAGGAGTTTGACATGAACGAAAAGGAATTGTTTGAAACCGTTATCAACAATCAAATCGTGGATGACGATAGGATAAAGCGCAATGTGCGTACGGAGACCCCGCAGAAAAGAACAGCTCTTGACCGTATCCTGACGCCGGTACTCACCGCGGTCGCATCGCTTGCACTGATTCTTACCGTGACCATGATGATCCCGCAGGCACGCGCCGAGGTGCTCTCGTGGTTCAGCCCGGCAAGTGCGCGGGACTATCTTTCGCAGGATCCCGAGGACCGCGAGCCGGTTCCGGAGCTGGACGCCATGATCACCGCGAAGAATCTGAATCACACTGAGATTAAGGTGAACTATTGCGCCGACGAACCGTACTGGCGGGAGATCGGAGAGAACTTCTCCGCCACGCTCGGCGAAACGGTCTACGACGGAAATGCGATCTACATCTCCATCGACTTCGACGGGCTGTCCGGCTATGCAATGTATGAAAACGAGTGGGGTGCGGACATTCAGTCCGGCGAGCCTCTGCCGACCGTGCTGTCCGAAAAGGTCGCGCCCGAGATGGTGCACATGTTCCGCGACGACGACGCCGACGTCTCAGCCTATCTTTCCGGCGCAAGGGAGCAGTGGAACGGACCGGACAATTTCCTCCTGCTGACGCTTGCGGACGGAGAACAGCTTTCGGGCTGGATGGAGCTTGCAGGACGTCCGGTCGACTATGCGTTCCAGAAGGCGTACTTTGACGAATTCGGCTATCCGGAGCATTTTACGGAGGAATCGGCAAAGGCTTTGCGGGAACGCGGATGGGAACATGTGAAAACAAACGGCATGCGCGCCGTCGCAGACATACATATCGCAGATCCCTCCGAATACCGGTTCCGGCCGGACAACGGCAAAACGCTTGCCGATTACATCGACGCGGACGGGTATCTTACGCTGCATGTGAACTATCAGGCGTCGATCGACCACGGAGAAGAAACGGAGACGAAGCTCGACGTCGACCTCGGCACGGTCAGGGTGGATATGAAAACCTGCAAGGACGTGAAGCGGCGCTATATCGAAATGCCCCCGGAGCCGATCGCGCTTTCCGGTGAAGCCGTTTTTTGCGGAAACACGTTTGATGCCGAGAATCGGTTCAGTGTGACAAACTATACGGCGAACCTCGACGGCGTTACGCTGCGCGTCACCTCTCCGGGCGTCGTCGACATCTTCGGCGTGCGTGACCTCAAGATTCTCGTGTCCATGCCGGACGACTGGAGCGAGGAGATGAAATATGCCTTTGCCCGGAATCTTTCCTTTGACACGGTGATCGACGGCGATCTTGTCGTGAACTTCGGCGGCACCGCGGAACGCACTGACACCGGGAACTATCAGTTGGATCTCCGCATTTCGGATGTGATCCCGTATAACCGCATCCACCGCATGCAGACGATCACGCTGACACCGGCGCTCGATTTCATGACCGGGGCACATATCTACAAGGTCCTGCCGGATGGGTCGCAGGAGCTTGTGAAAACCGTGCCGATCGCGCCGGACGGGTCGTTTTCCGAAAGCTCCGTGGAACGCGGAACGCCGGTCAGCTACAGTGGTGACCGGACCGTTTTGAAGGACTTTGCGATCACGCTGAGGGTCAGCAACGAGAAGTAACAGTCGGGAGCGGCAGCAAACGCCGCTCCTTTTTCTTGTTGAAAAATGTCGTATATATTCCGTTGTTCCCTTGCCTTTCACGCGCCGCTGTGTTATGATAAAGGAGCAAATTTCATACGGAGGACTCTGATCGAAATGAAGATCGCGATCATCGGCGGTACCAACATCGAAACGCTCCCGATCCGTTACCGGGAGCAGGCAGTTTCCACGCCTTACGGCGACGTCGTCGTGTTTAAGGGCAAGCTCAAGGAGGGCAACGAGGTTATCTTCCTCTCCCGTCACGGCATTCTGTATGCGCACGATCCCGGAGATATCAACTATCGTGCCAACGTCTATGCGCTGCATCAGATCGGCGTCACCCACGCGATCGGCGTGACCTCGGTCGGCGCCTGCGATTACTCGATGCGGCTCGGTGAGTACTGTCTCATCAACGACTTCATGGACTTCACCAAGGGCCGTCCTTCCTCGTTCGAGCGCGAGCACCGTCCCTTCCTGCACACCGGCATGGAGAATGTATTCAGTCCTTCCCTCAATGAAACGCTTGAGGAACTCATTCAGCAGCACGGACTTCCGTATTCCGGCAGAGCCGTCTACGCCTGTCTCGAAGGTCCGCGTTTTGAGACCGCCGCGGAAGCGCGCGCGCTGCGCATGCTCGGCGCACAGGTCGTGGGTCAAAGCATCGTGCCCGAAGCGCCGCTGTGCCGCGATCTCGGCATCGAATACGCCGCGCTCGGCATGATCACCAACTACAGCACAGGAATGACCGGCGTGGTCAATGACGTCGTGATTGAGCATGTCATGGACGAGAACCGCGAGGACATCTTCACCCTCTGCTTCGATCTCATTCGCCGTATGACCACCTACGCCGAAGCGTAATCCCAAAAAAGCATCAGCGCCCCTTTGCCTGAGGGGCGCTGTTTTTACGTTTACGATCTGCGTTTGCGGAACAGGTATTCGTCCAGTTCCTTTTTCACCGAATCGGGAATCTCGCGTCCGACCGGACAAACAGCCGAATCTGCCATGCGACGGACAAATTCCGTTATGAACGCGACGTCCTTTTCCATCCGCTCCATCGAAAGCACATCGGGTCGGTCGAACCGGCAGTGGATCGGCGCGACGTTCCCGCCGGCGATCCGCGCAAAGGAAAGCGCCGGTACCCCCTTGTCGGCAAACGGCGTGGAATCGCTCGAGTATACGCCGGTCTTCGCTTCGACCGGGAAGCCGAACTCTGCGCCCATATATTCGATGTAGTGCGCCAGCTTCTCCTCCGCCGAGACCCGCGCAAGGAATTTCCCCATGATCGTGCCGATCATATCCAGATTGACGTTCAGCGCAATCTTCTCCATCTCCGCTTCATGGTCACGCACGTACGCTTTGGAGCCCAAAAGTCCGCGTTCCTCGCTGCCGCAGAAGACGAAGCGCAGGCCGTAGTTCATCGGCTTTTTGCGCAGCGCGTCCATCACGCCCAAAAGTCCCGCACAGCCGGTCATGTTGTCGTAGGAGCCGTGGGAAAGCGCGGTGCTGTCGTAATGCGCACTCAGCGTGATCCATTCGTCGCGCTTTCCGGGAATCTCGGCAACGACGTTATGTGAAGCGCCTTCGTACTCACGCTGCCGGATCGCAATTCTGACGCGCTTTGTTTTGTTTTTGACAAGCTCCACCGCCGTGGAAACGTGCAGCATCGCGCAGAGCACCTTTCGTTCGTCGCCGACGACGGCGGCGCGCAGATCGCGCTCGTCGATATCGCGGTTGCCGTTATGCAGATCGCCGTATTGGAACAGAATACCCTTTGCGCCGGCCTTCATAAGATCCTGATAGCCGAAAAATCCGACGCCGGACGTATCTAAAAGCACGATCCTGTCCTTTGCGCCGGCGACGGAGACCTTGTCCATCGCAGGCATATAATACAGCTCGCCTTCCATCTCGCCGCTGCCGCAGCAGAAGCACGCCTTTGCCGGGATCTCCTTTCCGTCCGCATACACATGCGCTTCCTCGATCTCACCCATCGGAACGGGGAACGATTCGAGGCGCGCCGAAACGCCGAGCGAAAGGCAGTGCGCCTTCAGGTATTCCGCAACGCGCAGCTCCTCCGGCGTACCGCTTGCGTGAACAAAATCCGTGTCTTTAAAAATCTGTCTGTATATGCTTGCTTTCATTTCGTTTTTTCTCCCTTACAGGATCCGGAGCGACTTTGCTTCACCCTCGCAGGTCCAATGCAGGACGATGCCGTTGTCCGCATCGACGGAAACGTCGGTCGCGTTTTCCATGAGATCACGGACATGACGGAACTGCTCCTTTTTCTCATCCGTGTAGGCGTTCAGCGCGTCGCTCGTTAAGAGCATGCCGCCGAGGAGTGCATTGACCGTATAGAGCTTTTCCTTCTCCTCCGGGGTCAGAACGCAATTCCCTTCGCGCAGGAAGAACACATCGGGATCGCCCATGAACGCGCGTCCGGTGAGCTCGCGGCGGAAGACCGTGTCCTCGATGGACTGCTTGGTGGAAACGCGCTCGCGGTGCGTGATCTGCATGTACTTCTTGTCGTTCCAGTCAAGGCCCACGTCACAGCCTACGCGGCAGTATTCGACGATGCCGAATGCCGGCCAGAGCGGAACGCCGCAGCCTAAGATCTGCTTTCCGCGGCAGGCTTTCCGGAGGATATTCATCGCCCGGCACATGCGCGCCGCGCGCGATTCTGTCTCCGTGCCGAACGGCGCAGCGCCGTAGAGGAAGTCGAGTTTGACGAGGTCAAAGCCCCACTCGTTCAGCACGCGGTCGAGGAACTTCTCGACATACGCGACGACCTCGGGATTGTCGATGTCCAGCGAGTAGAACCCGCCCCAGTTACTGCCGTTGCACCACGGCTTGCCGTCGTGTAAAAGCAGCCAGTCCGGGTGCTCTTCGAGGATTTTCGAACCCTTTTGGCACACGAACGGCGCAAGCCACAGCCCCGCGCGAAAGCCCGCCTGATGGATCGCGTCTGCGGCGTTTTTCAATCCGTTCGGGAATTTCTTTGCGTCCGGTACGAGCCAGTCGCCGACCGCGGTTTCCCAGCCGTCGTCGATCTGAAAGAGATCGCCGGGCCGAAGCAGCGCCTTCGCGCCGATGAGATCGTCGGTGATCGTCGCATCATTGATATCCTGATAGCGGTTGTACCAGCTCGAATAGCCGAACTGCTTTTCAGAAACGAGCGGCTTTACGTCCATTGCGGAAAACCATCCGTCAAAGACCTCGTCTTCCGTTCCCTCGGCAATATAGAGATCGAACGCGTGGAACTCGCCGTTTGCTTTCATGCCGGCACAGTCACGTTCCAGTGTCAGAACGCCCTTATTCGCATCGTAGGTGAACAGCGTATAGCCCGGGATCTCGTCGAGCGAGCCGAACAGCAGGAACTGTTTGCCGTTTCTGAGATAGCACCACGATTCGCCGTGTGTGATGCCCTTCTTATAGGGATACTTCACAAAATGATAGTCGCCGTAGCGATTGATCGAAAACGCCCCGCGTAAAAAGCACGGCAAGTGCTTTAAGCCCTTTGTGCGTCCGTGGATATCGTATTCCGGGCTGTACGTCCAATTCTGATACCCGTTATGAAAGATGCGCGTCGTTTCCTTTGCGGGAAGATCGACCGTTGCCGTGACCTTCTTCAACCGTGCGTTTTTCAGCGGCACGCATACGTGCACAACGCCGTCGGCTTTGACGCTGCCGGTGATCGGCGCGCCGTTTTCCGTTTCAACCTTGTAGTTCAGGATTCGTTCCATACCGTTATTCTCCCTCCGTGATGGTAAAGTGGATCGAAACCGGAGCGGTCTGCTCCGAGGATATCGTAAGAACGCCTTCGCCGCCGTGTCCGACGGTCTTCACGTATGTACCGGTCATGCCGCCCTCGGCGGTCGCGACATCGGGACCTACAATCGCGAGATCGCCCGCGACCGCAAAGCGGATCGGGAGCTGTGCGTACGGCGCAAGGTTTCCGTTTCCGTCAAGCACGCGGACGCGCACCGCCGCCGCGTCATACCCCTCGCCCTCAATAAGGTCGGTTCCGCCGACCTTGACCTCCAGATGCAGTTTTTTGTTCGGCTTGCAGAGCACCGACGCGACCACCTGCTCGCCGTTTATCGCGTCGAAGCGCCATTCGGTCGCCGAGCCGCCCCAGTTGCCGACGTATTTGCCGTATAGCTCCTCGCCGTCCGCCCATGTGAGATGATAGCGCTTCATGCAGTAGAACATGCGCAGTTTATCCGCAAGCGGCATCTTGTCGATTCCGTAGCGTGCCGCCGCAAGAAGCTCGCGATGCAAAAGCTCCTCCTTCTTGCCGGTGATGCCCTCCTCACTGATCAAGAGCTGCCCGATGAGATCGTCGATCTTTACCGGCGGATGCTGAAGTCCCTTCCACGGTTCGGGCGAAAAGATCTTCACGAGCTTGTCGTTTTTGTACAGCGCAACGCGTTCGGCGTTCGTGAACGCCCAGATCTCGCCGATCTCGCCCGCGGGGTAGTCGCCGATGCACATCGGTGTACCGAGCGCGAGCACGGGCGTTTCATCGCCCTGGCTTGCGTAGGCGTATGCGGCAAGCTTCGGATTGCGGAACGCGTCCATCACGCCGTGGTAGCACACGCGGTCGCCTGAGCCGAAATCCTTGTGCGTCGGATAGTCGAACATGCACCAGCCGAAGCACCCCGCGTGCTCGCCGGAGGCAGTCGCCGCATCGAGGGTGCGTGCGTGGCGCAGCGCGTGCATCTGCCGCTTGCTCCACGGATCGTAAGGCTTGGTCGGGAACATGTGTCCGGAATGCTCGGAGATGAGATACCCCTTCTCCGGGTCTGTCGTGATCTTGTCCTTTTTGCGGATCGGATCGTCGAAATCGAACGGTTTGAAATCGTTGTAGGCGTAGACGTCCTCTAAAAGATTGCTTTTCACAAGATACCGCACGCCGGAGGTCTGCCGCGACGGGTCAAGAAAATGCGCAAGCCTGTTGGTCTCTTCATACAGCTTGTCGTTGTCGCGGCTCTCGTTGATGCGCACGCCCCACAGCACGATCGAGGGGTGGTTGCGATACTGGATCACCATCTCCCGCACGTTGTCGATCGCCTGCTTCTGCCAATTGTCGTCGCCGATATGCTGCCAGCCCGGGATCTCGGTAAAGACCAGAAGTCCCAGCTCGTCGCACGCGTCTATGAAGTACCGGCTCTGCGGATAATGTGAGGTGCGCACGGCGTTGCAGCAAAGCTCTTCTTTCAGAATCCGCGCGTCCTCCCGCTGCAGGCGTTCGGGCGCGGCATAGCCCATGTACGGGTACGCCTGATGGCGGTCGAGCCCTCGCATGAACGTACGCTTGCCGTTGAGGTAGAATCCGTCCTTTCTGAACTCCGCTGTGCGGAAGCCGAAGCGCGTTCTGATCACGTCAACAGACTGCATATCCGCGTCGTACAGCGTCGTTTCGAGGGTATAGAGATTCGGCCCCTCGCATGTCCACGGCAGCGCGTCCGGTGCGCGCACGGTCGTCGTCCATACGAACAGATTCTCCGGCGCTTTCACGACCGAATCGGAATTTGCGTCGGCGTTCTGCCCGATACATTCGCCTGCGGCGTTTAAGATCCGCTGACGCACCATGGCTGCCTCGCCGGAAACAGTGGTCTGTACCTTTGCGGTATGCAGGTCCGGCGTCTGTACGAACACGTTAGCGATGCAGGTCTTGTTTCGCACGTCGAGCCACACGTCGCGATAGAGCCCGCCGTAGGTCAAATAGTCAATCACATAACCGAACGGCGGGATCTCGGGATTTTCGGTCGAATCAAGCCGCACGGCGACAAGGTCCGTGCCGTCGAGCCGCACGGCGTCCGTGATCTCCAGGCGAAACGCGGTGTAGCCGGTGCGATGCGTGATGAGCTCCTTGCCGTTTATAAACACCGTCGCGATATGCGCCGCGCCGTCGAACTGCAAAAAGAGGCGTTTGCCGCGATACGACTCATCCAATGCAAGCGTTTTGCGGTAGCCGTAAATGCCTTCGTAATCCTCCGGTCCCGCGTAGTGCTGCGGGATCATGCGCGGATTGTGCGGAAGCCGGACCGGCTCGCCGTCGCCTTCGCCGAGGCGGAAGCCGTTTGTCCACATCGGGGTAAATTCCCAACCGTTACAGAGCTTTTTCATCCAAGCGGATCCTCCGATATTAAAGATACTTTATTGTACCATGAATCCCCCTGCGAAACAAGGCGAAACACAGAAAAAGCGGGCGGAAAATCCCGCCCGCTTTTGTGATTGATTGCTTACTCTTCGCCGTAGATGAGGTTCTTTTCCGTCTCCGGATCGAAGAAGTGCATTGCCTTGCCTTCGAAGGTGATGTACAGGTCCGCGCCGGCGACGAGATGATCACGCTGCTGCTGATTGAGGTCGATGGTCGGAACGCGCACGATCCAGCGGGTACCGTCCGTGCTGACGACGTGCAGATGCAGCTCGCTGCCCATCATTTCCTTGACTTCCAGCGTGCAGGGGATCGCGTTCTCCGCGGGACCGTCTGCAAGCACAATATGCTCCGGACGTGCGCCGAGCAGGATCTCCCTGTCCGTGATACCTTTGTCCGCAAGGAGCTTCGCCTTTTCGCCGGTGACTTCGATCTTTGCGCCGCACGGGTTGACGAAGTATCTGCCGCCTTCTTTGACGAGGTTCGTCTTCAGAACGTTCATCTTCGGTGCGCCGATGAATTCCGCAACGAACAGGTTGCTCGGCTTCTCGAAGACTTCCATCGGGGTGCCGACCTGCATGATGTAACCGTCCTTCATGATGACGATACGGTCGCCCAAAGTCATTGCCTCGGTCTGGTCATGCGTGACGTAGATGAACGTGGTGTCCAGCTTCTGACGGAGCAGGATGATCTCGGCACGCATCTGGTTTCTGAGCTTTGCGTCGAGGTTACTGAGCGGTTCGTCCATCAAAAAGACCTTCGAGTCACGGACCATTGCACGGCCGATCGCAACACGCTGACGCTGACCGCCGGACAGAGCGCGCGGCTTTCTCATCAGGTACTGGGTGATGCCGAGGATCTCCGCGGCGTTCGTGACCCTTGCGTAGATGACGTCCTCCGGGACCTTCTTCAAGCGCAGAGAGAACGCGATGTTGTCATAGACCGTCATATGCGGATACAGCGCATAGTTCTGGAAGACCATCGCGATGTTGCGGTCCTTCGGCTGCAGGTCGTTGACGACCTCGCCGTCAATCTCGATCGTACCGCCGCTGATCTCTTCAAGACCCGCGACCATACGGAGCGTGGTGGATTTGCCGCAGCCGGACGGACCGACGAACACGACGAACTCCTTGTCCTTGATGTCAAGATTGAAGTCGTGTACGGCAACAACGTTGTTATCGTAAACCTTTTTTACGTTTGTAAGTTTTACACTTGCCATATCGGTATACTCCTTTTCTTCACGTTAGAGTTCGGGCTTAACCCTTGACCGCGCCGCCCGTGACGCCTTCCACATAGTATCTCTGCAGGCACATGAACAGGATCACGACCGGGATCGCGACGACCACGCCGCCCGTACAGAACATAGTGTACTTTTCGCTGATCAGCGTTGACGTAGACAGCCAGTTCTGCAAGCCGACCGCGACGTTCCACGCCTGTGAAGAGTCCGGGTTGGTGATGTACTTCGCGAAAATGAAGTCGCCCCAAGGCGCCATGAACGCCGTCAATACCGTATAGATGACGATCGGCTTCGCAAGCGGCAGGATGATGCGGAACAACACCTGCGCTCTGGTCGCGCCGTCGACGCGCGCCGCTTCGTCCAGCGATTTCGGGATCGTATCGAAGAAGCCCTTGGATACGTAGTAGCCCATACCGGAGGATGCGCAGTAAACGAGGATCAAGCCCGGTACCGCGTGATCCAATGCAAGGTTGAGGTCTTTCAATACCTGATACAGAATGATCATGGAGAGCATGCCCGGGAACATGCCGAGGATCAGCATGAACTGCATCATCGGCTTACGCATCTTGAAACGGAAACGCGAAAGCGTATAGGACATGCACAGCACGATGATCGTCTGTACGACCGCGACGACGACCGCGATGATGAAGGTGTTCAGGTACCATCTCGGGAACTCCGTCTCCGTGAACAGCTTCACATAATTGTCGAAGCCGAACTTGATCTGCAGACCCTCTTTGCCCGCGATGCTGCCTTCGGGGTTGACGAACAGATAGCGCGTCATGCCCGTCGGCTGGATGCGGAAGGACTGTACCACGATGCAGAAGAACGGGACCAGCCAGATAACGCTGATGATGATCAGGATCACATAGATGACCGTGTTGCTGATCCTGGACATCGCCTTCATGCCCATGTGCTGCTTCATGCTGTCGGTGTCCTCGACGACCTTACCCGATTTGTAAACGCTGCGCGCAATGAACAGCGCGAGAACGCCGATCAGAATGCCCAGAACGCCGAGCAGAACGAAGATGAAGTTATCCGTCAGATACTTTTGCGAGAAGGTCCACATCGGCATAAACCGATTGACAAACAGGAAGACGCCGCCGAGCGTGATCACCGCGCCGACTGCCAGCAGTATGATCGCTGCAAGTGAATGTTTGTTTTTCATTGGAAGTCCTCCTCATTCTTGACCGAGGGCAGCAGTCCGTAAACGATCAGCGAGATCACGGATACCACGATGAACACGAGGATACCGATGACAGACGCCAGATAGTACTGCGCGCCGTCCTCGCCGAAGCCCTTCTGCGTGATATTGAACAGCCACGTAATCAGCAAGTCGGTGTCGCCGGGGTTGCCTGCGCCGTTGCTCAGATTGACGTGCGGTCCGCCGCCGGTCAGCAGATAGATGACGTTGAAGTTGTTCATGTTGCCCGTGAAGCTCGTAAGGAGGTACGGACCGGTGATGAACAGCATGTAAGGAAGCGTGATCTTAGAAAACTGCTTCCAGCCGCTCGCGCCGTCGATCTTGGCGGATTCGTAAAGGTCCGCCGGAATGTTCATCAAAATACCCGTTGCGATCAGCATCAGGTACGGGATGCCGATCCAGATATTGATGATGATGACCATGATACGCGCAAGCGTCGGATCGCCCCAGAAATCGACCGCCTGTTTCAGAACGCCGATATCCAGCAGGAAGCCGTTGAACAGACCGTTCAGCGTAAACATCTTGCTGACGTACAACAGAGAAATGAACTGCGGGATCGCGATGGTCATGATCAGGATGGTTCTCCAGACCTTCTTTAAGTGGATGCCCTTCTTGTTGATCATCATCGCGACGCCGATGCCCAGGAAGTAGTTTGTAAACGTTGCAAAGAATGCCCAGATCAGCGTCCACAGAAGGATCTCGCCGAACGTCGCCGAGTAGTTGACGCCGCCGACGTCCCAGGAGAACAGGGTCTTGAAGTTCTGCAGTCCGACCCAATGGAACAGATTGGTGTAATAACCGTCGTTGTTGGAGCTGTAGTTGGTGAACGCGACCAGAATCATGAACACGATCGGCATGACCGTGAACAGAAGAATGCCCGTCGTGGGAAGCGCCAGCAGTGTCTTATAGAACTGATCGTCCACCATGGAACGCAGGTCGTCCTTGCCGCTCTTGAGCTTCTTTCCGCTCCTTAAGATCTGCTCGGCAAGCTTGTTCTGCTTGACGTTCGCACGCCATGTGTAGATGAACGCGATGATGAAGAAGATCGTCAAAACGCCGTACAGCAGAATCTTGAAGGAGTTGTCCCCGTAAACGACGCTGTATGCGTCCAGCACCTCGTTGTAAACTTCATGCTTTCCGACCGTACCGAGCGTACCGAGCTGAGAAAGGTACTTCCCGCCCATCAGGATCATGTAGCCGATAAAGACCACTTCCATCAGCAGGAACAAAAGTCCTCTCAGAATCTGTCCGCGTGCAAGGTTGCCGAAGCCCATAACCAGAAAAGAGATCTTCGTTTTCCAGTCGCCGTTTACAAAGGTCGTCCAGATGTCCTTGACCTCGTTCGCAACGGCAAGACCGATCTTCTTGAAGAACTGACCGATCTTCAGGAATCCTTTTCCGATCGTTTTCGGTATGGAAGTAAAGAAGCTGCGGAGGCGATAGACGAATTTCTGCCACTTTGACAGCTTCAGATATTCCAATTCGTCATTCAGTTTCATAAGAAACCCCCTTTAATCTAATCCTTAAAAAAGCAGCCGGAGTCAATTTACATAGACTCCGGCCGGATTCAGTTTACAGTTCAGCCAAAGTCATTCGGTTGAATACTCTGGTTTCTTAGTTTGCCTCAACCAGCGTGATCATGCCGGTCGCTTCTTCAAAGTGGATCTTGTAGGTGCCGTCTGCTTCGACAACGCAGTTGTCGCCGCCCGCGACGCCGTCCTTACCGTAGTTGACGTCCCAGCTTGCGCCCTGGCGGACTTTGAATTCTTCGCCCGCGTGGAGCTCCATTGCTTCGGTCTCAAAGATACCCGGTTCGACTTCGGTCATCGGGAAGTCGGTATCCCACATCGTGCCGCCGATCGCACCGATCGCGCTCCATGCGGTCTTCTCTTCTTCGGTCATGTTGAAGAGAGCGGTGATCTTTGCATAGTAGTTGTCGAGTGCCGCCTGGAGGCCTGCCTCATCGGTTGCCGCCTTGACGTCATCGCCGATAACCTTCGCGATATCCCACCATGCGCCGTGGATCTGGCCCTGCGGGATGGAATATTCGTTCTGCTTGAGCAGCGCCGCGAGGCCCGGGTTGGACTGGACCGCTTCGGAGTTCTGCGCATTCAGGTTGGACGGACCCCAGCTGAGCTCATTGAAGCGCTCCATCTGGCGATCTTCGTCGGTGAGGTACTGCGCGAGTCTGTGCAGTGCAGCAGCGCGGACAGCGTCCGTCTGCGGCTTGACGCCCATCAGCTTGCAGCCGTTGAAGGAACCGAGGTGATACTCCTTGCCGTCCACTTCGAAGGAGGGCAGGTCCGTAACGCCCATATGGTCGCCGAGCAACTTCTGAATTGCGTCATAGTTCCAGGTACCGGTGACAACGATCGCAGCGTCGCTCGCGAATTCGTCGCCGGAGGAGGAAGAAACGTGGCACTTGGAATCGACCAGCTTCTTGAGGCCCTTGACAGCGATCAGACCCTCGGGGCTGTTGAACGTATCCTTCACGGAGATGAAGGAGCCGTCGTCGCCGGTGGTCCACTCAGATACGCAGCCGGTTGCGAAGAACCAGGACGCAATGTACCACGCAGAGGTGTTCGTCTCGAACGCGAAGAACTTGTTCGCCGCTTCGCAGTCCGCGATCAGCTTTTCAAGAGAATCGACGTCTTCCTCGGGGATGACGGACTTATCATAGTACATGAAGTAGCCGTTGTCCGAGGTCAGCGGGTACGCATACATCGTGTCGCCGGAAGTTGCCGCAGCAACAACGCCTGCATCGTTCGCAGCACGGACGGTCTCGGTCGCCTTGGTGCCGAGCTTATCCAGAGCGCCGCCCTGTACGAGGCGAGCAAACTGGTCCTGCGCAAAGCAGTAGATGTCTGCGCCGGTGGAGATGTCAGCGAGCATCTGGTCCGCGCTCGTCGCTTCGGAAACACCGTTGACGTTTGCGACAAACTTGATGCCGTCACTGTTCGTGTTGTTGTAGTTCTCGATCTGCGTCTTGGTCAGATCGACAGCCGCTTCGCCGACCCATACGTTGATCTCGTACGTGCCTGCGAGCTCGCTCGTGCCCGCGGGCTGTTCGCCGCCCTGCTGCGCGGGCTCATTGCCCTGCTGCGCGGGTTCATTGCCCTGCTGTGCCGGTTCCTGCGTCTGCGTCTTGCAAGCGACCAGAGCAAGCACCATTACGAGTGCGAGCAGAATTGCCAATGTTCTTTTCATAGTTTCCCTCCTATTATTTTTGATACTCGCTTCCGAATACCGGAATGAAAAGAATCCCATCCGGAACCGCCGGAACGCATTCGGATACGCCCCCACAATCCCATGATGTACCTATAATATACTCACTTTTGTGCCCGTTGTCAACCGATTTTCATCAAAAGAAGTCGAGTTGTACAAACATTTTTCAGTCCTGACGATTGAGAAGTCCGTCGTCGATCTTGCCCCACGCGCCGTTGCCTGCGCCTGCGCATCTGACGGAAATGCCGACCGTGACGGTCTGTCCCGCCTGTACTTCGATCCCTTCAACCGTCTGCGTATCCCAGTTGCCGTAGGACGTGATCTGCATCGGCGTGCGTCCCGCCTCGACGCCGTCCACCAGTGCATAACAGAAGATCTCCGTGTCGCCCGCGTCGCCGCCCATGATCGAGATCGTAAATGAATAAGTACCCGCAGGCAGATCCGTTACCTCCTGGAACAGCGAGAAGTCGACCGTTCCCTGTCCCGCGCTCCAGAAATGCATGTGGTATGTGCCGTTCAGCGAGTCGGTGATCTTGTCCTCGACATAGAGCTGGTCCGCGCCGCCGCGATCCTCCGTCTGCCACGGTTCGAGCGTGCCGTCCTCGAAGCCGAAGTTTTTGAGATAGTTGAAGTAAACCATCGAGACCGTCGCGTGCGCCGTCATTCCCTCCGCCGTTCCGTTGATCTCATAGGTCTTTGCACCGCCCGCGTACATCTGCGCGATATCGGCGTCGGTGACGTTCCACTCGACCGGGACCGGCTGAAGCTCGTTGCTGTTCAACACTGCGTCGACCGTTTCGGGAAGCGCGATCGTACCCTTGAGATCAAAGGTCAGCGCCGTGTCGCGAATGGCGTCCGCCGCTTTTTCGACCTCGTTGCCGTAGCGCACAAGATTCCACACACGCAGCGACTCCAGCGGCTTCCCTTCCGCGTCGAACATTGCCTGATTGTCGACCGCGCAGCCGCCGAACCACTTGCCCGCGTCCTCCGGATCGTAGCCGCCCGCGAAGCTTGACGCCCAGCCGGAGCCGAAGGTCTCCCACTTTTCGTGGTTCGATTCCCAGGACTCCGTGCCGACCGTAATCCACGTGCCTTCCCAGTAGACCACGCCGATACCGTTTTTGACTTGCGCGACCGTGTCGATGACGTTGCGGACGTGGTTCGCCTGTCCCTGCACGGTGAACGGATAATCCTTCACGATGTTCGCGGTCTCGCCGGAGATCGTATTGCCCGAGAAATCCGTGTCGTCCGGCGTATATGGATACGAGGTCTCCATGACCATGACCTTTTTGCCGTAGGTCTCGGCGATCCCGTTCAGCACGTTCGCAAGGTTTTCAAGCGTGCCGTGCCAGAACGGATAATAGGAAGACGCAAACACGTCGTAATCGACGCCGAATACCTCCAGTTTGTTCGCATAGCCGTCGTACGCGCCGACACGCTCTGGATTTGCGATATGTACGGCGACGAGCGCGTCCGGATATGCCTCGCGGACCGCCTTGCTTCCCGCGTTCATCAGCCGAGCAATGTTTTCAAAGTGCGTCTCGCCGCACAAGCTGCTGTTCGTTTCGTTGCCGATCTGCACCATGCCGACGGCAACGCCCGCTTCCTTCATCTGCGTGAGCGCGTCAAGCGTGAATGCATAGAGCGCGTCTGCCTTTGTCCGCACGTCCATATCCTTCCACGCAAGCGGTACCATCTGTTTGCCGGGGTCCGCCCAGAAATCGGAATAGTGAAAGTCCACGATGAGCTGCATGCCGTACTGCGTTGCGCGCTTGCCGATCTTGATCGCTTTTTCGACGTCGCAGTTGCCGCCGCCGTAGCCGTTTCCGTTCGCATCGTACGGGTGATTCCATACACGTACGCGGATGTGCGTGATCCCGTTCTCCGCAAGAGTTTTGAAGACGTCCTGCTCCTCACCCGCGAAGTTATAATACTTCACGCCGCTCTCCTCCTCGGCGATAACCGAGGAAGCGTCCATGCCCATAATAAACCCGTCGGGCAGGTTCTCTACCTTTTTCACGTATAATGTGCTTCCCTCAATCTTCTCCGTCGGGATCACGCTTTCCGTCCCGGTCGCGCTTCCCGCGCATCCCAGGAGCATCATCGTTGCCAGCAGCAATGCGATCCACCTCTGTTTCATGTTCGTCCTCCTGTTGTCCCAATTTCAAAAAATGCTGCGCGATCACGATCGCAGCGTTATCCGGTTCGCCGATATGCGCGGAGCCGGCGTTGAAGAACAGATAGCTCCGTTCCTCCAAAAAGCAGTTGATATACGCGCTTCCTGGCGTGAAGCCGGTCTCCTCATCATAGATCAGGACACCGTACGTCTGCCCGTTCGATTCATAGAACGAAGCGCCCGGGAAATCCGCCGGGTCGATCGGCGCGAAGAACGCAAGATTCTCCTCCGCCATGGATTCCGGCAGCAGATACAGATCGCCCTTCAGGACCTGATCCTCGTCGATCAGCGCGTATCCGAACAGCGACGCCTGGACGTATTCGATGCCGTCCGGCAGTCCCTCCGCTTCGAGCGCGCGTTCGAGCCCGTCGCTGTTCAGCACCGGTGCGGCGGCGTACAGGCGAACCTTGCGCGCGTCGGGCGCGTTGGTGACGAGGCTCAGGATCCAGCCCCAGAAAATGACGGACAGCAGCGCCCACAACAGGTAGCGGTGCCAGTTTCGCACAATTTTTTTAATCATCGACGTTCACCTCGAATGCGACGATGAAATCGTACACCGTCTCCACCGTGCCGGAAAACGCGTCCGGAAGCTTGTCCGCAAGCGCTTCGTTGACCGAAAGCATCCGTTCGTGCCCGTCCTCGGTCATGCGGATCTTGCGCATCGTGACGCCGTTCCGGACGCGCCGCACGTCGCCGGTCTTTTCAAACCGCCCGCTTTGTGCAACACGCGGCTCCTCAAGCATCAGTCTCAAATGCCGCTGCTCGGCGTTTGCCTCGCTGAACGCGCCGTGCAGAAGCGTGATAACGGTCCACCCCGAAAGGATCGACGTTCCGACCGTCAGAGGCAGCATGGTCCGCAGGTTCCGCCGCGTTGCGAACACGCAGAACAGGACGCAGGCGGAAAGTCCCAGCACGCCGATGATCAGCATGACGATCAGCGCGCGCTTCCGTTTTCCGTTTGCCGGGATCAGCATATCCCAATGATATAATTCCGTTCGTTCCATATCAAAGACAGTATACCACGTTTCTCGGCACAAAGAAAGAGCATCCTTGACAAACGCATGAAAAAAATATACGATTATAAAAAAGAATGCAAAGGAGCTGACATCTTTGAAGGCCATTCTGAAATCCGCTTTTGCACTGATGCTTGCGGCAGCGCTGCTTCTCGCTCTCGGCTGTAAACAAGCACCCGCACCGGAACCGGAACCCGCTGCCGATACGCCCGCGCCTGTCGAAACCGAAGCGCCGCAGGAGACCGAAGCCCCGCCCGCCGAAGAGATCGCGGTCGCCGACGCGAAACTTCTCGGCGCATCCTCCGCGCCGGACAATGCCCGCGTATTCTATGAGATCTTTGTGGGCTCGTTCTCAGACTCGAACGGCGACGGGATCGGAGATCTTCGGGGCATTATCAACCGCATGGATTATCTGAACGACGGCGATCCGGATTCCGGCAAATCGCTCGGTATCGAAGGCATCTGGCTGACGCCGATCTATGCTTCGCCTTCCTATCATAAATATGACGTTGCGGATTACTACGCGATCGACGAAGAATTCGGTACGCAGGCGGACCTCGACGATCTGATCGCTGCCTGCCACGCACGCGGCGTCAAGCTGATCCTCGATCTGCCGATCAATCACACGGCACGGATCAACGAGTGGTTCAAGAACTTCACGCGTGCGCACCGTGACGACGACCCGACCAATCCGTATTACGACTGGTACAGCTACTACACGCAGGGCGAGTCCGCACCGGCGGGACGCACGTTCTCCGCGCTGTCCGGAACGAACATCTACTATGAATGCAACTTTGACGGCGGCATGCCGGAGCTGAACTTCGACAATCCCGCCGTGCGCGAGGAGGTATTGAAGATCGCTCGCTGCTATCTCGACCGCGGGATCGACGGTTTCCGCTTTGACGCGGCGAAATACGTGTACTTCGGCGATCACGACGCCAGCGTCGCGTTCTGGGAGGAATACCTCGGAACCCTTCGCGCCGATTATCCCGACATGTATACGGTCGCGGAGGTCTGGGACGGCGACGGCATCACGGACCGCTACTACCCCGCCACGAACTGCTTCAACTTCACCGTCTCGCAGGCGGAGGGGCTGATCGCCAACGCAGCCAAGAAAGGCGACGCCGGCAAGTACGCAAAATACGTGGAGAACTACCTTGCCTCGATCGCGGACACGAACCCGGACGCGATGTATGTGCCGTTCATCGCAAACCACGACACGGACCGCGCGGCGGGTTACCTGCCGACGCTGAACGGCTTTGCGCAGATGGCGGCAAACCTTTATATCCTCGGCCCCGGCTCGCCGTTCATCTACTACGGTGAGGAGATCGGTCTCAGAGGCTCGCGCGGCGGCGCCAACACCGACGCGAACCGCCGTCTTGCCATGCTCTGGGGCGACGGCGATACCGTCAAGGATCCGACCGGAACGACGTACAGCGCTTCGAATCAGATCCAGGACGGCGTGAACAGGCAGATTGCCGATGAAAACTCGCTCTATACCTATTATAAAAAGCTGATCATGATCCGCAGGGCGAACCCCGCGATCGCGCGCGGGGACTACCGTGCCGTTTCGGTCGGCGGCACGACGGTCGGCGGCTTCATCTCGACCTACGAGGGCAAGACCGTGCTCGTGCTACACAATCCGAGCGGCTCCAAGCAGACGATCGACGTCAAAGCGTTCGGCGATTTCACCGAGCTTCGCGCGTACATCGGCGTCGAAGACGCCTCGCTTTCCGGCACGACCCTGACCATAGGCGGACAGACGAGCGCCGTGCTCGGATAAGCTCTTAAAACACGCACGAACCGTCCCGAAAACCGGGACGGTTCGTTCTTTTCGCGCGGCATTGGGGAGAGGATTTTTACCGCGCGAAACCGGTATATCTTTTGAAACAGGGCTGTGCGCCGCCCGCCCGGGAACAGGTGAAAGGAACGGGCGGCGCACCCTTCGGGAGGGACGCTAGGGTTCGGGGAGAAGGTAGATGATATCGCTGATGACGCGGGATTCGTTGCGGCTTTTGCTGATGATCCCGCCGTTCCAGTACATCTGCGCGGAATCGCCGCCGTCGAGGTTATACGCCGCCTTGCAGCCGAGATCCTCCATGAGCCGGCTCAGAGCGGAAAGCCGCATGCCCTCCGACCAGTCGTGATCCCTGCCGTCGACGATCACAAAGCAGTAGTGTCCCGGTTCGTAATAGCCGATCGCGGCGCGCGGATTGTGTCCGGAAAGCGTATGCTCGATCTCCATGGCATGCCCGTTCTCGTCGAGCAATGCGGGACCGAAGCCCCAGACCTGCCAGGGATCGGCGTCGATGATCTCCTGCGCCGTGAACGTGCCCCACGCCTTTGTCTCCATGCGCCCGTCGCGATACAGAACGCAGAGGTCGGTGTTTTCGATCGGCGTATCGCGGTACAGCACGCCGTTGCGGATCACAAAGCTGTTCTTTACGCGCGTGTACGTATCGCCGTCGATCGCAAGGAGCGCGCCGACGCTCTTTGCGATGTCCTTTACCGGACCTTCATACCGCATGCCGAAATCGCCTCCCGCAGCGGCGGTGCGGATCGAAGTCACATCCCGCACATAAATGTCGGCGACATGATAGCTTGCGATCTTCGCATAGGTATCCCTGACTGTACAGGTCTTCACCGTCACATTCATTGCGCTGCTTTGATAGCTGCGCTCACCGAAAACGGGCTCGTCCGGGAATTTGTCGGAAAACGGCTTTGCCGTCGGCACGGGCATCTGTTTCGGCGCAGGCGTTATGCCCGCAGATACAAGCGTAACCGTCTCCTCCGTCGCCGTTGCGTCCGGGATCATCGTCGGAACCGGCACGTCCGTGAACTCTGCGGAAGGTTTACGGAAGGTCTGCACCGCGCTGCCGGACGGATCCCGGGCCGGCTGGCGACATGCGACAAGCAGCAGCGCCGCAAGAAGGATCGCCGCACGTTTCATAAAGTTCCCATCCCTTTCTCTCCGTCTCCATGATACACTTGAAATTCGTCCAAAACGTCACAGAAATGTCATATAGTTGTAACCGAGTTGTAAAAAGAGCGCTTCCTATCGATAAATGTTGTCCTTTCCGTTTAAACGGACAGCTTGTGAATTAGACTGAACCCGCAAAGCCGGAAAGGAGGAACCCGACATGGCAAAGAAAACGGATGGAAAGCTGAAGATCCTGTACGTAAAGGACATCCTGGAAAACGAGTTTATCAACGGTCGGACGGTTTCGATGCGGGAGATCCTTATAAAGCTGTCCGAACGCGGTATTTGTGCCGAACGCAAGAGCGTGTCGGACGACCTGAAGCTTTTACGCCGGTACGGACTGCCGGTCGTATGCATCCGGCGCGGAAAAGCGACGGTCTATACGTTAGAAAAATCGCCCTGACCCGTGGACAAAGCGGACGGAATGCGATATACTGTTATTTGTATATCAAGTAAAGGAGAACGAACATGCAGGCAAGAAAAGACATGGACCCGAAATTTATGTGGGACTTTACACACATGTACGCAAGCGACGAGGCGTGGGAAGCGGAGCTTTCCGCCATCGTTTCGGAGCTTCCGAAGATCGCGGCAATTGAGGGCACGCTCGGCAATTCCCGCGAGAGCTTCAAGGCAGGCATTGACACGGTCTATACGCTGATGCAGCGGCTGGAAAAGGCATACATCTACGCGATGCTGCACAAGAGCGCGGACGGTTCCGACCCGAAGCACCAGGAGATGGACGGCAAGGCGACGAGCGCGTTCGTGCAGTTTTCGACGATGACGGCGTTTATGGACCCCGAGATCCTCAGTATCCCCGAGGAGAAGCTCAACGCGTTCCTGGCGCCGGATGAAATGAAGCCCTACCGCTTCATGATCGAAAACATCACCCGCACCCGCGCGCATACGCTCGACGCGCAGCGCGAGCGCATGCTGGCAATGATGGGCGACGCGGCACAGGCGCCGCACGACGCATACGCCATGCTGACGAACGTCGATATGGAGCTGCCGAAGATCCACGACGCCGAAGGCAACGAGGTACAGCTGACCGCGGGCAACTTCGGCGTATACCGCGAAAGCCCGGTCCGCGCCGTCCGCGAGGAAGCGTTCAACGCCATGTTCGGCACATATAAGAAATACATCAACACGTTCGCAGCGCTCTACGGCGGCAACGTGAAGCAGGACCAGTTCATGTCGGACGTGCGCGGCTATCAGAGCGCGTGCGAAGCGGCGCTGTCCCGCAACAACATCCCCGTCTCCGTCTACGACAGCCTCATTGAGGCGGTCCACGAGAGCCTGCCGACGATGCGCGAATACCTCGAGCTTCGCAAGGAAGCGCTGGGTCTTGAGAAAATCGACATGTTCGACCTCTACTGCCCGATGGTGAAGGACGTCGAGTTCAAGGTCCCGTTCGAGGAAGCAAAGAAGCTCGTGAAGGCGGCGACGCTTCCGCTCGGCGAAGGCTATCAGAAGCTTCTGGATAAGGCGTATTCCGAGAACTGGATGGACGTCTACGAGAACAAGGGCAAGCGCAGCGGTGCGTTCTCCTGCGGCGTATTCGGCGTGCATCCCTATGTGATGCTCAACTACACCGACGCGCTCGACGACGCGTACACCACCGCGCATGAGCTCGGTCACGCCATGCATTCCTATAAGTCCGACAGCACGCAGGACTACATGAACCACGACTACTGCATCTTCGTCGCCGAGGTTGCCTCGACCGTCAACGAAGTGCTGCTCACCAAGTACCTCCTAAAGACCGAGACCGACAAGGCACGCCGCGCGTATGTGCTGAATCATTTCCTCGAAGGCTTCCGCACCACGCTGTTCCGTCAGACGCTGTTTGCGGAGTTCGAGCGCAAGGCGCACGAAGCGTACCAGAACGGCGAACCGCTGACCGCGGAGAAGCTGACGGCGATCTACCGCTCGCTCGTCGAGCTCTATTACGACGGCGCGGAGGTGCCGGAGAACATCGCCTATGAATGGGCGTTCATCCCGCACTTCTACACCGCGTTCTACGTCTTCCAGTACGCGACGGGCTTCTCCTCCGCCGTTGCGATCGCGTCGCACATTGTCGAGACCGGCGACGCCGAGGGATATTTGAAGTTCCTCACCACCGGCGGCAGCGACTATCCGCTGAACGAGCTGAAGATCGCAGGCGTCGACCTCACGAGCCCGCAGCCGGTCAAGGACGCGCTGAAGGTCTTCGGCGACTGCGTCCGCGAGCTTCGTGAGCTTCTCAGGGAGCTGTAAGGAAGGGGGCTTTCGAAATGAGCCGGAAACGGCTGACCGTCTTGTTGCTATCCGCGGTTTTGCTGCTGTCGATCGGCTGCGCAAAAACCAGCCAACTGAAAGGCGTGTGGGTCCTGGAAACCTCCTTTGTGTATCGGGACGCAAACCGATATCAGCAGGAACCTCTGACGGTGTTCATGGTATACTCGTTTGACGGGAACGGGAACGGCACCGAAACAGCCTATGCCGACGGCGCGTCGGTCACGGTCACGTTTTCGTACAAAAGCATTCACGACGAGGGAAGCTTCCCCGCCCGAGACTGCCTGCTGCTTGACGGAAAGACGCGGATCCCGTACGCATTCACCGGCGACAACCTCGTGCTCAACATCACGGACGAGAGCGGCGTCCGCCACAGGCTGGAGTTTCGCCGCATCTCCGATTGAAACGCTGAACAGACTGTTGGGAAGGGAGACAGAATTCGTGTTTTCGCGACGGAGCTATACTAAAGTATGCGACCGAGCGAAAACGCGGATAATTTGCGGCGAAATAATAGAAAGAAAGGGCGCCCTCGCGCCTTTTCATCCGACAAGTATTCATTTGAACCATCTCGCCGCAAATGGTCTGACCCCTTTTACGACAGTCTGAAGCGCCGCACCTGCGGCGCTTTTTCCATGCTTGCAGCCGGTTTTGTACCGTGCTATAATAAAAAGTATGAAACAGCATTATTTTCGGAAAACCATTCTTTTGATCCTGCTCGCGGGCGTCATGCTCGCGTGCAATACGAACGTACAGCCCTCCGCGCCCGTTGAAACGGAAGCGCCGGTCGAAACGCCTGCGCCCGTCGCAGAAACCGAGATCAGCGCGGAAACGGTCGCGACCCCTGTCATGACGGAAGTCCCGCTGCCGACGCTGCCGCCGACGCCCTCGCCGACCCCCGAGCCGACGCCGACGCCCGAGCCGACCCCTTCGCCCACGCCCGAGCCTGATCCGATCACCTTTACGGAATCGGTCGATATGCCCATGCCGGACCCGAACGCGCCGATCATGAAGGGACACCCGTTCCGCATCGACGGCACGGTGCAGTCGATCGCGCCGCTTCTTCGGATCTATGCGTGCGTAAAGAACAGCGGCGGCAAGGTCGTGATCGAGGCGGAGCAGACCTTCGAGGAAAGCGAAAACGTGACGGAATGCCGGCTTTTTGATCTGACGTTCTCGAAGGAGATCGACTGCATCTCCGAAAACCTGCGTTTTGAAAAGCTGTCCGCGGGGAGCTATGTTCTCGAGATCTCCGCCGAAGACGCGGCGGGGCACAGCGCGGATCTCGTTACCGCAAACCTTACGGTCACGTCCGACAGGAAGGTGCAGCTTTTGCCCAACAACCTCCGCGGCAACTATACGACCGCGCTCGCGTTCTTCGGCTCGCCGGAGCGGTTCCTGTTCCGCTATTCGTTCAAGGAGGACGGCAAAAAGATCGCGATCGACAGCGCGTGGCTGAAAGAATACGACGCCGAAGCGGTCGTGATCAACGGCAAGAAATGGCGCTGCCATATTGACGCCGTGCCGTACTTTGAGCAGGCGGGGCAATACATGGAGAATACATATATCCGCGTCCACGGCGGCAAGCTGGATACCGGCGCGGTGTGCCTGAAATACCTCGTTGAAATGAACGGAACAGCCGTTCGGCGGTTCGTCAATTCGGGGGATTTTATCAGCCACCACTCCTTCGGCACGGCGGTCGACATCAACGCATATACGCCGAGCCACCGCAATGTGCTCAGCAACCGCGACAAGATCTATCACGAGGTTACGGATAACCTGACCTATAACGGCATCATCGAATACAAGGACAAGCTCGTTTATGACTTCACCTATACGGGAAGCGCTCCCGCAGGCAGAAAGGACGTTCCCGAACCGCTGATGAACTACCTGCTCTATGAGCTTGCGTTCTTCCGTGCGGGCTTTTCCTGGGGACTCTATTATCCGCACACCTGCGACGGCATGCACTTTTCGCTCACCGAGCTTTCGCCGACGCTGTTTGAGGAGGGACCGTACGCAATGCGCAAGGTCTTTACCTACATCGAGGATGCGGAAGCAACGCCCACACCGGCCGACACGGAATTGCCGCAAGATACGCCCGCCCCGTAAACCGATCGTACGCAAAAAGCAGACATCTTCGGGGCGTACTCCGTAAAGAAGTTGCTTTGAGGCTGCAATTACCGGCTCAATAAGATATAGAATCGGCGTGACCGCAAAGGTCACGCCGATTTCGTCGCTCTATTCTGGTTTTTGTGGGGCAAGATCCGATGCTCGCTATCACTGCGGACAACAAAAGACTTGCCCGACAAACAGGAAGTTGGCGATCTGCCTTTTACAGCTTTTTGCAGGTATATCCGCCGTAGATCAATGAGCCGTCGCCGAATTCAAACACGGGCGAATACCGCTTGATCCCGAATTTATTGTCTCCGAGCAGATACAGTTTTGCTTCCCAGGCGCTGCATTCTTCGATCAGCTTGACGAAAAGTTCGCCGTCTCTCAGAAAGACTTCGTCCACATAGAGGTCGTCGTCCGGCTTTTCATATTTGCCGCAGAAACTTTCCCATTTCGATTTGTCGGGATCCTTGACCGCAATCTCCTCGACCGAACGTACCGGCTCCGGTTCGTTTCCCATCGCGATCGCGTGCAGCCCGGGGACCAGCGCGTTGTTTGCGCGCGCGTCGAGCTGATCGCGGCAGGAGCACTTGATGATGACCTTGTCCTCGTCGATAAACCGCTCATACCACGTCGCATATTCGGGCCAGTATCCCGAGTGGCACACGATCAACCCGTGCTCGGGATCGTTCACGATATCCCAGCCGTAGCCGTAGCAGGCGGGACCGATCGCGTCGTCGTCCAAAGCGGGCTTTCCGTCCGGAAGCAGCGTCGGCGTGTACATCTCCGCCTGTTCTTCCAAGGTTAAGATCGTCCCGTCCCGCAGCACGCGGTCCCAGCGCAGAAGGTCGAAGATATTGGAGTGCACGAGCCCGTCGCCGTTCACGCCGTCCAGCGGAACGACGTCATTCTGACTTTCCGAATCGTCGGGCAGAAGATAGCGGCCGTTCTCCCAGACCATGCCAAGAGCCAGGTTCGGGATCGTGATATGATCTTTTCTGCGATGATACACCTTCGTCGCGGTCATGCCCGCGGGCTCAAAGATATTCCTTTCGAGGAACGTTTCAAACGGTTCTCCCGCGACCTTCTCGATGATCTGCGCCAGTACGCAGTAGCCGGTGTTGGAATATTCCCACTTTTCGCCCGGCGCAAATTCCGGACCTTCTCCGCTTTCACAGAGAAAACGGATCATGATATCGTTGCCGGGGATCGTGCCTTCCGCCGTTGCCGTCTCTGTGATCCAGTCCTCGTAATCGGGCAGCCCGCCCGTATGCGTCAGAAGATTTCGGACTGTAACGCCGGGGAATGGGAGCCCCGGGAAGAACTTCGTGATCTCGTCGTCCAGAGAGAGGAGCCCGCGGCGCTTAAGAAGCATTACCGCGGTCGCGGTGAACTGCTTGGTGACGGAGGCAAGGTCGAATACCATATCCTCGCTTATCGGCGTCCCCTTTTCAAGGTCGTTTATACCTATCGCGCCGGAACTTACGATCTCTCCTTTTTCTGCGTACAGCCAGGTCCCGGTAAATCCGGCTTTCTCGTGTGCATCGCGAACGAGTTTTTCGATCATAGTTTTTTTATCCATAATTGCCTCCATAAGCATCGATTTGTTTGTTTCTCCGTCCATCCCGACAAACGGGAATTTGTCGTGCAGCCTTTTCCGGGATGCCCTATTCAACCACATAGACGAAATACTCGCGATCAAACTTGTAGCCGAGTTTTTCTGCAAGCATAACGGACAGCCAATTCGCCGCATCCCAGCTCGGATACAGGCCTTCATCCAGACATGACAGGATCAGTGCGGCGCAGGCGGCAGAAGCCAATCCTTTGTGCCGTTCTTCCTTGATCGTATCCGTCTCGACCTCAATACCATCACGGTAACGAAGCGCGGAAGCAGCGCCGGAAACGATCTTTCCGTCCTTCAAAACAGCCAGTCCACGACCGAACGTAAGGAACTTATCCTTAGGACCAAACCAGCAGACCAAATCTTCCATATCGTCGTCTTCAAGGCACATATCGTATAGATCGGAGTCTATTCTTTTGATCTCATACCCCGCGGGCAGCGCGTCGACCAGGGTTTTCAGCTTTTCGCGATCAAATTCGGTATCCTTTTTTATCGCGTAACGGGCTTTCTTCGTTGCCGGAAATGTTGAGACGATCATCTTCATCCACTCCTCATTCTGAGGTACCATGTGGATAAATCGATCCGGTTTGCCAAGCAGCAGCTCCATATTCGGTTTTCCGGCGCAGAAGCCGAAGCTGCCCAGATAAGCAATCGCCGAATGTGGATTTTCTGTGTTCGTCACGAAGATATTACCCGCATACTTCTGAAGGCAGGAAAGAACAGCGGTCTCGAGAAACTCGCAGCCGTCAAACAGTTTTTCAACTTTGGAAGTGTCAGTAAGCTCGTAAATCATATTGGCTCTTTCCTCCTCAAATCCCGATTTTGCGATATAACGATAAACTGGAAGCTGTCTGATCATTCGATCCCTGTGAGGTCATAGCCGTCAAGCCATTCCTTTGCTGTCTCGCCTATGGTTTTCAGGCATTCCTCATCGAACGGCGAATGCAGGCCGGCGTTTTTTATCAGCTCGACAAACGGGCGCGTACCGCCCTGCTTGATGAGAGCCATATAACGCTCCCACGCTTCGTTTGGATCTCTTTGCATGATCGTCCAGACTTCCAGCCCGACGACGCCTGTCAGCACGTAGTCGATATACATGAAGGGCTCTTCAATGATATGGCCCTGCAGCTGCCAAAGCATCCCCTCTCCGTAATACGGGATCTCACCATCGAACCTGATCCACGGCTCGTAGATGGCCTCGAGACGGTTCCATTCCGCGCAGCGATCTGCAAATGACCACTCCGGATGCTCGAATACGGAATGCTCAAAATGATCGATCATCGTCCCATAGGTGATGAAAGCGATGCTTTCTCCGATCAGCGAGTATGTAAACTTACGCGCGTCCTTGCCGAAGAATCCCTCCGCGTTTTTCAACGCGATCAGTTCCATGCACATGGAGTGCAGCTCGGTGATATCCTCGCTCGGCTGAACGTAATCCACGGAGACACGATCCTTATTCATCCAGTAGGCGAAGGTATGCCCCGCCTCATGCATGAAGGAGCGTACTGAATCTCCCGAGCCATCCAGGTCGACCATCAGGAACGGCGTTTTATAGTGCGGGAGGAATATGTCGACTCCGCCGCCCGCATGGACGAACATCATTTCATCTTCCGTCATGTGACGGAAGAATTCGCCCGCCTCCGGAGAAAGTGAATCAAAGAGCTTCTGTCCTTCTTTTATCAAAAAGCCGTCGTTACCGGCGGGATGCGGATTGCCGTTCTTGAAAAAGAACTCGTTGTCCGAATAAGGCATTGGATAGGTGCTGCCGATCCTTTTTGCCTGCTGACGCTTGATGGCGTCGGCGACGGGAACGATGTGCTTTACGACTGCATCCCGGAATTTTGCCACGTCTTCCTTTGTGAAGGTGCGCCTCAGCTTGCAGTATTCATAATCGATGTATCCGTCAAAACCCATCTTCCGGCCGATGCTTTCACGAAGCTTAACGAGCCTGCTGAAGACGTCGTCGAGGTCTTCGGCGATCCCGCGCCAGCCTGCGCCGTCGGCCTTGTAAGCGGCAAGTCTGCGAGTCGCGTCTTCATCCTCCTCAAGCTTTCCAAGCTCATCGGAATCGATCGTTTCGCCCTCGAAGCAGAATTCCTCAACGTCGAGCTCTCGGTACTCGTTCAGCAGCTCTCTCTCCCGCTGCAGATCCGCGACGATCAGCGGGGACGCGGTCTTATTGTCGAACTCGGCGTTAAGGAACATCATATCGCCGAACTCGGCGGCGAATTCGCCGCGGAACGGGGAGGCGAGCATCGCATCCGCCCAGGCCTTGTCGTACTTGACTAGCTCGGGCTCGAAAACGTGCATGAAATCTCGTTCTTCCTTATAGAACTCGTCGTCACGATCCATGTTGCGGCGGATGAACGATATCTCGATCATTGTTTTGACATGCCCGCGCATCTCTTCGCGTTCAAGAAATACCGCGCGCGCTTCAGCGTAGCACTTTGCGTTCGCAAGCCTTTCGGTCAGCTCGCCGTATTTCGCCCTGACCTTTTCGGCGTCAGGGCGCGTATAGGCTATTTCGGAAAACTTCATTGTACTGCTCCTTTTGTTTCTGTATACGGATCTCATCAAATCCCGATTTGTTTTAGTCATTGTACCATCGATAACCGGCGCGGTCAATTACCTCATATTGCAATAGGAAGGAGGCGCTTCCTTACGAAGCACCTCCCTCCGGTGTCTGCTTTTTATTGTCGGCATTTACAGATTCTGTTCCAATACGCGGGCGAGGCGTTCCATGCCTTCCCGGTCCGCTTCGGTGAAGCGTGAGAGGATCGGACTGTCGAGGTCAAGCACGCCGAAGGTTTTTCCGTTTACATGCAGCGGCACGACAAGCTCCGAGCGCGACGCCGAATCGCACGCAATGTGTCCGGAAAACGCGTGCACGTCCGAAACGAGCTGCGAGCGATCCTCTCGCACGGCTGCGCCGCAGACCCCGCGCGAAATCGGGATCTCAATGCAGGCGGGCTTGCCCTGAAACGGTCCGAGCACGAGCGTTTCGCCTTCCAGAAGATAGAACCCCGTCCAGTTCAGGTCCTCGAGCGTGCCGAAGATCAGCGCTGACACGTTCGCAAGGTTTGCGATCCTGTGCGGCACGCCGGAAACGAGCGCTTCCGTCTGCGCGATCAAAGCTTCATAATCGGTCATCGTTTTTCCTCCCTCACTGTTTTCGGATGCCGTTGTGCTCCGTCGGCGTATTTGCGTCCGGGACCTGTTCGCTGTAACCGAACATCAGCGAATCCATCCAGTTGCGCTGAACATCCTCCGTGTTCGGACCGAGATGCTTGTTCAGCGTCTCTCCCATAAAGACCATACCGGCAGAGCTGCCGCCGTCCAGATTGAACGCCGAGACGCAGCCGCGGTCAATGAAGAGCTGCGCGAAGAATTCCAGCGAAATGCTTTCGGAATACCCTCTCTGCCGTCCGTCCGAAACGATCGCGACCCAATGCCCCGGCTCGACCATGCCGACGCCGCAGCGCGGGTTCGGATGCGTGATGCGGTGCGTAAAGACGGATCCGCAGATCTCGCCGTTCTCCACAAGGATCGGTCCGAAGGCGTACGTGTCGCGCACACCGTGATCCAGAAGCTGACGCGCCGTGAATGTGCCGGGATGCAGCACCTCGAGCGTCATGTCGGGCAGGATCGCCAGCGTTTCCGCGCGCGCGTAGTCACAGTAGAACACGCCCTGCCGGATCAGACAGCCCTTCAGCTCCTTTTCGTCCTCGACCAGATTGTCGCCGGTGATCGCAAGCACCGCCTTTTCACGGCGGGCGTATATCCACGGCTGGTTCTTTCTGCCGAGGCCGGAACGGAAGCTCGAATAGTCGCGCATGCGGATGTCCGCAGCGTAGTAGACAAGCGGCTTCGTGCCGTCCGTGGTCGTGTTCACCTGCTCGATGTCGATCGAAAGCACGCTGCTCTTGTACCGCCAATGTCCGTTCTCAAAATCCAGTTCGTATTCTTCGCCTTCTCCGGACAGGAAATATGCGTCGTTCGGATCCGGGGTCGGCTCCGGCGTCGGTGCTTCGGTCGGTTCTGCCGTCGGTTCCGGCGTCGGCTCCGGCGTGGGCTCCTCGGTCGGTTCCGCGGTCGGTTCCGGGGTCGGTTCCGCGGTCGGCGCTTCGGTCGGGACCGCTTCGGAGACAGGCGCAGGCTGTCCACCGCGCGTCAGCAGGAAGGAGACGGTCAGTCCGAGCAGCAGCGGGATCAGCGCAAGCAGCAGTGCGCGCTTCGTTGTTTTGCGCAGCAGCACAAACAGCGCAGCGGCGAGCGCAGCGCCGAGCAGGGCAGGCAGCAGAGTGATGAACGTGACGCCGTTCTTCTGCGGTTCCGTCGGCGTTTCGGGCGCGGGCGTTTCCGGCACAGGCGTCTCTGTCGCTTCGTTCTGAATCACAAGAGGCGTCCCGGTCGGCGCCTCGGTCGGCGCTACGGTGGGCGGAAGCGTCGGCGTGGACGTAGGCGCTTCGGTCGGCGCGGGCGTCGGCGTCGGCACGCGGTATTCCGCAAAGGACGACGTCGGAAGATGCTCTATAAGATCGTTTTTCGCCTTGTCGTCACCGACCGCGCTTGTACGCAGCGTAAGGCGCAGCTCGTCCGGCGTTGTTTTGTGAAGCACGCGATCCTCGGCATAGAACATGCCGAGACGCGCCGCAAGCGCGTTTGCGGTCATCCCGTCGTACGCATAGAGCGGTACGTTCAGCGAGACCGTTGTTCCGCCTTCCCCACCCAGCGTATAGACCTTTTTGACTTTGTACGGATTGGTATCCGGATATCTTTTTGCGTCGGCGGCATAACCTGCGGCGGTCAGCACCGTCCGCGCGATCACACCGTCGGAATACCGTGCCTGTTCTTCGGCCGCGTCCGGCATCAGCACCAGCTTCGGCTGCAGCGTACGGATCATCGACGTCAGCGTTGCGTAAAGCGTGCTGTCGCCGCCGAGCGCGCTGTACACGGCAGCGTCGCTCTTCACGTCCGATTTTCTGCCCTGACCGAACACCGGCTCGCGCAGTACGCCCATGCCGCGCAGCACGTCCATGCATTGATGGGTGCGGTATCCGTCCGCCGCGGTCAGGTACACGACCTGCACGGACAACCCGTGCTCGCCCGCAAGCATCGCGAACAGACCGCCGAACAGATACAGTTCATCGCCCGGCTCATTGAGCACGGCAAGTACGTCCGCCGTTTCGCTGCGATCCGTAAAAGGCGGTATGAACGCTGCGGTACATGCATACCATTCGCAGATGCGGACCTGTCCGCTTTCAACGTACAGCTCGATTTCGGACAGCGAGCCGTAGTCAAGCGGAATCAGAAGATGGTGATCGGATGTCGTGAATCGTTCCTCGCCGAGCGTGTTTCCGTCCGCGTCCAGATACGACAGTGTGAATGCGTCGGGACGCTCGTAAAAATCAAAGAACAGCGCCGAGGGCGTACCGTCTTCGATCCGCATGCGCAGCGTTTCGCCGCGTTCGATCGTTACGGTCGTGCCCGTATCGCCGTCGAAAAGATGCGACACATATGACTGTACCTCGTCGGGTCCCGTAAAAGTACACGTAAGCGTACCGTCCGGCACGGGAGCTTGCTCCGCAAACGCGGCGGCGGGCAGGATCAGCAGAAGGGACAACAGCAGTAAAAGACTGCGGCGAATGGTTTTCATCATGGTTTTCGACCCGAATCCGTAGTTTTCGTCAATTTGTTTCAGTGTATCATACCGATCGCAGAAAGTCAATTTGAACCGATCATTCCGCATCAGCGGGCGTTGCAAATCGAAAGCGATGTGTTATAATGAAAATCAGGGTGTGTACGCCCGAATGAAACAAAAAGGAGAAACAAGCAAATGAAACGCTTTCTGATTTTTACGCTCGTGCTTCTTCTGTCGGCATGCGCCGTCGCGTGCGGCGGAAACAACGGCAAAACGACGCCGGAGCAGCAGCCCACCGCCGATACGGAGGCAACGCCCGCGCCCGTCGCGCCCGTCACGGAGGATTCGCCCGCGCCGGTCGCTGTGCCGGAACCCACCGAGGAACCCGCGCCGGCGTTTGCAGCGGGCACATACGTCCTTACGGCATATCGGGTCGGCGACGCCGTGATCGAAGGCGACATGCTCGTGACCTCGGGCATGGATCAGTCGACGCTGACGCTGAACGCGGACCGCACCGGCGTCCTGCAGCTGGTCGGCGATTCGTATGAGATCGGCTGGACCGATGCAGGCGACGTCACGTTTTCCGGCGTATCGCTTTACACCATGGAACAAGCCGATGACAAAACGATCACGTTTCATATGGGCGACGCGATCATGACTTTCCTTCCGGAAGGCGCCGCGCCCGAAACGACCGAAGCGCCTGTCGAACCGGATGCCACCGATGCGCCTGCCGTGACCGAAGCGCCCGTTGTGACCGAAGCGCCCGTTGTGACCGAAGCGCCCGCACCGAGCGGAGAGGCGACCTTCCCCGGCGCGCCTTACGGCTCGAGCGACGGTGTCATTGACCGCGCGACGCTCGCAGCGTTCTACCGTTGGATGCACGAGCTGCCCTCGGACTTCCTGTACGCGATGACGTTCGACGAGCTCAGCGCGGCTGCCGGCAAGCAGGGCTGCGACGGTCGGAACAACGACGGCAAAACGCATTCCGCCACATGGTCGGACGGCGACAGAGGCATCGTCACCGTCACCTTCAAACTCCGCGACAACGGCGTCTGGACGTGCACGTCGATCGTGATCAGCGGCGTGGCAAGCGACGAATACAACGCGGCGGACATCTCCGGCTTCCCGAAGATCGCATCGAGCACGCCGGCGGGCACGAATCCGACCGAAACGCAGACGCTGGAAGGAAAAGTCGGCTTCTCCGGTCCGAAGGTGAACGTCACCGCCACAATCCCGACGAAGAACTGGTATCCGGAAAAAGGCAGCAGCATCTATATCTACTGCGCGCCGAACGCGGAAAAAGCGGACAGAAGCCAATCCTACTTCAAGCTTGAATTCAAGGAGTCCCTCGACAAGATCGACTTCTACAAGGACAGCTTCGAGAATCTTGCAGAGCTCGAACCGCGCATGATCGGCGGGATCGAGATGCAGGGACGCTCCTATCAATACATTGGTATGAACTGGATCGAGTACTACGGCGAAATCGCCGAGGGCATCTGGGTCAGCATCAAGCTGACGGGCGTGGACCTATCTGAAGGCACCGAGACCGAAGCGATCCTGATGAGCATGACGTTTGCCGTGCAGTAAGTCCATACATAAAAACGCCACGCAAAAACACCGCTGCGCATCTGAGCTGCAGCGGTGTTTTTTTGTTGAATCGTCCTTGTTGATCTCAACTTTGACGGTGACTTATTTGCCCTCTTTCTTCTCGCATTCGCATTTTTTACAGTTCAAAAACTTCCACAAAAGCGCCGCGAGGATGCCGCCGACCATCGGACCGACGAGGAATACCCAGTAGCACGCAAACGCCTCGCCGCCCTGCAGCAGCGCAGGACCGAATGAACGCGCGGGGTTGACGCTCGTTCCGGTCAGCCAGATGCCGAGCATGTGAACCAGCGCGAGGGAACCGCCGATCACGAGACCCGCAACCTTGCCGTTCTCGATCTTGCTTGTTGCGCCGAGCACCGCCAGCACGAAGATGCAGGTCAATACCGCTTCGATCAGCAGCGACTGCCAGATGCCGGGATTCACGTTGTTCGCGCCGAGTGCCGAGAAGTCGCCGAGGAACACGCCGAGCACCGCAGCGCCCGCCGTTGCGCCCGCAAACTGCGCGATCACATAGCCGATGAAATCCTTGAACGACATGCCGCCGTTGATCAGAACCGCGACGGAAACCGCCGGATTGATGTGGCAGCCGGAAATGTTGCCGATCGAATACGCCATCGCGACGATCACGCCGCCGAACGCAAGCGATGTCAGCAAAACATCCGCGCTTGTGGTGCAGGTGGATTTCACCGCAACGCCGCAGGCGACCAGAACGAGCACGAACGTGCCGATGAATTCGGCAATGTACTTTTTCAGATTTTTCATATGGTTCCTCCTCTGATTGTTTCGGCTTGCGCCGATTCTGTAAACATTATATCACGCCGCGGGCAAACATGCAACCGATCATCCCTCGGCAGGGAATCGATCGATCAGCCCGACAACGTAACGGAGGATCAGCGCCGCGTCCTCGGCGGATACCGCGGGCCTTCCCGTCACCTTCGCGTTTTCCGTTCCGATCCCGGAAAGTGTATCAAGTCCCACGAGTGTACGCAGTACGAACGCTGCGTCCGCCGCCGTTACGATGCAGTCACAGTTGGCATCCCCGAAAATCGGACCGATGCCGAACGGGCGGAGCTTGGCGCCGACCGTACGCTTTTCGGAGGTGAAGCTGCCCTTCGGCACGGAGTCCGCTTTGACCGTCTCTTTGAATCCGAACCGGATCCGCGTACCCGCGGGAAGATCCTCCGCGACGGTGAACCACAGTGTCAGAAGCGGCTTTGTGCCGTCGAGAAGCGCGCCGCCGGTCGAGGTAAACGCATACTGGACCAGCCCGGGCACGTTCGCGTTGAACGCGTTCATCGAACCGGACAGCGCTTTGTGGCTGACAAATGTGAGTTGATCCGCGTCATAGGTCAGCTTGAACTGGATCGAGGAAAGCAGCCTCTCGTTCGTTACGCCGTCAAGGAACAGATCGACGCGCAGACAGTCCCTGTCGTCGACGGTCTCCAGATGCTCGGAGACATAGCCGCCGTTGATGCGGAGCACGTAATCGCCTTTTTCCAGCAGATCGACGGACACCGTCTCCGCTTCCGCCGCGGGAACAAGCGAAAGAACGAGCAGAAACGTCAGAAAAAAGGTCAGAAATCGCTTTTGCTGTTGCATGGAAAATCCTTTCCGCGCGAAACCGCGCATGTCATCTGATGAAGGGGCTGTTAAAAAAGTCCGAAGACGTGTCATTTTGAGGAGTATTTGCGACGAAGGATCTTGAAAAATCGGAGTTTTCACTGCTTTTTTGAAAGATTCTTCGCCTTCGGCTCAGAATGACAGGACTTATTTAACAGCCCCTTTCAATTACTGTCTCAGTGCATTTGCCGCCATCGCGTAACGGTAGATCGCGATCACTGCGTTCACTGCCGCATCATTACCGGCCATCGAGTTGAAGATCGCATTTGCGTACGTCAGCGCCGAAAGCTCGATGTATGCCTCTCCGCCGTCGCTTTGCGCAACGATCCGGTACGTGTTGTTCAGTTCATGCGCCGCAATGTTCTTGATCGACACGAGATACCGTCCGTCGGACTGCAGCGCTGCGCTGATCTTGTCTCCGTCTTCCGTGACCGCTTCCCCATTGACCGTAAACGCGAACGTTCCGGTATATCCCGACGCCGGTTTGAAGTAGACAAGCAGTTCCGTATCGCTGTCCAGCACGAGCGAATACGTGATCTTCTGCACGTCCGTTCCGGTCGCCTTGTCGACCGCATACGCCGAAAGCGCGGTCCGCGCTGCGCTGACGTCCTCTGCGGAATAATCGGCGTAGTGCTTGTCCATCTCCGCATAGTCCGTTCCGAACGTCCACGATTTCTGTGCGCCAAGGAACGCCTGCACATAGTGGCCGAGGTCCGCCGTCGCCCTCACCATGTTCTGCTGCTTTTCATTGAACAAAGAGATATATTGATCGAACGTCTCAAAGTACTGCTTCACGGAGTAGGTCTTCTTGTACGTCCCCGCGCTGCCGTTCAGCGTGTACCGGAGCGTCGCGGTGATGGTGTTCGCCATCTCGATCGTTCTTGTGTAGTACGTGAACTGATAATATCCGCTGCCGTTCTTCGGATGACTCGTGCCCGTGAACGGGACGAACGTCTCCGCGCCGTCAATGCTGTCGATCATAAACGAAACGCCCTCGTATTCGATCGCTTCGTCCTGCGGAAGATCGATAAAGAAGTTCACGCCGATCCTGCCTTCCAGCGTCAGCGCCTGCGACTTAAACGCGATCGGAAGGTAGTGCCAGGTGGCGTTCAGAAGAGGATCGTTGTCATCAGCGTCCCAGTATGCATGCTCGTAGTCAACATCAATATCAATATCACTTCTTTGTGCTTCCGTTCCAAGGTAATAAACATCCGTCAGTTCATTGCACATAGAGAATGCGCAACTCATTATTTCCGTTAAGCTGTTGGGGATGGTGACCTCTTTCAGTGAATAACACTTCCAGAATGTTTGCGGATAAATTGATGTTACCCCATCCGGAATGCGAACCGACTTGAGACTTTCACATCCGGTAAATGCAAATTGCCCAAGAATCTGGACGCTCTCCGGGATTGAAACCGTTTCAAGGTTTTTACAATAGCTGAACAAACGATTGGGCAATTCCGTGATCCCTTCCGGAATAACCATCTCCGTCAATCCGTTACAGTATGCAAACGCATATTCGCCGATTTCTGTCAATCCCTCAGGAAGCGTAACTTCTGTTAAGCTGCTTTTGTAGAACGCATATCCTTTGATTGTGGACACGCTATCAGGTACAATGAAATTACTTTGCTCCTTTGCGACAGGGTAAGCGATCAGTTCCGTCATGTCATAGGAATAAAGCACATCTTCCTGTGAGCGGAATGACATATTTCCCATATCGACGTCAAAGGCAATGATCTGATCGCAATTACTGAATGCGTTGTCTGCTATCAACCGGATATCTGCGTCCAGTGACACAATCTCCTGATATGTCCCCTTATAACCGAGCAGAACGTTATCCAGAAATACCCATCCGTCGTTTTGCGTCTCCCACCATCCGGTATTTGTGAAGCACGCGCTCCCTATTTGAGTCACGCTGTCCGGAATCGAGATTTCTGACAACCCGGCACACCCATAGAACGCATAACTGCCAATGTATTGCAGCCCGGCCGGCAATTCAATTGACGTCAATCCGGAGCACCGCATGAACGCAGACTGGCCAATACTGGTTATGCTTTCTGGAATATTGACCGAACTCAAATTCGTGAAATTATAAAATGCGTATGCGCCGATACTTGTTAATCCGTCTGGAAGAATCACCTCATTCACGCGGGAGTTAATTATGTTCCAATCGTCTGAATAATTGGAACTTTCGGTTCCGCTCATTTCTCCGCTTCCGGTGATTGTCAAAATTCCTGTCTCTGTATCGAACGTCCAGAGAAGATTTTCCCCACACTGGCCTTCCAATGTTCCGTCCAATATATGGCCGCAGGCAGTACATACCCCATTGTCATTATATTCGTGAGCTTCAATATAGCTTTCTTCCGTAGTATACTCTGAAATGTCCATAGAACAATCGTCGCATACAGTATGTGTCACAAGAGTCCCTGTTACCGTATGGTGTAGATTATCACCTTCGATTTCGGTGTAGGAAGGTCCATCTGACCAATAACTCCAGATACCCTTGTATTGGTGTGAACATTCATGACCGCACCCGTTGCAAACGCCGTTTTCATAATTATGCTCCTCCGTTTCGGATCCCTGCACAGGTTCTTCCGTCGAAATCGTTTGCCAGCAATCCATGCACTCCGTATAGTATACAATGGTTCCGGTTGCGATGTGGTGCTGATCATCTCCCTCGATTTCAGTGTAAACAGGATCGCCCTCAAAATACCAATTTTGTCGTACATTGTCATGAGAACATTGACATACGTGTCCGCAATCGACGCATACGCCGTTTTCATAGGAATGATTCCATTCTGTATTCTCCGGCATCAGTTCCGTCGAAACTACCTCTCCGCAATCTTCGCAGATGATAGATATTTCCCAAGTTACGGCAACGGCATGATATCTGTCATCATCTTCTATTTCCGTGAAAACAGGATCCGATGCATAATTCCATGTTTCATATGTGCACGCATGTTCGCACGCAGTCGCGAAATGCCACTGCGCATCCGCAAGTCCACTGCTATAGCCGATTGACATCGCCTTTTTTTGCTCCACAGAGCCAAGATAATAAACATCTGCCAAAGAACCGCAATCGCTGAATGCACCTGTTTCGATTGTGGTAACGCTGACCGGAATCGTAATCGAAGTTAAATTTTGGCAGCCGATGAATGCATCATTCCCGATGTTTTCCAGATGGTCGGGAAAAGTAAGCGAAGTAATTCCGCTGCATCCCCAAAACGCACTATTTCCGATGCGCGTCAATCCGTCTCCAAAAGATACAGAGTTTAATCCGCTGCAGTACTGGAAAGCACCCTCTTCAATCACCGTGACGCTGTCTGGGATTGTGACGGATTCCAACATCCCGCAATTATCAAATGCATATTCCTCAATTGCTTCGACAGAATCCGTAAGGTTAACGGATTGCAGTTTTTCACAATCTGAAAACAGTTCTTTTGGGATACTTGTCATTCCGTCCGGGAGCGTCGCGGATGTTAGATTGTTGCACCTCGCGAATGCTCCTGCACCGATCTTCTGTACACTGTTTGGAATTACAATAGAAACCAGGTCATCGCAGGAACAAAACGCCCACTCGGCAATAACTCTGATGCTGCTGTCAACCGTGATATCCTGAGAAACCGTTCCTTTATAACCCAGCAGTACATAATCGAGGCACAGAAGTCCATTATCCTGTGCTTCCCACCATTGTGTATCGGTAAAAAGCTCAACGCCAACATTTATCAGTCCGGTTCCAAATGTGATCGAAGACAGATTTCCGCAGTCACTAAACGCTTGCGATCCGATATCTGTCACATGATCCGGAATGGAAATTTCCGTCAGTTGACTACAGAAACGAAATGCTTGTTCACCAATGCTCTGTAAGCTTTCGGGTAACAAGATCGAGCTCAACCGCCACATGTTGTAAAACGCTTCATTTCCTATGACTGTAACACTGTTCGGAAATGTGACTGAAGTCAGTTCATTGCAGTTACTGAAAGCTAAGTCGCTGATTGTTTCCACCCCATCCGGAATGGAATAGAACGTCTGTGGACTTCCGCACGGATAAGCAATCAGTTCGGTATGATCATAATTGAAAAGCACACCGTTGACCGTACTGAATACTGTGTTGTTTGGATTAACCGCAATCTCTGCCAGGTTGCTGCATTCTGCAAATACGCCGCTGCCTATGCTTGTAACGCTTGCGGGAATCTCAATCGCGGACAAACCGGAACATCTGAAAAAAGCTTTGTCACCTATACTTGTAACGTTTGCGGGGATCTCAAAAGAGGTTAACCCTGAACAGTACGAAAACGTTTCATTAGAAATACTGGTTATGCTGTCAGGAATCGCAATGGTATCAATTCCAAAACAATTTTGAAATGCGCCGACACCAATGCTGTTTACACTATCCGGTATGGATATAGAAGTGAGGTTTGTGCATTGTGAAAATGCCCAATCGCCGATTCTTGTGATTTCATCCGACAAAAGTACCGTTTTGACCAATGCCTCTTCCTGATCTTCCGGGCACCAAGGCGGCAAGTAATCGCGTTCGTAATCCCACATTTCTCCGCTGCCGGTGATCGTCAGCGTGCCGGTCTCCTCGTCAAACGACCAATAGAGACCGTCGCCGCATTGACCGGAGGTTTCCGCACTCGCCGTCTGCAGATGCAGCGGAAGCATCGCCATGACCAGCAAAAGACACAATACCATAGCTATGCATTTTTTCATTTTCTATCCCTCCATTAATCATAAAATGCAGCTAAATATTTACGCTCTATTAATATTAATAGCATATTCCCGATATTATCGTCAAGTCATAATAAGCGCGGAATGGTCGCGAATGAATCATAGCATGAATCATGATCTCCGGGTGTTTGCGAGATTTTTGGGATATAAAAAGTGCAGCCCGCGAGGGACTGCACCGGTTCCGTTTCCGTCTGTTTCAGCTTCTCAGTGCTTTTGCCGCCATCGCGTAACGGTAGATCGCAACCGCCGCGTTGATCGCCGTCGTGTTGCCCGCGTACGACGTCATGATGGCATTCACATACGTCAGTGCCGATACCGTCATGCTCGATTCGACGCCGTCGCCCACTGCCTTGACCTCGTATACATTGCTGAGCTCGTGCGCGGCAATGTTCCTGATCGACACCATGTACCGTCCGTCAGCCTGCAGTGCTGCGCTGACCGTCTCGCCGTTCACCGTGAACGTGAACGTACCCGTGTAATCCGCCGCCGGCTTGAAGTAGACGCGAAGCTCCGTATCGCTGTCAAGCACGAGCGTGTACGTGACCTTCTGCATGTTCGAGCCGACCGTCTTTG